>Ga0172367_10010193_pt1 | contig 10161 bp, 9 predicted proteins | sample Lak10m_FD_114542 | JGI IMG/M metagenome (GOLD analysis project Ga0172367, IMG submission 114542) | Freshwater microbial communities from Kabuno Bay, South-Kivu, Congo - kab_022012_10m | ecosystem: Environmental > Aquatic > Freshwater > Lake | place: Democratic Republic of the Congo: South-Kivu...
CTCCACCGGAGAATGGCGCTGTACGGCTCGGCAGAAAGCAATCAGCTTCTCCGCCGTCCCCAGTTGGATAGCCTGAATCACATCCCGCTGGGTCGCCTCCGGGGGGGGATTCACCGGATAGCCCAGGGCAGCAAAGGTGTAGGCCAAGAGATAGTTTCCCTTCATTGCCTCCCCCACCATCTGGGGAGCCAGGAACAATCCCTGGTACATGAGGCGGTTCTGATTCAAACTGGATCCTCCCTTAGACCCGATTCCTGGGGCAGTTAATCGACAGGCGGCGGCCTCCACCAAGTCGGCCCGGCCCGCCACGTAGCCACCGGTGGTAGCCAGGGTGCCCCCAGGATTCTTAATTAACGATCCAGCCATCAGATCGGCGCCAACGGCGGTGGGCTCCCGGTCCTCTAGGAACTCTCCATAGCAGTTGTCAACGAAACAGACCAGGTGAGGATTCTGTGCCTTCACCACCTGCACAATCCTTTCAATTTCCGCTATGGTTAAGGTTGAACGCCAGCTATAGCCGCAGGACCGCTGAATGTGAACCAGGCGAGTACTGGGTCCGACGGACGTACTTAAAGCTTGCCAGTCAATGGCTCCAGCTGCGTTCAAGGGTAATTCTCGATAGGAAATACCAAATTCTGCTAGGGAACCCTGTGCCGAGGATCGCAAACCAATTACCTCTTCTAGGGTGTCGTAGGGAGGGCCGGCCACCGCTAAACATTCGTCCCCGGGACGCAGTGTGCCGTAGAGGGCACAGGCGATCGCATGGGTGCCAGACACAAACTGCGATCGGACTAAGGCCGCCTCTGCCTGGACGACTTCGGCAAATACCTGATCTAAGGTGTCGCGGCCCAGGTCATCATGGCCGTAGCCCGATACACTGGAGAAGTGATGACTACCCACTCGATGGTGACGAAAAGCTGCCAATACTCGTTTAAGATTGTGCTTGACCTGGGTATCAATTCCGTAAAAAATCGGTAGGAAGGAAGATTCTGGCGGCATCATACTGATTTACAACTACAGAGGTAAATTTTCACCAAGGAATATTTCATTTAAGATCTTTGAAGTAGTGGAAGCCTATTTTCCCTCATTTTTTTTTACTGTCCAAAACCTTGAGAGTTTTTCATGACTGCTGTAATCTCTACCCGTCTACCTCGCGATTGGGTCACCCTGATTTTCATGATTATCGTACATGGGATCGCCCTGTTAGCCTTTTTACCAGGGAATTTTTCCTGGTCTGGCGTAGGAATAGCTTTGGCGCTGCACTGGTTCACGGGCTGTCTGGGCATCACCCTGGGCTGGCACCGGTTAATCTCCCACCGCAGTTTCCAGGTGCCCAAATGGTTAGAATACTTTTTTGTCTTTTGTGGTACCTTAGCTTGCCAACACGGTCCCATCATGTGGGTTGGTCTGCATCGCCATCACCACGCCTACTCCGACCAGGGCAATGACCACCATGATTCTAATAAGGGGTTCTGGTGGAGTCATATGGGGTGGATGCTACGAGAGGTACCAGCCAGGCACGAAATTGCCCGTTTTACCCGTGACATCGCTGAGGATCCGATTTATCTCTTTTTTGAAAAATATTTTCTGCTGATGCAGATTTTGCTAGGGCTTATTCTCTACGCCCTGGGGGGATGGTCCTTCGTGCTCTGGGGAATCTTCGTTCGTATGGTGGCGGTATATCACTGTACCTGGCTAGTTAACAGCGCCACCCATAAGTTTGGTTATCGTACCTATCAAACTACTGACAAATCTACAAATTGCTGGTGGGTAGCGGTATTGACCTACGGGGAAGGCTGGCACAATAATCACCATGCTTTTCAATACTCCGCCCGGCATGGCCTCAGGTGGTGGGAACTAGACCTTACCTGGGCTACCATTCGCCTGTTGCAGACGCTGGGTCTTGCCAAAAAGGTGAAGTTAGCGAACTCTGTACCAGAATGATGACGACCTCTGTAGTCACGTTTGTTCCCATCGGCTAAAGGCTATTTACTTGAATACATTTTACTCGAGCATATCGTACCTGATGGGTTTTAATTGCCTTGACAGGATCGCCCGGGAAACTCTTATTGAGTCAATTTCATTAGATCTCCTAACCGATGCCAGTGTAAGTAGACCTGCTGTTGACTACTGAGTTTTGACTACTGACTCCCCTGGTAGAGCCGCCAAGTTTACGCCGCCAAGTACTAGACTGCTGGCAATATAAATTCTAACTCTTATCTTGTCAGCAGTGTGTCGTCCTTAACCTCCACAGCACACTCTGTGCTAACATAAGAATTGAAAACGGGATGTAGCGCAGCTTGGTAGCGCACTTCGTTCGGGACGAAGGGGCCGTGGGTTCGAATCCCGCCATCCCGATGATTAGCAACGAATCTCAAATCCTGAAAGCCTTTAGCATGCAACAGCTTGATTTAAGCTGGTGGTCAGCCTAATAATTAATATGTTTATTTATGCTTAGGTAATTAAAAATTAAAATATAGTTTCGAAAAAATCGCAGCATTCTAGTTTACGGCTATGTTTACAGCGGTTTTTGCCCGGATGAATAATGGGCACGTTGCTCAGAACTATGAACTGATAGATTTTTTCTTAGTTTCGAGGTATCTCATGCGCTCAGGAACTCCTATATAGGCTTCTTCAAGGCATGAAACATAGCTCACCCTGCAGGAACCTCTTAGATTATAGGTCCCAGAGTTTAATTTGAATCTTATCCGATAAGCAGCCCCATAGTTCTAGGTTGTGATTTCCAACAGAGATATTTAAACTTCTTCATAGACTTGTAAGAGTTTTGTGTTTTGGGCATCCTACTATAGTCGACTATTTTTAACTTGGTAGACTAGTTTTGATAATTATGAATTTTGGAAATCAAAGTCTGCAATCAATGACCAAGCTCTTAGTGTCTAATCAATCTAGTCTGGATTTATCAGAGCCATTGCAGGGCAGAATCCTATCTGCTGAGAACTTGCCGTCAATTGGTATCTCTGACGGTGACTTGCCTTGCTTGACTGAGGTGATGGTGGTTATCGTCAACTACCGAACTCCACGTCTGACCGTTGACTGTTTGCAATCCCTTGAGTCTGAGGTAAGAGATCTACCTAATCTTCGGGTTGTTGTGACGGATAACAACTCTGGTGATGGATCAGACGTCATTATTACTGAAGCTATTCGCCAGGCAGGCTGGACCTGGACCCAGTTTCTGCCTTTGGAACATAATGGAGGCTTTGCCTACGGTAATAATTTCCCCATTCGGCAATCTCTTAATGAGCAGAAGTTACCTCCCTACGTACTCCTACTAAATCCAGATACGATAGTTTTGCCTGGTGCCATAAGTACTCTGGTGAAATTTATGGAGCAGCACCCAGAGGCTGGTATTGTTGGGAGTCGGCTTCAGGATCCAGACGAAACTCCTCAATGTTCAGCTTTTCGGTTCCATAGCATTTGGTCCGAAATCGATTCTGGTTTACGCCTGGGTATAGTTCATAGGATGCTAACAAAGCACATGGTTGCACCTCCTGTTTCAGATGTGCCCTGCCAGACTGATTGGGTTGCCGGGGCTAGCATGATGGTTCGTCGCCAGGTGTTTGAAGACATCGGCTTGATGGATGAAGGATACTTTATGTACTATGAAGAGATGGACTTCTGCCTTCAAGCCAGCAAGGCAGGTTGGTCCTGTTGGTACCTACCCGAAAGTAGGGTTATTCACCTAGTCGGTCAGAGTTCTGGAGTCACAAACACAAAGCAACTGCCCAAACGTCTACCAAAGTATGTGTTTGATTCTCGTCGTCGCTACTTCTTAAAAAACTACGGCTGGTTTTATCTCCTAACTGCCGATATAGCGATAATTTTCACCCTTCCAACCTGGCGACTTAGAAGGTTTTTACAACGAAAGCCTGACCTTGATCCTCCCTACTTACTCCTGGATATTATTCGCAATAGCTGTTTCTTAAGAGGATTTGGGTTGTAGAATCTACCCTTAGAGTCAACTACTATTAGATAGCTGTAGCAATCTAGACTGATCGCTTGCAAGTATAATGTCAATTTTAAGTTATTTTTGTTTTCTCTATTAACATCTATGCTTTCCATGTCAGATCTATCATCCCAGACTCAGTTGGTCCCAAAAGATAATGGTGATGAATCTAATGAATTAGACAGTGATCTTAATAGGACTGATTCATTGTTGAAGCTTTGGCAGCAGATACGGGAAGATTGGGTGGCCCACGGTTGTGACTGGACAAAGCCTGGTTTTCGCGCGGTTGCGGTTCACCGGTTTGGGGTTTGGCGCATGGGTGTTCAGCCAAAGCCGCTCAGAGCTCCTTTTAGCTTGCTATACAGGATGTTATATCGTAAAATAAGAAATGTTTATGGTATTGAGTTGCCCTACACCGTTAAGCTTGGGAGGCGGGTAATTATTGAGCACCAAGGATGTATCGTTATTCATGGTTGTTGTGTAATTGGCGATGACAGTATCATTCGACAGGGAGTTACCCTTGGGTTGCGATACCTTGATCGCCTTGCAGAGGCACCAGTGCTAGGGAAAAGGGTTAATGTTGGTGCAGGAGCAAAACTGTTTGGGAATATTATTGTCGGCGATGATGTTAATGTAGGTGCTAATGCTGTTGTTTTATCCAATGTGCCTGATGGAGCTACCGTAGTGGGGATTCCTGCTAAAGTAGTAAGGATTAAGGATAGGTTACTTATTTCTGAGGATTTATCTGATTGATTTTAACCTTATTAAGCCTGAAGGGCCTATATTTCAGTTCTATTTAGAATTAACTAAATCAATATGAGCAACTATTTTTACTCTAGCTTCAGTCAAAGGCTATTACCTAATGTGGGTCAGCCTTTTGATTTATTGCCTAGCCATGGTCCTGTAATGACGGGTTTGATGTTATCAGGTTCCTTGCTATTTTCCCTTTGGCTTTCGCCGGCTCAGGCCCAGATGCCAGGTAATTATTCTGGTCAGAGCCCGGTTGTAGTGAATTCTTCAACCACGGAAGATGATCCCTACCGACTGGGTAGAAGTGATGAAATCAGTATTAGGATATTTGGTATTGACCCTGAGTTTTTTGATCGAGCTACCTACATTATCCCGGTAGATGGGCGGTTGAACCTTCCCTGGATTGGTCAGGTGATGCTAGATGGTTTAACGATACAGCAGGCAGAATCAAGAATTGCTCAAAGCTACGCTTCTTTCATTAAAAATCCTCAGATCACCGTTTCTTTGGTCAGTCCTCGTTCCTTGAGGGTGACGGTTTCAGGGCAGGTTCAACGTCCAGGTTCCTACAGTTTGACCCCTCGTGAAGCTGGAGTTAGCTCCGGTCTGGTTCAGGTTGGTGGCAACCCTAATGACTGGCCAACGGTGGTTACCGCTATTCAATCGGCCGGTGGTTTACAACAGCAGGCCAACCTCCGCGCCGTTGAACTGAGGCGCTTGAGGTTAGATGGTTCAACTCAGAGTACTACGGTAGACCTTTGGGCCTTACTCCAAGGTGAACATTCATCCCAGGATATTTCCCTAAGGGATGGAGATACCATTATAGTCCCCGTAGCAACTAACCTTGATCCTTCAGAAGCCCAGCAGATTGCCATTGCAAATTTTTCTCCTGACAGTATTGCGGTCAATATTGCTGGAGAGGTTAAAACTCCTGGGGAAGTTGAGATTAAGCCTAATTCTTCCCTCAACCAGGCAATCTTGGCAGCCGGTGGCTTTGATGATCCGAGGGCTAGCAGCGGCTCAGCAAACCTGATTCGCTTAAATGCCGACGGTACCGTAGTCAATCGAGTCATCCAGGTTGATTATTCCAACCCACTCAATGAGGAGACCAATCCAGCCCTGCGAGACGACGATATCGTCCTGATCTCTCGTCGGGGCATGGCTCAGACCTCAGATTTCCTAGAGTTACTAGGGAGCGTGATACTTGGGGTGACTAATCCAATCAATGGCATCTTGGATTTGTTTAGGGGGTTTGATGATTTTTGATACCTTTACTGCCTGGATCGGCTTGATCAACCTTTGGTCAGCTCCTAAGGGGAATATTGAATATCAAGGTCGAGGTCTTTAGTATCTCTTCCTAGATAAGCGGCTAAGGTTATGTTTTTATTTCTCCTGGCACGGTCTGTATTAACGTTTTAAGTAAACTCCTTATATTTATCCTGTCATTCAGAGGCTAAGACACTAAAATGAAAATGATTCAAGAATCCCGAAATATATCCCTTGATCAAGGAAGGGAAAAATTTACCCCAGGCTTGTCAGACTCCCTTGAGCAAACCAACAAACAAGGTGGTATAAACCTCTGGCCCTTAATTCGTACAATTCGTCGTAATGCTCTTTTAATTGGGGGCACTACCGCTTTGGGGGGTGGTTTAGCCTATTGGCTTAGCATTATTGTTCCGCCGACCTATGAAGCTAGTTTTCGTCTGTTGGTTGAGCCCGCCACTCCGGAAGCAACTCAAACTGATCCTGCAACTGTAGCCCGGGGTGAAACAAGACCACGGGCCACCGCCATTGACTATGCTACCCAAATGGTAATTTTGCAGAGTTCCGAGCTGTTATCTGACATTGCTGAGCAGGTTCAAGTTGTTTATCCTGAATTTAGTACTAGAGATCTTGAACGCCAACTGACCATTGGTCAATGTTGCACAGGGGATCTGCTGACGGGTACTCCTGCAACGCAGACTAGTATTCTGGAAGTCAAGTATTTGGATCTCGATCCAGTCAGGGCTGAACTGGTTTTGGAGGAAACCGCCAGTCGCTTTCTTAGATATAGTCTGGAAGAGCGTAAAAGTCGGATTGGTGAAGGGGTAAAGTTTATTGATGAGCAGGTTCCTGCTTTACAGAGTCGTGTTGCCTCTCTGCAGTCCCAGATCCAAGCGCTTCAAGAACAGTATTTAATTACCGATCCAGAAACTCAGGGTGGGCTTCTTTCCCAACAGCTTTCTGATATATCGAGCCAAAAGTTAGTAACTGGCTCTGCTCTGCGAGAAAAAATCACTCTCTACGAAAATCTACAGAGACAGTTGGGGATGGGGCCAACCCAAGCCCTTGCTTCCTCAACCTTAACTGAGGACGAAGGATACCAAGCTCTTTTGAGAGAACGCGAACGGGTTGAAACTGCAATTGCTTTGCAATCCGCTACCTATAATGAGGCCAGTCCAGTCATTCAGGGTCTGCGCGCTCAGCAGCAAGAACTATCTCTCCTGCAGGAGGAACGAGCTAGACAAGTTTTAGGGCCTGCCTTTCAGGCGATCGATAGTTCTCAAATGCTTTCATTTCAAAATTCTATCAGTACAGGTCTAACAGGCCAGATGGTGGATACTATTAACGAGATTGCCGTTTTGCAGTCTCGTAGTGCCACCCTTGATCAAGCTGCTAATCTTCTTGGTCAGAGGTTACGACAATTTCCCTCTGTTTCTCGCCAGTATGCTGACCTAGAGCGTGAGCTCGATCTGGCAAAGTCGACCCTAGATCAGCTGTTAACCCAGCGCGAAACCCTTAAGGTTGAAGCTGCTCAAAGTCAGTTTCCCTGGGAAGTTATTGCAACCCCTGCTGTTCCCAAGGACAAGGAGGGTAGGCTAGTTGTTAGAGACAACAAGATGCCTAGAAATATTTTTCTTGGTCTTTTGGGTGGTTTAGTGACAGGCACGGCCGCAGCTGTTTTACGGGAGAGAAGCAAAGATACCTTTTTCAGTGTTGCAGACTTGGAAGACTCTCTTCCTTTACCGTTGTTGGGTACCGTCCCCTATTCTCGCGAAGTCGCCCAAGCTAACTCAGCCTTTTTTAATGCCCCTAGCTCAGGTTTCTCTGCCTTTTCTAATGCCTTTAATAATATTTATACAGACCTCCGTCTTTCTCCCAACGCCAGTTCGGTTAGGTCTATTGCCGTAGGTTCACCCTCTCCTGAAGATGGCAAATCCACTGTGGCTATGAATCTTGCTAAATCCGCCGCCAGTCTTGGTCAGCGAGTTCTTTTGGTTGATACAAACTTCCAGAATCCTGGTATCCAGAAACTGTTTGGCCTGCCTAACAAGGCAGGGCTCAGCGATATATTGGCTGGCAGGGCTAACCTTAGCCAGGTTATGGAAACGGTAAAAGTTGGGGATAACTTGAGTGTTTTGCCCGCTGGTCAGTCCTTAGCAGGAGGTACTAAACTACTCGCATCCCCCCAAATGAAAGACCTGGCAGAGCAGCTACAGAGGGACTTTGACTTTGTGGTTTACGATACCTCTAGCTTTGAGGAAACTCCGGACGTTGGGTTTGTTGCTTCCTGTGCCTCAGCCATCCTAATGGTGGTGGGCTTGCGTAGAACCAGTAAGATTGCTACGAGCCAAATGGTTGAGAGCATTGAGAGCTTCCAACTTCCCTGCGTTGGCTGCGTGACTAACTACGTTTAACCATCATCCATGCTGGGGCGGTAGGATTGAGCGCTTGGGTGTTTCACGCTATCGAAAGTCGCTATAAAAGCATCGAGGGAGAAACAACTACATTGTTCCTTCTTCGATTTGCTTGAGCCATTATCCTACGACTGATAGTCAGGGGGAATACTAGACTATCGCAGCCCCAACCAGCTTAATAGGCCTTCACCGGTAACCAGCTCAATGATTATGATAGCCACAAAACCAACCATGGCAGCACGGCCATTTAATCGTTCAGCGTAGTCATTAAATCCCATTTTAGGGCGCTGGATATTAGGGTCTAGGGAGGGTTTAGGGTTATTCATCAGGATAATTAGACCTCTGAAAGTAAGAAGCTGTAGCTTCTGCCAAACTACTCAGGACAGAGTGGATCGGGCAAGGTGGCTATTAGGCAGACGTTTATATGTTCTTTCTTAAGATAGACGGAAATCCCTAATTAGGGCTAGGGCATCTTTGTCTCCGTCAGTCGCTTAATTTGGGTTTCAAAGTAGGTTTGCCGATGGTCGAGTCTGCGGGCCAGGGCTAATCCCTGGCGATAGGCTAGTAATGCCGCCTCAGGGTTACGTTGTTTTTCGTAAAGCTGGCCCAGCTGATCAAAGGTGTCCATCAGACCGTAGGCGTTGCTAGTGGTCTGGTGGACTCGAAGCAGTTGATCGTAGAGGTAATCTACATCAGTCCAGCGTCCAAGTCCTTCGTAAAGCCTGACCAGGCGACCTAGAGCGGCTGCCGCCAGGCTAAACTGCTGGCTGCCGATCGCATTGGTATAGGCAATCTGATACTGGCGGGAGGCGGTATCCAGGTCTCCCAGAAGAACCTGGTTGTTAGCCATGGCGTACTGTAGGCCAGGCACCTGGGGCCAGGAGGTTGAATCTTTCAGGTAGAGTTGCAGTAACTGTTGCTGGGACTCCAGGGCGCCAGCCGGGTCCTGGGCCTGGGCCAGGTTTTTGATCTGGGCCTGGAGGAAGCGGACCTGATTGCTGGTGACGCCCTGGTTGGCGGAGATCGCCACCAACTCTTGATACACCTTCGCCGCCTCGGGGAACTGAAACCCCGCCTCGTGTAGATTGGCAATCTGTTCCAGTTGGGCGGAGTAGGCGGCCTGATCCCTGGCCGTCTCCGCCAGGGTGTGGCGTAGGGAGAGGGCGGCCTCCAGATTGCCCAGGGCCGCGTAGGTGACCGCTACCCCCTGCAACTGATCCAACGGTAGGTGAGTCTCGGCCACCAGGGTGATCAGGCGAGCCGATAACAGCTGCAGTTCCTGGGTAGCGTTCCAGTCCTGCAGGGTGGGGGCCGCCCGCGCCATGGCCACCAATTCCGCCCTAACCCCGAGCAAACGCCGTAACCGGATCTCCCGCATCCACAGGGTCCGGGCTGCCTGGGTGTCCCCCGCTAAGCCCAACTCCGTGACAGTGATCAATAACTGGTCCAGGGCCTGGGTCAGGGCCAATTCCTCCAGGGGACTGAGCGATCGGGAGACGGGGGGGCTGGGCAGGAGCGGGTCCCGGGGAACATCGGTCAGGGGGTCGGCCAGAAAGGCATTCCGTACCTGCGGCTGCAGCACCTGGGCAGGGGTGGCAGGGCTGCCTAACACCAGCCCTGCCAGGGTGACACCCAGGCAAACTAGCCGCCCTACCCCCTGCCCCTGGCGATGCCCTCTGGTTTGGGTTGAAAAGTCATCACCGGTCAACTGGTCGTCCTCCTGGTTATCCTTCGATCATAGCCCCAGAAGGGCCTGGGCCAAACCCCTGACCC
>Ga0172367_10010195_pt1 | contig 10159 bp, 6 predicted proteins | sample Lak10m_FD_114542 | JGI IMG/M metagenome (GOLD analysis project Ga0172367, IMG submission 114542) | Freshwater microbial communities from Kabuno Bay, South-Kivu, Congo - kab_022012_10m | ecosystem: Environmental > Aquatic > Freshwater > Lake | place: Democratic Republic of the Congo: South-Kivu...
AGGCGGAACAATAACTTATTCATGGACAGAAACACAAGATGCAACAATAAACCTAACAAACGACACACTAAAAATTACTCCAGCAACAGGATTCTACGGAAATATAGAACTAATAGTTAAAGCAACAGACAATCAGGGACAAACAGCAGAACCAGACACAATAAATATTACTGTAAACCACATAAACCATCAACCAACAACACCAATACTAACAAACCCAGTAAATAACGACACAATAAAAATACAAAACCCAGAATTCGAATGCACAGAAAGCATAGACATAGACGGAGACCCAATAACATACACATACATATTTGAAGGGAAAAAAGATACAACAATAACAACAACAAGCAACAAATACACATTCAACAATGCACAAACAACACTAGGAGAAAAAGAAACATACAAATGGCACGTAAAAGTAAGCGATGGAACAACAAGCGTAAGTTCTGACACAAACACAATACACACAGGAACTATAACAGGCCTAGAAAACGAAATAAACAAACAAAACAAATTCATGCTTAGCCAAAACTATCCAAACCCATTCAACCCAAGTACTGTAATTAGCTATTCAATACCAACAGATGTTAGAGGTGAGATGCAAGAAGTGAGCCTAATTGTTTATGACATTCTTGGAAATGAAATAGCAACTTTGGTTAATGAAAACCAAAAAGCTGGAAATTATGAAGTAAAATTCAATGCTTCAAACTTAGCAAGTGGAATTTATCTATATAAACTACAAAGTGGCAGTTTTGTTCAAACACGCAAATTGATGTTATTAAAATAAAATCAAAGATTTGTAACAATTATTGTATAAAAAGTCCAATTTCGACAAGGAATTGGACTTTTTTAATTATTTGTCAGAAGTTATTTTAGTAAACAATTAGCTAAAAATATAAATTCAATTTCCGTAAAAAACGAAGCAGAAAGGTTTTTCAAATAAATTAGGTTTGAAATTAGCAAACTGAAATTCTAAAATTCATATTAAAATGCAGTTTATAAAATAAGACAAATTGGCTTTTAATATATGTATTTAGTAAGATTACTTGTCATCTTTTATGAATTAATTGGGAGTATTCAATAATGGCAAAACGTTTACTTTTTATAATATTTCTTTTAGCTCCAATGCTAATAATAGAAGCTCAGCCAAATTTATTATGGACTACAACCGACAACTTTGGGCTTCTTCAAGATGCAACAAGAGATTATTCTGGTAATATTATTACGACTACACTTATTACTAAAGATTCCAAATGGAGTGGCTCATTAAATAAATATTCTAATGTTGGTGCCCAAATTTATCAAAAGGCAATCACGACTTACGGAAATCTTTTTGGATACCAGTACAAATTAACTACAGATAAAAGTGGAAATATTTATGCTGCGGTAGAAGATGCAAATGAAAAACAATTATTGATTAAATATTCGTCAAATGGTGATAGTCTTTGGGCACAGAGATATTTGTTACCACCAGATGTTCCCGAGGATGAATATAGTGCCGAAGTTAAAGCCATTGCGAGTGATGAAAACGGCAATATTTGTGTTGTATCAATTTTAAATATTCATGATAATAATGGTAATGAAGTCCCTCATCTGTTAGTGACATGTTATTCATCCAACGGCGAGCTTTTGTGGTTTGATAAATCCATTTTTGCGGGGTTTATTACTACGGCAACTTTTTATCCCGATATCGATTTTCGAAAGATGGTGATAGACCCATTCAATAATATTATTATTTCAATGGGTTACCGTTGGAGTTATCTGGATTTATACGAAACGAGAACAGTGAAATATGCTCCTGGTAATGGCGAAAATTTACCACAATGGGATAGATCTATTTCAAAACAGCCTTATGGAGCTCCATGCAATGATTTAACGGTTGACAATGAAGGTAATATTTATGTCGAATTCCAAAATGCTGGTGGTTTTCCATTCTATGGCGGTATTCATAAATATAGTTCAAATGGTTCAACTATTTGGGAACACGGTGTTAAAGGAAATGGAGATCCAGTAATTGCTGCAGATAATAATGGTGGAGTTTTTGTGGCTTATAATGGAGGTACATTTACTTCAACGATTGGATACATTTACCATTTTAATGAAACTGATAGTTCGGAGTTTGCACAATTTAGTTATCCAGGTAATAGCGCAAGCTCAATAAAACAACTACATGTTGATGAAGCTGGATTTGTTTCGGCTTCGGGAATTACACAACTCGCATGGAACTCGCTAAACTCAAAATATTTATTTATTGAATTTTCCCCTACAGGCAATCAAACTGGTTCTGCCATTTATTCATCAAATGAAAATTATTTTGATATTCCAACATACCTTTTCCAAGGAAACGGAACTTATACGGTAGTTGGATTTAGTGAAAATCCAGCAGATTATAGCCGTATTAACTGGATAAGTAAAATTAATGTTGTTCCAAATCCACCTCCACCGCCAGATCCCGAACCAGAAAAAGGTTGGGCTGTACAAACTTCAGGAACAACCGCTAATTTGAAAAGCGTCTGGTTTAAAGGAGGAAGCGAAGGATGGATTGTGGGCGATGCCGGAACTATTCTAAAAACAACAAATTCGGGACAAGAATGGACTTTAATTTCATCTCCAGTTATGGATGATTTCAAAGAAATTAAATTTTTTAGCGATTCACTTGGCTTTATTGTTGGTGCCGGAAGTATTCTTAGAACAGCAGATTTTGGAAACACTTGGACTAAAGTTTCTGATACAGGAGAATTAACTTTATATGCAATTACTTCGGATAAAAGCGGAACATTTGTTGCTGTTGGTTCTGAAGGACTTGGGAAATATTCGACAGATTCCGGTTTAACTTGGGAAAGTATTCCTTCAGCTACAGCAGCCACTTTCAGAGATGTTAAATATTTTCAAAATACATTTTTTGCTGTTGGAGATTTGGGAAGTATTTATGCATCACAAACATTGGGCGGGTGGTACCAAATTAGTGCCGGAGGTATTTTAGGACAAGAAATACGCTCTGCAAATAATCTATTAGATGGAAAATTATATTTATACGGAACCACTCTTGCAACATTAGACCAGAATATGACTATAAATCAATCAATTGATTTTCCTCCGTACCCATTAAATTCTGTTTCAGATGAACCAAATGCTGATTTAATAGTCGTCTGTGGTGAAAACGGTACTATTGGATTTATTGAACAAGAAAAAACACCAAGATATAAAACGGTTTCTCAATATAATTTAAATGATGTTTTTCAATCAGGTTCATTTGTCATTGTCGTTGGAGATAATGGAACAATCTTAAATTTTAACAACAGAACAAGGGTTTTAGAAAATCCTCAAGTTTTGTTTAATTCCATAACAATGATTAATCCACAAACATTCATTTATGTCTCACCAAATAAACTTCACAGGTCTGTTGATGGCGGAAATAATTGGACAGTAATTGATTCAAGCGGATCTTGGTCCCCAACTTTTCATGTAAATGGCAATACAGTTTGGGGAAGCAAAACAATTGATTCTACAAATAAAATCTTTTTCTCTGATGATGCCGGTTTAACATGGACAGATCGTACTCCGGCAGAAGGCTTTATTGCCGCACCTCAATTTGCAACATTAAATGGTAAAGATGTGATTGTAAATTCCGGCAGAAATGGTATTGATGCAATGAATGTTCTCTACTCAAGTGATTTTGGGGTGAACTGGAGTTTAATTGACTACATTCAGCCAAATGTTGTTAGCATCTATAAGTTTGCTGATTTAAGTACAGTCTGGAAAGCCAACTATGATATTAGTGCAAAAACTTTTTCATTAATGAAGCATGATCTTAATTTACCTGTTTGGCAAACTACTTATGTTGACACAACAACCGACCCATTGCATGACTATGAATTTTTTCCGGTTGATAAAGATGAAGTGATTTTGAAGGCAAGATTACAATACGGCAATAAAATGTTTAGTACATTAAACGGAGGAATTTCCTGGAAAGATTATCCGTTGGGTATTTCCTATTCTGAATATGTTGATGGGCGAACATTTGTTAATACAACGGGATTAAATGCTGATATATCTGATGACGGAAATTTTTCTCATCAAACTGATTTGGATTACTTTTTTGCTAATTCACACACTCAATTCAAACAGCAATTATTTGGAGAAAATGAAAAACTTAAGTGGAATGAAAAAGGGCAATTGGTTTTTGGAAACCCTATTCCAATTGATACAAATCAAACTAATAATCAATGGGTATATTTAACTTCAACACCTAAAAAGATTATAAAAAGTAATCTTATGATTCCAGATACAATTTTAGTTTCAACGAGTAGTGATTATAATATAATAAAAAGTATTAGCATTGGGTTAGATAAAATTTTGCACCCTTCAATTGGAAATTTGAGCATTGCGATTACACATTTAGGAATAACTAAAACAATATTTCATCATTCTGGATTTAATGCTAATAACATAATTAATGTTACTTTAAATGATGATTCCCCAAAAGATTTCCAATACGAAAGACCTCCATTTTATGGCGAATATAAACCATATTCATCACTAGATACATTTCTTCAAACAAATGCAAATGGTGAATGGATAATCCAAATATTTGACGAATCTGTTTCAGATTCAGGCTCATTAGAGTCGTGGTCAATTAAATTAACAGTAGAAGAAATTACATCTGTTTTATCTGAAGAAAATGTGCCAACAAAATTTAATCTTAGTCAAAACTATCCAAATCCATTTAACCCAACGACTATGATAAATTACCAAATTCCTTTTGCGAGCCACGTAAAAATTAAAGTTTTTGACATTCTTGGAAGGGAAGTTGCCACATTAGTGAATAAAGTTATCAATGCAGGAAGTTATTCAATTCCATTCAATGCTTTTTCAATTTCGAGTGGAGTTTATTTTTACAGATTAGAAGCAACTGCGATTAATGGTGCAAATAATAATTTTTCGCAAGTAAAGAAGATGATTTTATTGAAATAATGCACTTTTGAAACACAAATAGGAATCAAAGATGTGCAAATTATGGTTAAAATTATAATCTTCAACTAAATTTATAATTGTAAGTAGCTTCATCTATAAGGAAATTTATTACAGTAAAAAGTTGGATTATCAATAATATTTAGAAATTTGCACAAATTTTTGGGGGAATTACATAATTAAAAAGCAATTTTGGTGAAAATTTTATATCAACAAAAGGTAGCTTTCCAATATTATTTGTAATTTTGCCAATATTTATCAAAAAATTATTAAAGTGCGTTATGATTAAAAAGACTCTTTTTTTCGTTTTGTTTTTACTGAATGTTGCAAATTTTGCTCAAGTTATTGAAATAAGCAAAATTGAACCTCCAAATTGGTGGGAAGGAATGAAAAATGATAAAATTGAGCTAATGATTTATGGAAAGGGACTTTCGCACGCCACTGTAAATAGTAATAATTTGAAAATTACAAACATCGAAAACGTAAATAATGCTAGTTATCTATTTGTTGAACTTGATTTAAGCGAAACTAAAGCCGGAAATTATGAAATTCTGTTTACCAATAATGAGCAAAGTGTAAAAACAATTTTTCCAATTTATGAACGAAATATTTCAAACGATCTTTACAAAGGATTTAATCAAGAAGATGCAATTTATTTAATTATGCCCGATAGATTTGCAAATGGCGATTTGACAAACGATTTTGTTGATGGGTATGTTGATAATTTCCAGAACGAATTTCCACAAGCTAGACACGGTGGCGATATTGCGGGCGTAATTAGTAAACTTGATTACATTAAGGATTTAGGATTCACTACAATTTGGTTAACTCCAGTTGTTGAAAATAATACATTTAAAAGTTATCACGGTTATTCAGCAACTGATTTTTATTCAATTGATCCACGTTTTGGAACGTTTGAATTGTACAAGGATTTTGTAAAAACCGCTCAAAAAAAGGGATTGAAGATTATAATGGATCACGTTGCAAATCATATTGCAATTGATCATCCTTGGGTTAAAAATTTGCATCAAACGAATATCAAGTTTTGCTGGTTGCTGATAAATACCAATATGGTTTTGATCAACCATTACTCCACACAATGTATGTTGATAAAAAGCTTTCCGGCGTAAAAGCGGTTCAAACATTATCCCGTTTAAACAGAACTTGCCCCGGCAAGGAAGATACTTTTGTTTTGGATTTTGCCAACGACCGCCAAACTATTATCGATTCATTTCAGCCTTATTACGAAATGACAATGATGAGTGAAACTACTGATCCGAACCATCTTTATGATTTGAAAGGCAAAACCGATTCAGCACAAGTTTACTTCCAATCAGAAGTTGATGCATTTTCTAAAATATTCTATAAACCGGGAAGCGCCTCAGTGCGTGATCAAGGAAAATTGTACGCATACATTGATCCAGCTGTAGATCGTTTCAGGCAATTGGATGAAGAGAAACAAGACGATTTTAAGAAGGCTTTAACTTCATTCACTCGTATATATTCTTTCCTTTCTCAAATAATGCCTTTTCAAGATGTTGAATTAGAAAAACTTTATTCATTCGGAAGATTTCTATTAACAAAACTTCCAAAGGTAGATTACACGGAGAGATTAAAGTTAGATAATGAAGTTGCTTTGGAATATTACAGACTTCAAAAAATTGCAGAAGGCGATTTGGTTTTACAAGTACAAGGCAAACACGAGCTCGACCCCGTTACTGAAGCTGGTATTGCCAGAGAAAAAGAAGAAAAGGATAAACTCTCAAATATTATTTCACTCCTAAACGATAAATACAATTTCGATTTTACTGACCAAGACAGATTGTATTTCGAACAAATTGAACAAGCTTTATTTGAAAATGATGAATTAAAAGTCCGCGCGAAAAACAATCCAATAGAAAACTTCAAATATGCTTTCGATGAAGTATTTATTCAGACATTGATCGACCGAATGGATGCAAACCAAGAAATCTTTGATAAAATAATGGTTAACTCTGAATTTAAAGATGACGTAAAGAATTGGTTAACTAAGAAAATTTATGAACGTTTTAAAGAAGATTAATTTATAGATATGTGAAGGTAGGTATAACAAGTGCCTCAAGCCGAAAGCGTCCGTTAGCTAACGGATCGCATTCGGCATTTATACATTTTAAAAGTTTGTAGTTCCGTTTCAGCTTTGTTGTTTAGTGTAGTTTATAAATGAAAGTTTGTTCTAATTAAAAAGTTATTTAATAAATGTAGCATTGTTGTGTTGGGCTTCGGCACCACGCCGTTATATTTTTTGAAGGTGGATATGAAACGAAATTATTGGTTGGACCTTTTTACTGGTACTACTTGGGAAGAATTTCTGAAAGCTGGTGGAAATATTTCTGGATTTAGAGAATCAAGATGGTCAACTGTTCAGAAGATAAAAACTGGTGACTATTTAATCTGCTATCTCACTGGTGTTTCCCGATTTATCGGAATATTAGAAGTAGTTGATAATCCATTCAAAGATAATTCAGCTATTTGGAAAGATGAAGATTTTCCATCTAGGCTGAAAGTAAAAATAGTTATTGCATTGAAACCCAATACTGCAATTCCTGTTCATACTTTGCGTGACCAACTAAGTTTCTTCCAAGATTTAAAGAGCCCTCATGCTTGGACTGGAGCTTTTCGTTCTTCACCTGCCAAATGGTCGCTTGAAGATGGAGAAGTAGTAATGCAAGCTTTGATAACCGCTAAAGATAATCCTATCGAACGGCCTGTTGATCCGAAGAAATTGAGTTATAGACCCAAAGGTTTCAAATCTAAAATTGGTACAATATCAATGCCTTCGCCAGATATTGAAGAGAAAGAAGTTATTGACAAAAAATCATATTCTGAGCATACAGAAATTCAATATCTGTTATTAAAGCTTGGTAGCGATATGGGCTTTGATGTTTGGGCAGCTAGAAACGATAGAGGTAGAGAATTCAAAGGTAAAAAGATATCCAGCATTACCAAAATAAAAACAGAACTACCGAACCAATTTGACGAAATCACAAATCGTACAATAGAAATGATTGATGTTTTATGGTTACAAAAAAATAATTTCATTGCAGCATTTGAGATTGAAAGTACAACTTCCATTTATTCTGGTTTACTTAGAATGTCAGATTTAATTGCAATGCAACCCAATGTGAATATACCACTTTATCTAGTTGCCCCTGATGAACGTCGAGAAAAAGTAATCAGTGAAATCAATCGAGCAACTTTTTCTAGATTAACTCCACGGCTTTCAGAAATTTGCAGATATATATCTTTCTCTGATTTAAAAGAAAAGGTCAAACAAATTGAATCAATCGTACAATATGTCAAACCGGAATTTTTAGAAGATTTATCAGAATCTTGTGATTTGGAAGAGTAAAAAATATAACCAGCGTCTCAGCCCGACCGCTTCTTCGAATCGTTCGTAGTGAAAGATTATTGGGCTTGGTTTTTCAAAGTAAGTTGTTCTTAAAAGTGTGATTGCAATAAGAAACTGATTTATAAAATAAAGTTGCGTTGACAGAAGCTGCATTGCTGTTATGGGCGGCGGCTTAAAAACCACGTCGTTATAAGGCTTGAGAGTTGATCCGATGTTGATGTTGAATAAGACCATTTAAAGGACTATATTGTAGTCGTAAATTGAAAGGAAATGAAATGAAATTTAGTGAAGCCGTAAAACCAATTAGTTATCTAAAAACTCATGCTTCCGAGGTTGTTCGGGATGTTGCGGAAAATCGGAAAACATTAATTATTACTCATAATGGTGAAGCAAAAGTTATTCTTCAAGATGTTAAAGTGTATGAGAAGACGCAAGAAAGTATTGCTCTGTTAAAAATGCTTGCATTGAGTGGAAGAGAAATTAAAAAGGGTAATTATAAGACACTTGAAAAATCGTTTGAAAATGTTCGAAATCGTATAAATGATTTTAAACAGGGACAACGTGAAGTTCAAAGTTAATATCGTTTCTTCTGCTGAAGAAGATTTATTTGAAATCTATCAATATGTTTTCTTCAATGATTCGGAAGAAAAAGCTGAAAATTTATACTCAAAATTAAATGAGAAATGTTTATCTCTTCAAGAATATCCCAATCGTGGTCATGTCCCTCCAGAATTAAGTCTACTTGGAATAGATGATTTCCTAGAATTAACTTATAAACCATATCGCATTATTTATCAAATTATCGAGAAAGTAGTTTTCGTCCATTGTGTCCTAGATGGCCGAAGAGAAATGCAAAAACTATTACAAGAAAGATTAATGCGAGGATAAAACGCCTTATAACCAACCGCTCAACACGGACAGCGTATCCGCATTTGTCAGTCTTTAAAATTATTGGCTTGGTAGTTACGTTTTAAGTTTCTTATTCAAGGTTGTTCTACTAATTAACATTGTTGCAAACTGCACTTTTCTCAGAAAAAAAAATTCATTGTTGTTATTTTAACTAATACATCAAGAATATTAAATGGTGACGAAATCGTACAAGTATATTTGAAAGCGATTAAAAATTTAGTTTGAGATATGATAAACAAAAGACGCAGGGAAAAATGTTTTTCGCTGCGTCTTAAAATCAGACGATTAATTAAGCACGGAAGTAACTTTTTGAGCGGCTTCTCTCAAAGTCATTGCAACTTCGAAATTAAGAGTTGAGGCCTGCAAAAGGTCTTTCGCTTCGATTGCATTTGTGCCTTCAAGTCTTATTACAATTGGAACTTTCACTTCCATTTCTTTAACCGCGTCGATAACGCCTTGGGCAACTCGGTCGCATCGAACAATACCGCCGAAAATATTGATTAATATCCCTTTTACGTTTTGATCGGATAAAATAATTTTAAAACCGTTTTTAACTGTTTCTTTATTTGCACCGCCACCAACATCCAAAAAGTTAGCCGGTTCACCACCTGCAAGTTTAATAATATCCATTGTAGCCATTGCCAAACCTGCGCCATTAACCATGCAGCCGACATTTCCGTCAAGTTTGATATAGTTCAAATTATATTTTGAAGCTTCAACTTCGAGTGGATCTTCTTCGTAGATATCACGATAAGCAACAATGTCCGGATGGCGAAAAAGTGCATTGTCGTCGAAATTCATTTTTGCGTCAAGCGCAACAATTTTATCGTCGTTAGTTAAAATCAGTGGATTAATTTCAAGCAATGAAGCGTCTGTTTCTACATAAGC
>Ga0172367_10010197_pt1 | contig 10158 bp, 10 predicted proteins | sample Lak10m_FD_114542 | JGI IMG/M metagenome (GOLD analysis project Ga0172367, IMG submission 114542) | Freshwater microbial communities from Kabuno Bay, South-Kivu, Congo - kab_022012_10m | ecosystem: Environmental > Aquatic > Freshwater > Lake | place: Democratic Republic of the Congo: South-Kivu...
ACCGAGTCTATCAGGCATTCCGATGGTGGGGTATCGGAACATATTCCAGCGCCAGGTGACGGCGCAATCAAGTCTATCAGGCATTCCGATGGTGGGGTATCGGAACCTTACAGCCATCGTAATTCCTGCATGATAGGAGTCTATCAGGCATTCCGATGGTGGGGTATCGGAACACGGACGGCGGCATTGTTGCCGATGGCGTCGAGTCTATCAGGCATTCCGATGGTGGGGTATCGGAACAAACCATAGGAGGGGAAACCAGCAACACCCGAGTCTATCAGGCATTCCGATGGTGGGGTATCGGAACCTGCGCGTGATCCTTCACGGCGATGGCGCGGAGTCTATCAGGCATTCCGATGGTGGGGTATCGGAACTAGGGCAAGGCCAGCGGTCTAGGGCAAGGCGAGTCTATCAGGCATTCCGATGGTGGGGTATCGGAACGAAAACGCTGTGTCAAATAACCCCATAAAGGGGCCATCCGCCACAGCGTTATCGCTTCGCGATGTTCTGCAAGAACCCGCCTATTGGTCTAGCTAATAACAAACGAAATTCGCTTGCTTCCTGTGCGTCACCGCAATACCATGTACAAATAGATAGCCATAATGAGCCGCGCCATGAACAGCCAATACTCCATTGCCCAGACCCGTCACAGCCTCGCCGAGATCGTACACACCGTCGAAAGTGGCCAGCCCGTCAGCATTACGCGACGCGGCAAGCCGGTTGCCGTACTGGTTTCTCAGGCTGAGTTCGAGCGGTTGAGCGGCCAGCAGGCGCCCGATTTATGGAATGCAATTACCGCATTTCGCGCCAATCACGACCTGTCAAAAATTTCCGATGAAGATTTCGCCAGCCTGCGCGATGCGTCCACCGGCCGGGAGTTTTCGTGGGAAGCGTGATTTTCCTGCTGGACACCAACATTCTCTCCGAGGCCATCAAGCCGCAACCCAACGCCAATGTGATGGCGCGCCTGGCGGAGTTTCGCGAGAATTGTGCGACGGCAAGCGTGGTTTGGCATGAGCTGTATTTTGGACTGGCGAGGATGCCTCCATCAAAAAAACAGAAGATGATTGCGGAGTATCTGGATCAGTTGCGGACTAGCCGTCTGCCGGTGCTTGATTACGATGCCCGCGCCGCCGAATGGCATGCTGAAGAACGGGCACGCCTGGCGAAACAGGGAGTTCCCCTCCCCTTTGCCGATGGCCAGATTGCCGCTATTGCCAAGGTCAATGGGGTAAAACTGGCGACGCGCAATGCTGACGACTTCGCGCATTTAAAAGGGCTGGAAATCGCCAACTGGTTTGATGCTTAGCATCTGTACCAGAGACAGCCTTCTCCATCGCGCCTTAAAAAAGGCAGCCAATCGGCGAGCCGTTCAAATACATTACCAAGCTTTACCCGATTTTCGCGCGACGGCGGACAACGGCAAGCGCACCGCCACTTCCAGCCCTCCATCCGGGAGATTGGCAATATCTATGGCTCCGTCGATTTGCGCGACGCGCTCCCGCATACCGCGCAGACCGTGGGAGGTGGCGGTAACATGGATGTCTTCCGGCAGGCCACGGCCGTTATCGCTAATCGCCAGCACGATTTCGTTGTCATTGAATTGATAGTCGATTTTCGCCTGGGAGGCGCCGGAGTGTTTCGACACATTGGTCAGGGCCTCCTGGGCGACACGGAACAGGGTGATGGCAAGCGGGTCGACCAGTTTGTCGTCGCAGCTATTGCAGCTCTCGCAATTCCTGATTTTTCTGGAAGTACATTCGACGCGGCATTCGATGCCAGTATGCCGGCTGAACTGATCGGCCTGCCATTCCAGGGCGGGCAAAAGTCCGAGCACATCCAGCACCGTTGGACGCAATTCGTTGACCACCCGGCGCGAAAACCCCATCGCTTCGTCGATCAGGAGCAGGATAGATTCGATCCGCCCGGCATGCGATGTCGCGGTTCCGTCCGCCGTCAGCGAGCGAGCCAGAATATTGGTTTCCATCTTCAGCGCGGCAAGCAGGCTTCCCAGTTCGTCATGCAGTTCGCGCGCGAGGCGGCCTTTTTCTTCCTCGCGCACCGATTGCAGGTGGGCGTTCAGGTCGCGCAGGCGGCGTTCCGCCTGTTTGAGTTCGGTAATATCGCGGCTGATGTTGATGGCACCGGTTACCTGTCCGTTTTCACCCCATTCCGGAACGATGTAGCACTGGTAGGTTCGCAGATCGCCGGACGGCATCTGCAACTGCACTTCCACTTCGCTGCGCTCGCCGCTAGCGAGGGTATGCGCCAAAGCGATTCGATATGACTCCGGCGTAATGACGTTCTTGGACTCTGCCGGCGTCTTGCCGAGCGCCTGTTCATCCGTGACTGCGCCTCTTTCCTTCGCAATCCTACTCAAAAAGGTGCGGCGGCCTTGGCGATCATAGCGTATCAGCGGGTCGGGCAGGCTCTCCGCCAGGCTACGGAATTGCTGTTCGCTATGTATCAACCGCTGCTCGGCCCGCTTGCGCTCGGTAATATCATGGACCAGACCCACCATGCGTACAGGTCTGCCGTGCTCATTCCTGAACACCTTGCCTTGCGCATGAACGGTGCGTATTCCCTTGCTTTCGGAAACGACGCGGTGCTCGATGTCATACGGCGTGTCATGCTCAAATGCCATGCTGACCGCCGCAAGCACCAGTTCTCTATCATCCGGATAAACGGCTTGCGTGAAGTCCTCGAATCGCGGAGAGGCGGGCCGCTCGTCAGGCGTATAGATTTCGTAGGCCATTTCCGACCATACCACGCTATCCTTGACGATATTCCAGTCCCAACTGCCTAATTGGGCGATCTTCTGGGCTTCGTCCAACATGCGCTGGTTTTCCATGATATCCGTCAAGTCGCGGATGCTGCCGACCAGCATATTGGCACCGACCAGGTTCTTTTTGGTCTGGACGAAACGCACCCTGCCTTCGGCATCGGTAATCACTTCGTCACTGAGCATTTCCTTGCCGCTGGCAAAAACGATTTCATCCTTTTCCCGGAGCGCATCGGCCTCACTGACGGGCAAGTAGTCGTAATCCGATTGTCCGATCAACGCTTCGCGCGGCTGTCCCATCAACGCACAGAAAGCATCGTTGACCGCCACCCATTTGTGCTGCCTGTCCTTGGCAAAAATCGGGTCGGGAATCGCATTGAGCAGGTTTTCGGCAAACTCCTGCGCCTGCTTCTGCTCGGTAATATCGAGCACCATGCCGTACCAGACGATGCTGCCATCGAGTTCGCGCTCCGGCACCGCACGCGCTTCGGCCCAGCGCTCTGGCAATCCCGGCCGGCAGATGCGGTACTTGAGGTGGAACGGTGCCATGGCGCGCGCCGACTCGGCAATAGCGGCCACGTTGCGTAACCGGTCATCCGGGTGCAGCAGATCGAGGATGGGCGCCGCGTCGTCTTTTACCTCGTCGTGACGCAAACCATAGAACTCCTCGATCTTGGCGCTGGCAAATGGCACGCTGCCATGCCCGTCGGGCGTGAGCCGGAAAGTGTAGGCCATCCCCGGCAGGTTTTCGACGAAGTGAGTCAGGCGGAGTTCGATCTCACGGATAGCGGTTACATCCCACGCGAAAATGATGGCACCGATGACCCGGCCTTGCACATCGCGTTCCGGCACGATGGAGATGTGGTGATACTTTGATTGGTCGGCAAGAAAAACCGGGGCAAGCGTGACCGCCTCCCCCGTCTCGATCACCTGCTGGGCGGCTGCTTCGATCATCGCATAGCGGCCATCCGGCCAGGCTTCGCCGGGTCGCTTGCCGATGACCTCTTCGGCACTGGCAAGCCCCATAAATATCAACAGGCGATTGTTGAGGTAGCGGATGCGCAGTTCGCTGTCGTAGCGGATGATGAAATCCGGCGCGCTTTCCGCCAGGCTACGGAACTCCTGCTCGCTGGCGCGGAGTTTATCCTCCGCCTGCTTCTGCTCGGTGATGTCGCGGCCTATGCCCAACGCCCCGTGAATCTCACCGTTGCCGTCCCGCTCGGCCACGTAACGCACATGGTGCATGCGTGTTTCGCCATGCGGCCCGGGAACCGGGATTTCAAACTCGACTCCCTCTCCCATCTGCAGCACTCCCTCTACAACTCGCTGCATAAAGGCCGCAAATTCATCATCGGGAAAGGTTTCCGTCGGTTTCTCACCGATGACCGGCAGGATTGCGGGGGGTATGCTCTGCCGCATTGCCGGATTCATGTAGACCACCCTGGCATGGCGGTCAAAACGAATGATATTGTCCGGCAGGTTTTCCGCGAGGATCCGGAACTGCGGCTCGCTTGCGCCTTGCTCAAATGACAACATTTTTCCGGCGATGTCGTTGACCCGCATTACACTCCCCCAAGACCCATCGATACCACGCAGTATGGCGTTTTTTCAATTTGCCTGACGCCCGGGAGCCCGTTTCTTGCCGATCGGATACACCCAACTTGCATGTTTCGTAACGTATTATTCAGAAAACAGCGCCCAACACTATCAGGCAATCCCCTATTAATCAACAGGGGGAATCCTGTCACCACCCTTCTCCGGAAAAGCTGCGATGAACCAAAAAATAAGGGCAGCCAATTGGCTGCCCCTGTATTGCTGTGTCGAATACGGCGTACGGCTTACTTCACGCGGTTCTTGTACTCGTGGGTGCGGGTGTCGATTTCGATCTTGTCACCGGTAGAAACGAACAGCGGCACCGGCAGTTCGAAGCCGGTAGAGATCTTGGCAGGCTTCATGACCTTGCCCGAAGTGTCGCCCTTGACGGCCGGTTCGGTGTAGGTAACTTCACGAACCACAGAGTTCGGCAGATCGACGGAGATCGCCTTTTCGTTGTAGAACACCACTTCGCAAGCCATGCCGTCTTCCAGGTAGTTGATGGCGTCGCCCATGTTTTCGCCTTCGACTTCGTACTGGTTGTACTCGGCATCCATGAAAACGTACATCGGGTCGGCAAAGTAGGAGTAGGTGCAGTCTTTCTTGTCCAGAACGACGACTTCAAACTTGTCGTCTGCCTTGTAGATGGATTCGCTGGGCGAGTCGGTCAGCAGGTTCTTGAACTTCATCTTGACGACCGCAGAGTTGCGGCCGGATTTGTTGTATTCGGCCTTTTGCACCACCATCGGGTCGTTACCGATCATGATGACATTGCCTACGCGGACTTCCTGTGCGGTTTTCATCGGGTGTATCCTATCGCTAAATTCGGTTAATCAGGGATAGGTGTTGACCCTCTCCCCTGCCCTCTCCCGCTTGCGGGCGAGGGGGACGCGGTGTCGCTGACGCGACAATCATCTAAAGGGCGCGGATTATACCCTGTTTTTACAGAAACTTACCAGATTTTCTGCCAGATTTTTTTGCCCCATCAGCGCCGCCTTCCAGTTGCGGCCATGCGCTTCGATTGCAACCCGGTTTTGCCAGAACGCAGACCACTCCACCGGCGCCCCGCGATTCCATGCCTGCCACAAATTGCGCACTTCCGCTGCCGCCTCGGCAGGCAAGCCTGCGCAGTAGCGATCCAGAAAGGCATTGAGCTTGGGCCAGTGCGCATCGTCCTGCTGCGGGTAGATATGCCAGATGAAAGGCCTGGCCGCCCATTGCGCGCGGACGAAAGAATCCTCCCCCCGCACAAAGTTGCAATCACAGGCCCAGAGCAAACGGTCGTAATCGTCCTGTGGCAGAAAAGCGAATTCGTGCAGCCGCAGCCGGCCATGGCCGGCACCGACCGCCTGCCTGGCGCGATCCGCCAGCGCCCCTTGCGGCACCAGACAGGTCACCGGCCGGGCGCCGGCGGCCCAACTGCCAAGCAGGCTTTCCAGTGCCGGATTATCGTAGCCGAACATCGAAATACGCAGTTCGTCCGCTTGCGGCTGCGGCAGCCCGAAGCTCTGCCAGAAAGCCGCGGCATCGAAGCCTTGCCCCAGGCCGTTTTCGCGCAACAAGCCGCCCGTGTCAGGGGTAAATCCGGGGAAGAAGAAATATTTGGTCAGCGGCAAGGTTGGGTGCCGCGACTGGCCGAGGTGGCAGCCGGCCACCCAGTCTTCCGCCGACAGGTATTCCAGGTTAAGCCAGACCGGTTTCACTGCCTGCGCCGCCATCGCGGCAACGTAGCTGGCAGGCAACTCGCAGGCAAAGGCCTCGATCACGACATCCGCCGGCTCGACCGCAGGAAAACTCTTGTCCCAGCGCCGCACTTCGACGCCGGGCGCAATCATGGCCGGGGCGATGCGTTCGAGACTGGGCAGGTCGTCCAGCCACAACCGTACCGACCACCCATGCTCGGCCGCCAGTTGCCGCGTCAGCCGCCAGCACACGCCGATGTCGCCGTAGTTGTCGACCACGGCGCAGAAGATGTCGGCTTTCAGGCGCCGCGTTCTGCCAGCCACTGTTCGGTTTCCGGCTGCAGGGTGACGTGGTTGATGCCGTAGCGGTCGTTGAGCATCTCGCGCATGGCTGGCAGCACGTGCATCCAGCCGTGCAGGTCGTGCAGGACGACATGCGCCGACAAGGCCACCACGCCGGACGACAGCGTCCAGATATGTACGTCATGGATGGACGAAACGCCTTCCATCCTGGCCATTTCCGCTTCGACCACATTCAGGTCGAGATGCAGCGGCACGCCTTCCATCAGCACGTGCAGCGCCTCGCGCAGCAGGTTGAAAGTGGACGCAAGTATCAGCAGCGAAATCAGCATGGAGAGGATGGGGTCGATCTGCGTCCAGCCGGTGAAATAAATGATCGCCCCCGCTGCAATCGCCGCCACCGAGCCCAGCAGGTCGCCCATCACGTGCAGCAGTGCGGCGCGGGCATTGAGGTTGTCCTTGCCCTTGTTGAGATGCCAGGCCACACCGATATTGACCAGCAGGCCGACAAAGGCGATCAGCATGACTTCGCCCCCGGCTACCGCACGCGGATACTGCAGGCGATGGATGGCCTCGTGCACGATGCCGCCCACCACGAACAGCATGAACAAGCCATTGATAAGCGCAACGATGATCTCGACCCGCGCCAGACCGTATGAATGCTTGCGCGTCGGCGGTTTGAGCGCGATCCAGGATGCCAGCCAGGCCAGCCCCAGCGAAGCAGAATCGGAGAACATATGCCCGGCATCGCCCAGCAGGGCCAGCGAATGGGTCAACCAGCCGCCAACCGCTTCGACCAGCGCGAAACCCAGCGTCAATACGACCGGCCAGAACAGATGCAAATGGCCGGCGACATTGTGGCGGTGCGGAAGATCGTGTCGGTGTTCCATGGCAAAGATAATATCGGAATGACTGCCGGATATTATCAGTAAAAATCAGCCCAGCCGGTGCAGTTGTGCCGAGAGCAGCTTGAGCTCTTGCCGGGCGGCGAGGAAATCCGGGCAGAGTTTTTCCACAATGGCCCAGAATTTCGGACTGTGGTTCATCTCTTTCAAGTGCGCCAGTTCGTGCGCCACCACATAGTGAATGATGTGCGGCGGGGCCTGGATCAGTCGCCAGCTGAGGCGAATCTCGCCGCGGGAGTTGCAGCTGCCCCAGCGCGTGCGGGCACTGGATAGCGCGATGGGCGGCAACGCGACGCCCAGCCTGTGGGCGAGCAACTCGACGCGGCGAGTGAAATCCGCCAGCGATTCGCGCCGGTACCATTGCAACACTTTTCTGGAAACCAGCGATTCATTTCCCGGCTCCGCCAGTGCGATCAGCAAGCGCCCGGCTTCCAGTTGTGGTTTGCGATTGCGGTTATCCGGCGTCAGGCAAAGCCTGATCTGGTTGCCGAGAAAATGCAGGCGCTCGCCATCCTGCCAGGTCATCTCCGGCACCTGCCTGGCCTGCCATTCGCCCAGTTTGGTGATGATCCAGTCGGCACGCTCCAGCAGCATGTTCTCCAGCATTTTTTTGCCGATGCGGCTGGGGGCGTTGACGGTCAGGCCGTTGGCATCGACGCGCATGCCGACGGTGCGGCGGCGCGTACTGGTTTTAAGGCGATAGGGGATGGGGCCGCTGGAGTGCGGGAGATGGAACTCCATGCTACAGCGTGTGCAACCGCAGCATTTCGGCCTCAATCCACGTCTCGACCTGCCGGTTTAACTCGTCCGCCTTCATGCCGGCAGTGTCGATTGGAGCACCGATGCTGACGGTAATGGTGCCGGGGCGTTTGAGCAGGCTGTTCTTGCTCCAGAATTCGCCGGCGTTGTGGGCCACGGGCACGGCCATTGCACCCGCATGCGTCGCCAGCCAGGCGCCACCGATGTGGTATTTGCCGCGTTTGCCGGGCGCGATCCGCGTCCCTTCGGGAAACACCACGACATTCAAGCCCAGCGCAAGCCTGTCCTTGCCCTGGCTGACCAGTTGCTTCAAGGCTTCGCGCCCGGCCGAGCGGTCGATGGCAATCGCCTTGAGCGCCCACAGCGCCCAGCCAAAAAAAGGCAGCAACAGCAGCGAGCGTTTCAGCACCCAGATCTGCGGCGGGAAAATCGCCTGGAATGCGATGGTTTCCCAGGCCGACTGGTGTTTGGCCAGAATTACGCACGGATATTCTGGAATATGCTCGCAGCCGACGACCCGATAGCGCACGCCGCAGGTCAGCGCCAGCCACCAGACCACAAACCTCGCCCAACCGGCAACGATACGCGAACGCAAAGGTGCAGGAAACGGCACCAGCAGAATAGCCAGAAAAGAATATGGAATCAGCATCAGCCACATGCCGAGGTTGAAGATGGCCGAACGCAGCGCGATCATTCCAATTCGCAAATAATTCGCCTGGCCGCTTCGGCCAGATCGGCGCAGATCCATGTGCCTTCAGGCAGCCCACCGGCAGCCAGGGTAGCCTCGCCCTTGCCGGTGCGCACCAGCACCGGAAAAGCACCCAGCGGCAGGCTGGCCTGCAGGTCGCGCAAAGAATCGCCCACGCTGGGCACGCCATCCAGATCGGTGCCGAAACGGCGCGCGATTTCCTCTATCATGCCGGGCTTGGGTTTGCGGCAATCGCAATTCGCCTCGGCCGAATGCGGACAGTAAAACAGCGCATCGATACGGCCGCCGACCTGTGCCAGCGCGCGGTGCATCTTGTCGTGGATGGCATTGAGCGTCGCCATGTCGAGCAGGCCGCGGCTGATACCGGACTGGTTGGTCGCCAGGGCCACGCGAAAACCCGCCTGATTGAGCGCTGCTATCGCCTCCAGACTGCCGGGGATAGGCTTCCACTCGTCCGGTGTCTTGATGAACTGGGCGGAGTCGTAGTTGATGACGCCGTCGCGGTCGAGGATGACGAGCTTCATGATGGGACGTGAAACGTGAAACGTGAAATGTGAAATGTGCCGGGCAGATGCCCGACTGCATGTGACTTGCTTGGATTACCTTTCACTTTTCACCTTTCACTTTTCACGCATTTCAAGCCGCCAGGCGCGAAAGATCGGCCACGCGGTTCATGGCTTGATGCAGTAAAGCCAGCAGGCCGAGGCGGTTGGCACGCAGCACCGGGTCTTCGGCGTTGACCATGACGCTGTCGAAGAAGGCATCCACCGGCGCCTTCAGCGCAGCCAAGGCTTGCAAAGAGGCAGTGTAATCGCCTTTTTCGAACGCCGCATCGGCTTGCGGCTTGACCATCAGCAATGCCTGATGCAATGCAGTCTCGGCAGAATCTTTCAGTTGCGTGGCGTCCACAGTGGCAGAAACCGTGCCTTCAACCTTCTTCAGAATGTTGCCGACGCGCTTGTTGGCAGCGGCGAGGCTGGCGGCTTCGGGCAAGGCAGAAAACGCACGCACGGCGGCGAGTTGCTGCGCCACCAAATTGAGTCGCTGCGGATGCATGCACAGTACAGCATCGACTTCCTGCGCGCTGTAGCCTTGTTCGCGCAGCAAACCGGCAAACCGGTCGAAAATGAAACCCATCACCTCCGCCTGGGCATCGCCCAGCAGCCCTTGCGGGAAGGCAGCAAATGCTTTTGAAACCAAGACATCCAGCGGCAAGTCGAGGTTGGATTCCACCAGCATGCGAATCACACCCAGCGCATGCCGACGCAACGCGAACGGGTCCTTGTCGCCGGTCGGAATCTGGCCTATACCGAACAGGCCGACCAATGTTTCCAGCTTGTCGGCCAGCGCCACGGCCATACCGACCGGGTTGCGCGGCAGCGCATCGCCGGCAAAACGCGGTTTGTAGTGGTCTTCAATGGCATCGGC
>Ga0172367_10010200_pt1 | contig 10155 bp, 7 predicted proteins | sample Lak10m_FD_114542 | JGI IMG/M metagenome (GOLD analysis project Ga0172367, IMG submission 114542) | Freshwater microbial communities from Kabuno Bay, South-Kivu, Congo - kab_022012_10m | ecosystem: Environmental > Aquatic > Freshwater > Lake | place: Democratic Republic of the Congo: South-Kivu...
CTGTCAAGCTCAAGCACCTGATCGCTGGCTCGATCGCCCTCCTTGCGATCCTTGCGGTGATGGGCATCCCGATCCTCTACGGGCTCCGCAAGGTCGGGCTGATCCACGTCGGCGGAGTCGTCGAGAGCGTGGCTTCGGACCGCGACGCCTACGACCCGGCGAACCCACTCACGATCCGGGTCGCCGTCGAGAAGAACCGGGGACTGGACCGCTACGCGAAGGTCGAGATCCGGGCGCGCGCGTTCGTCGAGGTCAGTGGCGCACGCACGCAGGTCGCCGAGTTCCGCCAGATCCCGCAGGGCCGCACGCACTCGAACGTCGTGCAATCGTGGCCGGGCACCGTTGTGTCCCTCGAAGCCACGGCTCTCGACGAGAACGCGCTCAGCGCGATGCGCCGCGCCGGGGAGATCGTCGTGGTCGTGGACGAGTACGAAGCCGGGAACTGCGTGGATGACGCCGTGGGCGAGTTCACCGTTCGCGTGAGCTTCTCGCTCTTCGACAAGCTCGGCAGCGTGTTCGCCTCAGAGCCCGTGTCGTCGCGGAGATGACCTCTGGGTGTGCCCGACCCGTGTCTCGCTAGACACCGTGTCTAGCTCCACGGCGCAGAACACCCCCCCTGTCTGGGCGGGCCTCATCTGCTACCTCCCTCCATCGGGTCGATGCCGCCGAGCTGCTTGCGGATCGACTGCCGAATCGCCTCTGCGGTCGTCGATGCACGCGAGCGACACTCGCCGGACGCCACGCGCGAACTGTGGTTACTCCGATGGCGGTCGATCGCGTTCTTGCCCTTCGCACTGATCGGGGCGCAGAGCGCCACTTGACTACGGAACGAGCGCGCGGGCGAGAACGCAGGGCGCATGATCGGACGGCCGTGCTTGCGGACGACGCTCCGGCGCTCGTCCTTACAGGCGGCGACGACCCCGAGCCCCGGAACGCGGAGAATGTTGCCCCGCGACACTTCGTCCACGGCGGCCTCGACCGCGTAGCTGAGCAAGGTGATGACTTCGTATCGGGACCTGCCCGAGCGTTGAGCAACCGTATCGACGACGGAGTTGAACGTCTCAGCGGCCTCGGCCGTGGGGAATCCGGGGAGAGTCATGTTGCGATCCGGGATCGTGTGGCGGCGGACTGGCGGGTGGGCCACGCGAGCTGGAGCAGGTTCGTCTTCTGCTCGCGCAGGAAGTGCGCGGCCAGCAAGCGGCGGTACTTCCGAACTGTCGGACGCGAGTGCGTGCTCTCCATCTCCGCGATCAGATCAGGGTGCTCCGCGAGCTGAGCAACTGCGCAGCGCTGGATGAACGAGCCTTCGGATTCCGGTACGAGCAGCGAGCGCTGACCCGTCAGGGCTAGGACTTCGCTCGCAAGCGCTTCATGCAGAAGCCAGTTTCGGACAGGCGCGTAGGAGACGGCTGTCCCGCGACCCGCGCGGAAGGTGGCGAACGGGAGCGCGATCGTCGGACCGATGCCCAACTGCTCTGCCCTCGCACGAATCGCGCTGAGAAACGTGCGAACGGACTTGGCGCACTTGAACCGAAACTCGAACCGCATGGTCCCAGGCGGGGACAGTTCGAGCAGCTTGTATCCCACTTGTACTCGGAGCTTGCTTCGACGAGGCCGTTCATGCGCGTCGTAGACGATGAAGTCTCGGTCGGAGCCGAAGATCGCAACCCCGGTGTTGCCGTAGATATCCGGGGCCTTTCGGATCAAGGGATGTCGCACGTGTCGCAACGCTTCGATGAGCAGCCCTTTCTGAGCGGCGAAGTTCACCGACAGGTCCAGCCGAACGACGTGCCAGCGCTGATCGTAGCGCTCCATCTCGCAGCGATCGCTCGTCCTCGGCAGGAGGGAGTAGCGAGCCTCGTTCAGCAACTCGACGGCGTCGTAGTCGGTGGCTTGTGCTTGCGTCACGTTCGTGAGGCCGAGCACGCGCGGAAGCGAACCTTCGACGGTGACGCACTTCTCGTAGACGGAGATGCGAAGCCCGTCTTCGAGTCGAATGAGTCGGTGCTGCTCGCGGTGCCTCGTGTTCCAGGGGATGTGCGCGCGGAAGCAGCGTCCCGACCGGAGCAGATCCTCGATGTCGCGCTCGATGACGCTGTCACGTCGCTCGTCTTGAAGCCGCCGGATGTCGAGCCGCAGCTTCATCGTGTCGATGACTCCGTCGTCTGTGCGCGGGATGGGCGAGTCGGCGATCCCGTCCACGCGAGAAAGGATCTTTCTCGCTGCTCGGGAGTTACTTGCACCACTGGGCGGCGTGGTGAGGCGCGGGGTCGTGTACTGGACACGGTGTCTAGGCGTGGTGTAGGTTCCCATCCGGCTTGTCCTTCACCGCGCGGCGTCGTCCCTGAGAAGTCGGAGCCGCTACGGTTGGAGTTCAGTCGAGCGCGTCGAGTCACGAAGCTGTGGCCCGACGCGCTCGCGTTTCGGCACAGCGACCACGAGCAGGGCTCGTTGGTCGTGCATCGCGTGGTGCTCGTCCCGTCGAGCGCACGCACCGCGACCTCGCCGTCGTCGAGACCCGTGGGGGCGGCGCGCAGCCAGGGCTCAGCGGGTTCGTGGACTGCGTGCGGTTGGGGCGGGGGCGGCCGAGTCGCGTCGAGCGTGGTGACTCGGCGACCGCGAAGACGACTTCCTACCGGGCAGGGAGGGGCGATCGTCATGCCGCCAGCAACCTCCGCAGGGCCAGCGGGTCCAGTTGCGCTGCCCCCTGCACAAAGAGTTCAATCCGCGTCTCGTTCCCCCGACCATCTTTCCCTGCACTCGGCACGATCCGGCTGGATCCAGCAGGGCCCAGCAGGGTCCAGCACGGCCCAGCAGGGTCTAGCAGGGCCCAGCAGGGTCCAGCGGGATCCGCAGGGCCGTCCTCCGCCTGCGGCGGGGAGCGCAGGTCGCGTTGCACCACTAGCGTTCGTCCCAGCCCGCGAGGGCCGCTCGGGCGCCAAGCGACGAGACCGGCTGCAGGCTTCGAACTTGCAGGGCTTGTTCGCCTCTCTGCTTGGTTCCTCCAAGTCGAGGACGAGCTGGGTCTCGAGAGCGGATCGCGGAGGGAAGGATGGAGACTGGGATCCGGCCGTGGCCGAGCTTAAGAGTCCGCGACGCCTGCGCCGCGCCTCCCAGCTGGATCGCGGCAGGACAGGAACGCCTGTCCGTGGTCGTGTTTTCTTGTCGCAACGGCAAGGGCGATCCGGCAGAGTCCTAGGGCGCAACGGGCCCACGCGCCGCGTTTGGAACGCCGCTCGCGCGGCATCCGCCGGCCAGCTGCGCGATCCGAGTTCTCGGGTCGCGAAGCGCACGACGAGGCGGGCCATCCATGCCAGCCGCAACGCAGGCACACGGTCTGCGCAAGCGGCGCGCGCCACTCCGCGGCATGCGTTCCGCCCAGCGTCGCTCGACCTCGAGCGGCGCGACGACTGGCTGGGGCTCACGCTCCGGCGGCGACGCTCGTGACGCAACGCGCCACAGGCTCGCGCGGCCTGCATGCGCGCGAGCATCCGGGGCGCCGTGTCGACGAACGGCCGATCCACGACATCACTCCCACCAACACCGAGCAACGAGGCTGTGCGCCCCTTGGCTCCCGACGACATCAACTCCCAATCTCCATCCGGTTCCGAGGGCGAGTTCGGCTACGACCCGAACTACTCGCGGCGTCGCCGCCGTCGCGGTCGCGGTCGTGGCGAAGGTGCCCCCTCGGACGAGGTCCGCAATCCAGACCAAGGCCAAGACGGGTCCGCGGCGCGCCTCGAGGACGCGCCCAGGGCCGGCGTAGGTGCAGCCGATGAGCGGCGCGACGGTCCGGTTCGCGATAGCTCTGGCCGCGATAGTTCGGGCCGCGAGGCTGCTCGACCTGCTTCGCGCTCTCACGAGCACGCGCCGGTCGAGGCCCTGCCGGGCGAGGACTTCGACGACGGCATCGACGCCATTGGCGCACCGGACGAAATTCGCGGGTTCGAGCGTCGTCGTGGTCGTCGCGGTGGACGCGGCGGCGGCGGCGGCGGCCGACCGGAAGAGCGTCGTCCCAATCAAGACGAAGCGCGCCACGCGCCCTTGCGACGCGATGGTGACCGTGGCGATGGTGGGTCGCGCAAGCCATGGGAACCGGCCGTTGCGCCTGCGCCGGTCTCCACCGCCGAAGGAGAGGATGCGGCTGGTTGGGGCGACGACGACGAGACCCAGTCCACCTTGGAGCCCGCGCCGTGGGGCCATGAGCGCCAATCCCCTGCGGCGACCATGCCGCAGACGGGCGGTGGCGTCTTCATGCTCGAGATGGGCGGCTTCGGCACGCTGCGCCACGAAGAGACGAACTACCTGCCGGCGAAGACCGACATCTTTGTGCCGCAGCGCCTCGTGCAGCAGCACAAGCTCGTGAACGGCATGCAGGTCGAGGGGCGCCTTGGCCGCGGCCAGAAGCACAAGTACGCGCTCAACGACGTGCACTCGATCGACGGCAAGAGTCCGCGCGATGCGCAGAAGGTGCCGCAGTTCAGGAACCTCGTCACCGTCGATCCCGACTTCCACTACGCGGTGGGGGACGCCTCGGGCGAGACGACGATGCGCATCATGGACCTGCTCTGCCCGGTGGGTCGCGGCCAGCGCGGCTTGATCGTGGCGCCGCCGCGCACGGGCAAGACGACGCTGCTGCGCCACTTCGCCAAGGGCATCGCGGAAGGCTATCCGGACGTGCACTTGTTCGTGCTGCTCGTCGACGAGCGGCCCGAGGAGGCCACCGATTGGAAGCGCAGCGCCACCAAGGCGCATGTGTTCGCCTCGACCTCCGACGAGTCGCCCAAGACGCACGTGCAATTGGCCGAGGCGGTGTGGGCGCGCTGCATGCGTCTAGTCGAGTTGGGCCAGGACGTCGTGCTGCTGCTCGATTCGATCACGCGCCTAGCGCGCGCCTACAACAACTTGCAGGGCGGCGGCGGCAAGACCATGTCGGGCGGCCTCGACAGCCGCGCGATGGAGCGTCCGCGCCAGATCTTCGGCTCGGCGCGCAACACCGAGAACGCCGGTTCGCTGACGATCCTCGGCACCGCGCTGGTCGAGACCGGCTCGAAGATGGACCAGTTGATCTTCGAGGAGTTCAAGGGCACCGGCAACATGGAGGTCGTGCTGTCGAGGAAGCTCGCCGACCGGCGCATCTTCCCGGCCATCGACGTCGAGAAGTCGGGCACGCGTAAGGAGGAGAAGCTCATCTCGGCCAAGCGCTTGAAGAGCGTGCACGTGTTGCGGCGCGTGCTGCAGCGCATGAACTTCATCGAGGCGATGGACCTGCTGGTCACCAAGCTCGACGAAGTGGAGCGCACGGACGACTTCCTCAAGCGCTTCGAGACCGACCCCGAGGCCTGAGGCGCTCCGCATGGGAGAGGCATCGGTCGCGGACGCGGGCTTCGATGGCGCCGAACGCGCGCGCGCGCGGCGCCGTCGCGTCGCCATGCTGGTCGTGCTGGGCTTCGTGCCGCTGGCCTTGCGCTTGTGGGCGATCGACCACGGCGACGGCGGGAGCTACGTGCCCGACGCGCATGTCGTGCGGCAGGCCCTGGGCATGGCGCGGGACCGCGACCTCGTGCCGCCGGTGGGCAAGTACTCCACCTACCCGAACCTGATTCCCTACCTGCTGCTGCCGATCTACTTGGCGCAGTACCTGCTGGGGCTCGTCTCCGGCGCCTGGTCCGACGCTTCCGGCTACGCCGAGGCCGCGGCCAAGCATCCCGCTCTCGTCGCCTTGCCGGCGCGCGTGCTCGTGGCGGTGGTCTCCGCGGCCAGCGGCTGGGTGGCCTTCCGCGCCGCGCGCGCGGCGGGGCTCGGCGTGGGGGCGTGGATCGCCGGGTGGCTGGCGGGCACGAGCCTGCTGGCCGTCCACTACGCCACGCACGAGCGTCCATGGGCCTTCGTGGCCTTCTTCGCGTTGCTCGCCTCGTGGGCGGCCATCGCGCACGCGCGCGGTGGAGGTTGGAGGGCGCTGTGCTGGTGCGGCGCCGCCGCCGGAGCAGCCTTCGCCTCGCACCAAGCTGGACTCGGCGTGCTCTTGGCGCCCCTCGGCGCGTGGTTGTGCTCGCCGCGGCCTTGGCGTGGCGCGCTCGTGGCGCGCGTCGTCGAAGGCTGCGCGGCGGTCGCGTGCTTCGCGCTGGTCGGGATCCTCGTCGGCCACCCGTACTTGCTGGTGCACGGGCCCACGCCGCAGGACGCGGTCGTCGGTGGGGCGCAGCTCGCCCAACTCGACGCCGTGAGCGTCGGCGGCATGCCGGTCGTGTTCGGAGTGCGCTGGGAATCGGCCGCGCGCCTCGGGCACGCCGCGCTGGGCTACGACCCGCTGCTCGTCGTGTTGCTCGTGCCCGGGCTGTGGTTCGCCTGGCGCCTGCGGGCGTTGCGTGGCGTGGCTTTGTTCGTGCTCGGCTGGCTGTGCTTCTTCCTCGTCAACCAGAGCGACCACGTGCGGTACCTGCTGCCCGGCTTGGCGGTCGGCTGCCTGCCGGCGGCGGCTTGCGCCGAGGCCTTGTGGCGTAGCCGGCCGGCGCGCGTCGTGCTGGTATTGCTGCTCTTCGTGCCGCTGGCGCAGGCGGCGCGCTTCGCCTGGCTGCTGGGCGGACGGGACACGCGCGTCGAGGGCGCTCGCCTCGCGCAGGAGGGCGAGGGTCTGTTGCTGGTCGATCGCTACGGTCCCGAGCTGCCGCTCGACCGCGAGGCGTTGTTGCTGCTCGGCGAGCTGCGTCGCGCGCGTGGCGAGGACTTGCGCCTGCGCGAGGCGGCGCGCCTCGCGCGCCTCGAGTCGGGCGCTGAATCGGGCGCTGAATCGGGCGGCGTGCGCGCGGTGCGCATCGAGGAGCTGCTGGACGGCGACGAGCGCACGGGCGCGATCTCCGTCAAGCGCGGGCTCGAGCCGCGCGGCGCGACTCCAGAACAGCTCCTGCGCGCGATCGGCGCGCGGCGCGTGCTCGAGGTGCGCCGCGCCGCCGACCTGTCCGGCGGGCGCGACGAAGGCCATCTCTACGCGCACCTGTGGCGCGACGCGCGTGAATTGTCGCGCGTGGATCCTGCGCGCGCGGGCGCCGAGCCGCGCGAGATGCGCCTGCCGACCGAGATGGAGTTCCCGCTGTTCGCGCTGTGGCAGGTCGAGCGGCCGGGGCCGCGCTTGCGGCTGGTCCAGCTGCCTTGAGCTGGTCGGCGCGCGAGCGCGCGCGCCGCGGCGGCCGTGGTGTTGTCAAGTCTGCTTGACGCGGCTCGGCGCGGCGCTCGGGGCGCGTTCACCCTTGCAGCGCGATCTGGTCGACGCTGAAGAGGCCGGTGGTGTCGACCACCGACACCGACAGCATCGCTCGGCGCCCGGATCCCGCGATGGGAGTCGCCGAGCGCATGCGCACGCCGCCTTGGATGGGCGCCACCTGCGGCAGCAGTCCGCGCAGGCGCGTCAGGCTGATGGGCGCGAGATTCCAGCTGGCCTTGCACTGCGGCTGCACGAGGTCGCCGAAGCCGTCGGGATCGGAGATCTCCAGCACGAGGTGCCCGGCGGCGTCGATCGACAGGTCCGCGCGCGGCTGCCCGGCCGCGACGGTCGCGGCGGTCTGCACCACCGCCACGGCGTCGACATCGGCGCTGCCGAAGGAGCCGGAGTTGTCCCAGATGGGCGCGCCCTGCGAATCCAGCGAGACACCTTCGACCACGTCGACGAGGCGCACCTGGCGCACCGCTTGGAGGTCGAGCAGCCCCGCGAGCACGAGCGGATGCGCGGCGAGCTCCGCGAGGTCGAAGCAATCGCCCCGGCGACCGCGGGGTTGAAGGGATCGATGGCGTTGGTGCTCGCGTTGGCCAGCACAGGCGTGCCGCCAGCGACGCCGGAGAGCACGCCCCACGGCGCGCCGGACGCTCCGGGGAAGCCGCCGATCGGACCTTGGTAGCGTCCGGGCAAGCGCGCGTAGTCGGTGCCGTTGCTGGCGACCTCGAGGTGGATGCCTTCGGTGAACACGAGCCCGGTGCCAGCGAGCTGGAAGCCGTTCTCGTACACGACGAGATCGCAGCCCGGACCATCGACGGCGGCCACACCTAGTTCGAGGGTCAGCGAACCGCCGATCCCCAGCGTGTGCACATGCAGCGAGCCTTGCAGGAGTCCGCCGCCCTGCGGCGCGCCTAGCGCATTGGCCGGGTTGTTGATGCCGCCGCCGCCGGTGCCACTCGATTGGCCCAGCACCGTCGTGGCGAAGCGCGCTTGGGCCGCGAGCGGGGCCGCGCAGACGCAGGCCGCCAGGGCGTGGGGGAGGCAGGAACCGAGCAGGGTGTGGAGGCGCATGTGCTTGTCGCGTGGGGGAGGATTGGATGGAGGTCGTGCTCGCGCAAGCCCGGTCCCTAGTCGAAGCTGGCGGAGCTGGTGCCCAGCGTCCGGCCATCGGCGCTCAAGAGGATCGCCTGCAACACATGGTTGGAGCCGTTCGAGTTCCAGCTCCACTCGCCATGGCCTTGCGCATCGAGCGCGCCCTTGGCGAAGCGCGTCCAGCCTTGAGGGGCGACCGCGGAAAGGAACGGCGCACCGCCTTGGACCCAGTTCGACTCCGCGCCGCTCCAGGCTTGCCGCGGGGCGGTCATCAGGATCCAACCGCCGCGCGGAGGGCCGTCCTCGAGCTGCCAGGTCACGGTGCCCGTTCCGCCCGCGCCGACCACCGTGGTGGTCGCGCGCTTGGGGGCGTAGGCGACGAGTCGATCGGGGCCGCCATGCACGAACTCGCTCTCGACCACCACGAGGCGCATGCCGGCGCGCGAGAAAGGACGGAGCGCGCCAGGACCCTCGAGATCGACCAGCGCCAAGCCGGAGAACCACGGCGTGCCGCGCGCCACGCGTCCCAACCAGCCGCCCTCGAGGTCTAGGCACACGATCTCGCTCTCTTCACCCAGCCGCGACTGGGACAAGAGCACGACGCCACCTTCGAGGTCGACGGCGAGGTCGGAGACCGAGTCGAGTTGTCCGTGGACGACCACCGCTTGCGCGAAGCCGAAGGGGACGCTCGAGTCGAGCAGGGTCGCGTCGAAGCGCAGCAGGCTGGCCGAAGCCGGAGGTGCTGGATAGCTTGGCGAGTTGCGGCCGTACCACAGGTTCCCGTCGCGGTCGAGGCACAGCGGTCCCGAGGGGCCCGGCAGGTTGGCGCGCACGAGCTGCGCACCAGTCCGCGTGTCGATCTGGATCAGTTGCGTGCCGCAGTTGAAGCCGCAAGGCGCCGCGCTGACGAGCAGGTGCCGGCCGTCGAGCAGCAACGCGTCGTAGTTGTAGGGGATGGAGGCGAGGAGCGACTGGGTGCCGCGCTCGAGGTCCACGGCGCTGACCGAGCCGCCGCTGCTTTCCCCGACCCAGGCCGTGCGTCCGTCGGACACCACGAACGAGGGGAAGACGAAGGCGCCGAAGTTGGCGACCTCGGCCAGCCAGGTGCCGTTGGTGCGCAGGAGGCGCGTGCCATCGTGCACGAGGCGCGTGCCGTCGGGGAGCGCCGTCCACGCGGCGTAGGGCGGCATGGTGGCCAGCACCGTGCGCTCGAATCCGGGTGCCGCGAGCGCGTGCGCACCAAGCTGGCTCGGTTGCGGCGCCGAGGGGAGCTGCGCGCTTGCAGGCAGCACCAAGGTCGCCAGCACGGCGAGCAAGGCGCGTGGGCGCGAGGCCAATCCCGCGCTGGAGGTGCGCGTCGCGGCACGCTTGGGAGGTGCTTCCAGACTATGCTGGTCGCGCGGAAAAGCTTGGGATCGCATGGTCGCCGTTCGATCGTCCGTCGAAGTCCGTCCGGGTGGACGGAAGGCCTGCAGCCGCGGCGGATATCCTGACTCGTCGCTCGGGCCGGACGACCTTCCCGCGGCATGCCGCAGTGGTCCGCGAGCGCGCAGCTCGCCGCGTGTCCGACCTTCCAGGCGACCTACAGTGGCGGGACCGTGCAGGAGTTCGACCTGCTTCCCCGTCCGAGGCTGGATGGTGGGTTGTCAGGCGCCGAGGGCTCGGCACCACAGTGTAGAAACTAGCACGCGGCGCGTTGGAGTGTCCAACGCGCCGCGTGCGGAGTCGCCGCGAAGGAGGGCGCGTACGCACCCGAGCCCCTCGCGCGGACGGGGCTCAGCGCCAGCCGTCTTCGCGCTCGCCACGGTCCCAGCGGCCGCCACGGTCGCCGCGATCGCCGCCGAAGCCGCGAC
>Ga0172367_10010206_pt1 | contig 10151 bp, 19 predicted proteins | sample Lak10m_FD_114542 | JGI IMG/M metagenome (GOLD analysis project Ga0172367, IMG submission 114542) | Freshwater microbial communities from Kabuno Bay, South-Kivu, Congo - kab_022012_10m | ecosystem: Environmental > Aquatic > Freshwater > Lake | place: Democratic Republic of the Congo: South-Kivu...
ATCGCATCCATTTTAGAATAATAAAGTTCTTCTGTCAATGTAGAAACATCAAAGTCATCATCTAGGAATATAATTCCATCTTCGTTAAAATACTCTGTAACTCCTCTACAACCGTAGAAGATGGGGATTGTTCCTGTTGCGAAACAGTCCGTTAGTTTCTCTGTAAAGTATGTATCATAGACGGCATTCTCTACTGCGATAGAGAACATATAATCTTTAATACCCTCCTCCTTTCTGGGAAGATCTTTGAATCCACGACCATAAAGATCTACTTGGTCTTTAAACTTATTCACAAACTCAAGTCTTTTACGATGACCAGGAACCATAGACTTGTTAGAAGAGATCATAGAAACCAGTTTGGTTTTCTCATAGATCTTACGTTCTTCAATCCAAGGCGCAGCATTAGTTAATGCATATTGAAACTTTGGATACTTTTCACATAGTTCTCTGTCTGGAGAAAGAATACCATCTACTCGGGAAGCAACAAAGTCGTAGTTTGCAAGAATCCAATCATAAATTCCTTGAATAATTTGTTTTGATTCCAGAAGCCAAATATACTTTGGAGTAGAAGAAACATCTTGAAGAACGTCCAAAGATCTCTGATTCACATAAAGACTTACTGCACCAGAACCATCATAAACCCACTGAGTATATTTGGAAGTGTTTTTATCTGATGTGGAAGGAAGGAGAGAGTCGTTACAATAAAGATTAATTTTAAATGTAGTCACTCTTCATTGCCTCAAATACTTTAGCAATACCATTATCAATCGTTGTTTTTGGAACCCACCACTTAGTCAGATAAGTATCCGATTTATTTCTTTTATCCAATTGAACAATATCTTTTTCTAAAGATGGTTGCAATTTAACATTATACATTCCGATCAGATTAAACTGACCCATAATTATGTTAGCAATATCAATGATTTTTGTAGAGTGGAAGCTGGTGATGTGAAGATTGTCTTCTGGAGTAAAATCATCATAGTTTTCCATGATTGTTTCAAGTGCATCACAACAATCTTCTGCATATAAGAATTCTCTTTCTTCTTCACCATCAGTAAGCATATCAATAACGCCAGTTTCAAAACCCTTTCGGATGAAATCCGTAATTGCGTGTGATTTTTCATAATCTTTTTCAATTCCATAAACATTCCAGAACTTGACAATTAATCCTTTGAGAGATTTAGTATAAAGTTCACCAACATTTTTGAGAACTCCATATGGAGAATAAGTCATATTACTCATCTGAGATGATGCAAAAATAAACCTCTTATTATATTTTTTAAGAAGTCCAAATGCATTAGCCATCAGACGAATGTTGTTATCAATGAATTGAAATGTATGTTGGTACTTCTTTAGATAACGAGAACCACCAACATCAAATGCAAGAAAGAAAACAAAGTCAGAATCCTCAATGACTCTTTCCAATTCTAGATTAGGAATGATGGTCATATCCTGATCTTTACCATTCACAACATCAAACTCATGTACTTGATGTCCTTTATCACGAAAATATTCTGTTAAGTAGGCACCGATTTGCCCACTAGATCCTAAAATTGTAATTTTCATCAGACAATACTAATTTCGTGTGCATTTCCAAAGTTGACAATACCAGTTCCACTCATATGAGCAATCTCAGTTACATCAAACTTTTCTTCAGGGATTTCATCCCACATCAATTGGATATCAGGCCAATCGGGTCCAATATCATCATGAATTAAAATACCTTTCCAACCTTTGTCACGAAGCCAATTCATCATAACACGCTCTTGAGCCCCATCATGAGGATCAACATCAATCATGACAATAGGAATATTATCCCAATCAAGAGTTTCATCTTCCATGAAATCCATGATTTTCCAGGTGATGTTGTCTTTCTTGATTGAACTTGCACCCTGTTCTACCAGATCATAACTGATGACTTGGTTAGTTGGATTATAAGAAAGCGCAAGAGCGGACCCGCCAGTACGAGTACCAATATCCAAAATAGTACTTTTATGGAAGAACGTAGAAAGGTAAGCATACAGTCTATACTCACTTTGACCTGCAGGAAGCCAATCATTTTGATTGAGAGATATATCTCTCAGGTGACCTACATCTAAATCTTTTACTTGTTCTTTAACGATTTCAATTTTCATTATTCTTCTTATCAATTTGTTCAGAAATCCATGCGTATGTCTTACGAATACCTTCTTCTAAGGTCTGAGAATAATCCCAACCAAGTTCTCTACGAACAACATCATTATTGGAATTGCGTCCACGAACACCAAGAGGAGCATCCAACTTATGTTGTCTAGTTACTTCTTTACCCGCAACTTTAGCAGCAGTCTCTACAAGTTGGTTGATGGTAACCATTTCTTCAGAACCAATATTGACTGGTCCAATGAATTCAGAATCCATCATACGACGAGTTGCTTCAATACACTCATCAATATAAAGGAATGAACGGGTTTGTTTACCATCTCCCCAAACCTCAATTACTCCACCTTCTTCTGGGAGGTATGCAACCTTACGACAGATGGCTGCAGGAGCCTTTTCTCTTCCACCTTCCCACGTTCCTTCGGGGCCAAAGATATTATGATAACGAGATACACGAACAGGTATGTCGTAATTCCTATGATATGCGAAATATAGTCTTTCAGAAAAGAGTTTTTCCCATCCGTACTCTGAGTCTGGGTTTGCTGGGTAGGCAGATTCTTCACGACAATCAGGATTATCAGGATCTAGTTGATTATGTTCTGGATACATGCAAGCAGATCCAGAATAGAAAATTTTAGTTTTATTTGAACCAACTCTTTCATTCATCTGACGTTGCATCTCAAGAACGTTCAAATTAATGGTGACGGAGTTATGCATAATATCCGCATCATTCTCGCCAGTGAATACAAATCCAGCTCCACCCATGTCGGCAGCAAACTGATAGATCTCATCAAAAGTTTGAATATAACGATAAGGTACAGAGTGGTAGAAGTTACCACGATCACCTCTATATTCAAGGACACGACGGACAAAATCTATATCACGCAGATCGCCAAGAACAAATTCGTTAGCTTCATGTTGTGAAAACTCTGGATATTTGAGGTCTACACCACGAACCCAATATCCCTCGGAACGCAATCTGCGAACCATATGACTTCCTATAAAGCCACCGGCACCAAGTACAAGTGCCTTTTTGATATATTGACTCATATTTTGATCAAAAATAATAATCTCAATAGTATATATTATACTAAAAAAGGTGGGTTTATGCAACCCACCCTCATAACTCAGGCTCGCCACTTGTTTTGAGTACGAGAAAACAAGAAACTCGGCGGGGTTTCCCCATCCACACCAGTCGGCATATTTAATGTCCAAGTCCGACGAGGACAAAATGGGTCATTGACTCCACCACTCAGTTTTAACTAACTAAGAAAAGTTGTACTACTTTTGATATCTCGGAAATACCAAAAAAAGCACAAAGGAATAATACATCCCAGAGTTTTAGTTTAATGGCAAAAGGCACTGTGAGTAAACCTCCAACACATTTAATCATTAAACCATACTTGAATTCTCCCCATAACATAGTTTGATAACCAACCATGAGAAGCATATTTCCAATCCACCGAAGTAAATCAGATTTAGACATAAGAGGTTGATTCCGACCAGTACTGTTAGAGACCATCCGTGTCTTCATCATCACCTTTTACATAACAAGGAACGCAATCAGGATCTAACCATTTCGCATACTCAATATCTTCCATTGCAGTAGAACATTGTAACACATTATCAAAAAGATAAATGTCATTCCAACGTTTAGTATAATAATCTTTTTTCTGCATACGATAGTCAGGCATACCATTGAGTTCAATGATACCCTTTTGAACAAACCGATATCCTTCTCGTTCAAGGATGATTTTTGGGAGTGTTTCAATTGTCACGCAAGAACTCCTTCAGCTTCAAGATCCGAATAGATGTACTCCATCAAGATCTCATAATCATCAAGAGGATCCCCAGAAAAAATTGCACCATTAGATTCATAAAACTTACGGACTTTCTTGAAGAGTTTCGGATTCTTTACATCAAGATAACAATCTCCGTTAGCAGCAGACCTCAGAGTTTGAATGTCTTTTTTGAATTTAGCAGTGAGTGACATTTGTTTGAATTTGTTTACCTTGTTATTATAGAGTGTTGACCTTTGAAAGTCAAGGGGGACACTTGGGAAAGTGTCTAGTGCTCGTTAGGAGAATCGGACTCCTCTGAGGCGCTTTATGAGAACGCTGCCTTCACCAGATGGCTAAACGAGCATTATTCAAGACACCATTGAGGATAACTTAAAGAATACCAATATAAAAATTTATTTGATTCTGACCAAGGAATAGGATTATCAAAATTTACTAATGGTGAATAAAGATAATTTATACCCATTCCATCATAATTTTGTTTATTTTCATATCCCCGTAAAACATTTATTCTATTTGAATAGGTGGATTTATATGTCCCATAAAATATTTTAGAATTTACACATATTAATTGTTCTATTATTGCTTTGTCCAATCCATGATAACAATTATAAAAATCACTAAAAAAATAAATGTTTTTATGAGTTTTCAATTTATCAAAAAACTTTAAATCTTTTTCATCAGTAGATATGTATAGAGGTCTATTTTCCTTAAAAAGATATTTTATTGAAAATAATAACTTTTCTGGTGTGGATACTGATAAAATATCTTCAGATCTAAGATCCAAAAAATCTGTTCTACGAATATGAACAGAATCGTATGGACCCAAAATGTCGTATACTTTTTTAGATATATCTAAAAATTTAGAATCATATAAGAGACAAGAATTTATTTTTTGTTTTAATTGATTTCTTTTAAAGGAATTGCCGGGATAAATTGAATACCAATATTGTGAAAAAAGATTAGCTTCAAAATGCAAAAATTTTTCATTAAAATTTAAATTTATAATTTCAGTTCTTTTACCACAAAATTTAGAAAAATCTAAACTATTTTCAATTTGTCCACAAAATAAAACAATTTGAGTATCTGCAAGTCTATAATTTTCTGCAAATGTAATTTTTTTTAAATCATTAATAAAATTTTCTATATTTCCGGTATATGAATATAAACATTCTGGAGTTTCTTTTTTTTCTATTTTAGAAAAAAGTTCTAAAAATTCAGGAACATCATAAAAATCAATACAATTAAAATTAGAATAAATTGATTCTTTGTTTAAGAATTTTAATATGTCAACAAAATGTTCTTTTCCAAGTCCTTCTGATACATCAAAACACCAAAAATTTGGAGGAATAATTAAAGTTCTTCCTGTTATTTCACTCAAGGCCAAAGCGACCTCTAAATTCATTAATATGTTAATTAGTCCTGCTTGGTGAGTTGAAAATGAAATATATTTTGTCATTAAAAATTAAGGTGCTTCATTATTCAATTCAGTATAAATTCGTATGAGTTCATCATCCGCAGGAACCATTACACAAGTATTCTTTCCGTTGGTTATACCAATATGTTCGCCACTTTGCACTCTTCCGATCATTTCGTCCCAACGTTCTTGAAATTGTTCCACAGTGTAAATTTGCATTTGTTAGTGTATTTATTAAGTCGGGCATAAAGGATTTGAACCTTTGACCTTCCCGCCCCAAACGGGACGCGCTACCAAACTGCGCTAATGCCCGAAGTCTTACCTAGTCATCATACTACCTCTTAAACCACTTGTCAAGAGGTTCCCAGTGTTGCCATCCATATTTATGAATCGCCCAGATACCCATGATCGGTAGAACAATCAAAATATAACTAAGAATACCCAAAGTATAAGGATTCTCAAGTATCCATCTTGCAAAGTGCCCCATTAATATCCCCTCCAGGTCTTGAACTCGTAGTAAAAGTATTGATCAAGAATTCTATTATCCAATGGAGCATTTTCTTCTCTATAAGCCCATTCAACACAAAAATCTACAATCTTATGATCATTCATAGATTTGCGCCCCCACATTCTTACAAACGCAGAGGCAGCAAAATGATATCTCTGTCTAATGTGCAGTTCCATTTCCCTTATATTCTTTGGAGTCATAGTATCCTCCTTTTGTCCCGAAGTATAGTGTTGTTAAAACAAACGGAATTGAAACAAATAATAAAATTGTACCTAATAACATTATGCAAATATTCCAGGTACATAATTAATTCTTTGACGAATTTCATCTAAAAGAACACCATATTCTCTAAACCTTCTATCACCTGCAATAAATCTTCTCTGTCTCATCCAAATAGCATCTGCTAAAAGTTGCAGTTCATAATCCGAAAAATCTTTGTACCTTTCCATTGGAAAACTCCGTTATCTTACGTGGTGGCCGCCGAACATATAACGCATACCATTTAGAATTTTGGCTGCGAAAGTGCCCAGATTGCGTGAATTAAATCTTTCATAAAGCGCAGTGGTGATGACAGGAGCGGGAATCCCCAAGTCCACAGCGGCAGTAACCGTCCAGCGACCCTCACCACTGTCGGATACGCCTCCAGAGAATCGTTCAAGCCTACTATCGCTTCGTAACACATCAGCAGTAAGATCGAGTAACCAAGAACCAACAACGCTACCGCGGCGCCATAACTCAGCCACCTCAGCAACATCAATATCATAGCAATAGGATTCAGGGTCTGCCATTGGGGCAACTTCTGCGTCTCCTTCTCTAACATACTTGGCACCTGCATTAGCGTTCTTAATGATATTGAATCCTTCCGCATACGCCTGCATTATACCATACTCAATTCCATTGTGAACCATCTTGACAAAGTGGCCTGCACCAGGCCCACCACAATGCAACCAACCATATTCCGCAGAAGTTACATCTGAGTCAAATTGAGTCCTGGAGGCAGCGTTGATTCCTGGAGAGAGGGCATCAAATATGCGCGAACAAGTGGCGACTGCAGTATTTCCACCGCCAACCATAAGACAGTATCCACGATCCAGACCATAAACACCGCCGCTAGTACCGCAATCAATATATTGGATACCAAGTTTTGCCAGACGTTCTGCTCTTTTCCGACTGTCTTTAAAATTGCTATTGCCATGATCAATAATAATATCTCCTTCACTACAATATCGTAATAACTCATTAATCGTCTCCTCTACTGTTTCCGCTGGCACAACCATCATGAAGATTCCTGGACCGTATTTGTCCGATACTCCACTCTGTTTACATCTGGTTATTTGAACAAGGCTTTGAATAGAAGTTGTAATGCCACTAACATATCCATTTTCGTATGCTTCTTGTGCTTTGTCATAATTCCTCCGATAACCCCAAACTTCTATACCTGCTTTCATCATACGGCGAGACATGCCCTCACCCATTCTACCAAGTCCGATCAATCCTACTCTCATATAATCTCCTAACGTGGATAAGCGTTGTTTAAACCCCAAATAACAAATAATATAATTGATCCAAATACACAAATACTAGAAAAAGCTAAATTATTCATTTTAACCTCCTCCGTGTCTGAACCCATATATGTATCCTAAAACAATACCACACATAAACACAACAAAAATTAAAAGTTGTTTTGTGACGAACTCAATAAGTTCGTGCCATTCCATAGTCATCATCGTCCTCATAAGTTGATGGTTCTTCAAACAACTCAGACATCTTTTGTTGTAGAACTCTTTCTTGGAGTTCTTTTAGATCTTCCTCTGTAAGAGATATCATTTGTCCTTGAGTAGTTCTTCGATTCTTTTACGCATGTTTGTACTATCTTGTTTCAAGTAGTCACGAAGAGAATATCCTCGTTGACCTTTCATGATACATGTTCCTTGATAAAACATTGTACCCGCAAATACCAACAGGAAAACTATACCTATTATTTCAGAGTAATGTTGAGCCATGGTAGTACTGGTGGAATAACTCCGATAAGTCTTAGAAGTCCCTCAGCAAATAAAGCAAGAACCACCCAACCAACACACATAGAAATAACGGAAGCATTCCGATTGTGCCTTCGTATAGCAGCATCAATCATCTCCTGAACTTCTGCACGACTAACCAATTCATCTTGAGGTTCCATCACTTATCATCTCCAAGAAACTTTGCAAGAGGATCTCTTTTAGTTTTGACGATTTCACATGCTCTTTTATAAAACATATTATTCATATTACCTGAGGCCTCGAAGGTCTCTTTGATCTTCACCCAATTTTGGTAAGTGTGATCATCCATGAGGTATTAGATTGTACTTAAATATATTATAATCATGAAAGCCTAAAAGGCATCCTTTTGTGTTCATTACGACACACTCATTAAGCAATCATTAAATTTGTTATTTTTCTAAACGGAAAGGAGAGGATTCGAACCTCCGGATGCTTTCACATCGACTGTTTTCAAGACAGTTGCCTTAAACCACTCGGCCACCTTTCCAACGGAAGTGGTTGGATTTGAACCAACGGATGCACATAAAGTACATCGGAGGATTAGCAATCCTCTGCATTAAACCGCTCTGCCACACTTCCTATCGGATTTCAAAATCCAGTTTACGAACTTTACGGGCTCTTCTGGACTCTTGATATGCAAGATCTGATGCACTGAGTACACCATTTTTTTTATTTTCTTTAATTGAGTTTAACATGACAACCTGATTCAGGTCAACAGCCGTGATGGTGTCCCCTTTGACAAGTGTCATATTATCACACCCACAACATACTGATTTTGTTGGATGCGACTCCAACTCGGTGTTACACACCCTACATCTTACTCTTAACATTGTACTATACCTTTAATCAATCTTCAGTAGTTTCTTCTTCAGTTTGTTCCTCAGTTTGTTCCTCAGTTTCTATTTCTTCTTGAACTTTTTTTGTTGATTTATCAGTAAATGATCGTAACATCCAAATAAATTTACCATGTTCTTCATTCAAATCATCAACTAAATTTGTCGTTCCTCTTGATTTTTGTTGTTCCGATTCCTCAGCTACTTGACTCAACAATTCAACAATCTTTTGGTGTCCGGATATAAGATCAAGAACCATACCCATAGTATCTAAAGAACTATCTGCCTCTGAAATGTGAGATACTTCAGTAATTCTCGACAATTTTGGAACTGGTTTGATATTTAGATATCTCATATGTTCTGTGAGACGATCTATTTGTTCAAACATTGACTCATAATGTTTTCCAAATAACTTGTGGAATTGGTAAAAGTCATCACCTACTACATTCCAATGATACACCCAAGTCTTTTGAAAAAGAACAAAAAGACTTGATTGAGTATCAGAAAGTAGTTTAAACAGTTTTTCCATTATATCAAAAATACTTTAGAAGTATTTATGCGGGCATGCCCGATACAGGTTTCGCTCCTGTCAATGCCTGCTTGTAAGGCAGGTCCCGTCACTAGCTGGGTCATCGGGCAATTGAATAACTCCTGCATGAATCATTCTATGACAATTAGAACATAGAAGAACGCATTTGTCAAGTTCTGGTTGAAGTTTTTCCCAACCAATACTATTACGAGTTAAATTAAACTCTTTAATCGATGGATCTAGATGATGAAAATCTAATGCAGAATAATGTTTATGAAATCCACAACAAATACATTTTCCACCCTTATATTCAACCATTTTATGCTTGGTTAAGACAAATCTTTCATTCCTATACTTATTAGCACAAGATTTACAAGACCATCTTTTTTTAGAATCATAAGTATTTTCAGTAGTAAGTTCTACATTACAAAACTTACAATTATCAACATATTTTGGTGGTTTATAAGTTGTAAGATTATATTTTTTTAACCAATGTCTCACAGAACCATTGCTTTTATTTACAATCTTAGAAATTTGTCTAATGCTTTTTCCGTCAGAAACTAATTGAGTTAAATAATCTCTTTCCATAAAACTAACACATTTCTTATATTATTTATACTAGAAGTGTGTTAAAACTATCATCATAGATTGGGTGCAGGTGAACCAACCTGCAGTTTAGAGTTTGATCTCATGGTATTAATTGGGTTGGGTGGTGAGGATTGGCTTTACTCACAACCGGGAAGGTTTCACTAGCCTAACGTATTTCCCAGCATATAGATTCTTTCTGGTAGAAAGTTCTATACCTTTGATTTCTCAACGATATAGCGGGCACCACCCCTAACCTATTACATTACTCCGTGCATAACCACCGGAGTTATTCTGTCACACCC
>Ga0172367_10010209_pt1 | contig 10148 bp, 9 predicted proteins | sample Lak10m_FD_114542 | JGI IMG/M metagenome (GOLD analysis project Ga0172367, IMG submission 114542) | Freshwater microbial communities from Kabuno Bay, South-Kivu, Congo - kab_022012_10m | ecosystem: Environmental > Aquatic > Freshwater > Lake | place: Democratic Republic of the Congo: South-Kivu...
TATGGTATGGCTCGCCAAGCCGTTATGAACGGTAACTTTGACATTTGGCAGAGAGGAACGAGTGGAAGCGTTGTTGATTCAGTAGCACTTTATTTAGCAGATAGATGGGCAGATAGAACAGATAAAAACGGAGGAACGCCCCCAACACTCACTCGTTCAAGACAACTTCTAACAAGTGGAGATATTCCAAATGCTTTTTACTTTACACGCCTTACAACAAATGGAGCAGGAACATCACTTGGAGTTTCCTCGTTTCACGTTTATCAAGAAAGAATTGAAAACGGAACTCGCAATCTTTGCGGAGCTGGAAAAAAAATAACTGTTTCTTTTTGGGCAAGAAGCTCAATCACGAATAAAAGAATATGTGTTACTTTAGGTCAAAGATATGGAACAGGTGGAAGTCCAACAGGAGATGAGGTACTAAAAGGAACTCCAATAACCCTGACTTCAACTTGGACACAATATACTGCTACATTTACAACAAACACTCTTGTTGGAAAGACTTTTGGAACATCAGGAGATGATTATATTGCATTAAACATTTGGAATATGTGGGGATCTACTTATGGAAATTCTTACATATCAGATGGAGTAACCGCAGAAACCTATGTCGGAGCAGGAAATATAGACATCGCAGAAGTCCTATTAAATGCTGGAGGTGTAGCACTCACTTTCCAACCAAAGAGTCCAGAGGAGGAATTGAGAGCGTGTCAGAGGTATTTTGAAGCTGGGTCTTTTTATGCTGCTTTTGGAAACATAACAACTGCAACTGAATATTTATACTCTGTTATGTATAAAGTTACTAAAAGAGTACAACCAACAGTTGTTGATACTAATGGAGGTGTATATAATTTCGTAACAACCCCTGGAGTTACAACAACAGGAGATACTAGATATTATTTAAGTAGAAGAACATCGTCTGCAACAGCAGGGTCTGCTTGGTGGTTTAGTACATTTACAGCATCTGCTGAATTATAAACAAACTTATGAAACAAACAGAAGAACACCTCAAAATATATAACCTCTTCATAAAGGCGTTGAACGAACACTCAACGCACCTTAAACCTGCACCAGAAACGATTAAAAGACTGGACGCCCAAGACGCTCGTATGGATGATTTTTTTAAACTGATACGAAATCACGTTGAAGCTGAAGATAAATACCGAAAGGAAGAACTCCAGCCACTCATTGACGCTTGGAAAGAATATACGACTTTTGGAGTAGTGAGCAAAAGAGTATTCTCTGGGTCGATAAAGTTGCTTATCGGAATTACTGTTATTATAGGGTCAATCGTTGGGTTGAAAGAGTGGATAAATCGTCCGTAGTATTGTTCTTTGAAAGGAGAAAATCGTGGAAAAGTGTATTTTTTGCAACACCGAAACCGACAGACCATACGCAAGAGAAACAAACAATTTTGTTTTCTGTTGCCGAAGCCATTGGGAAAGGTGGAAAGCGGAACGCAACAAGTTTCTTAACGAGCAGTATCAAAAACTGCTAGCACAACGCAAAGCGTTGGAACAGCAAGAACTACTGATAAAACAGTTGCGAAAGGAGGTATAATAAAAAGGGGTATTCTCAAAAGGAATACCCCAATAACAAAATCTATGTCTTACGGAGGATCATTATACGGAACAACAGCATATGGAGGATTAATGGGTGGTATAAAAATTATCCTTATTCAAGATTATTCATCCGGATCAGAAGCATTAGACATATATTCTCAAATATCATTGACAGATTCAGTTATCGCAGTAGATTTATCGAGTATATTTGCTGAAATATCATTACAAGATACCGGATCAGGAATAGAAGCATTTGATATTTCAGCGACAATAAACATACAGGAAAATGGATCGCTTTCAGAATCAATAAACATTTTTACAGAAACATTATTATCAGAATCTGCTTCAGGAAATGACACAATAGGTATATTAGCAGAGATATTTTCATCAGATAGTGGGGTCGCAATAGATATTTTATCAGTAAAAAATGATACTATAACTGTTTTTGGAAGAATACAAAAAGATAATCAATTATATGGAAAAATTAAACAAATGATATCATTAGGGAAAATAAAAGACGGTTCTATTATAATTGGTAAGATAAAATAATTTTAATATGAAATTGCTACAATTCAATAACAAATCAATAGTCTCTATTATAACTGAAACTGCAATAATAAAATCATCTGTTACTGCAGGATCAACAAAAACTCTTATTGTTAATGATAATAATGGTTTTTCAGGAAATGACTTTATTCTTATAGGAGAAATTGGATCAGCTAAAAGCGAGATAGCACAAATAGGTGCAACAGTAACACTAGGATCAGAACTTACTGTTAATTCTCTTGTGTACCCTCATAGTACAGGAACTCCCATATATAAAATACCGTATGATAAGATAAACTTTTACTATGCAGAAACAGTATCAGGTGATAAAACACTACTTTCTACAGTAAACATAGATACAGATGATGAATATACTACTTATCAAGATAGTGTAAACTCTTTTGGGTATCTGTTTTTCACAATGGTTAACTCTTTCTCTTCTGAGGAAAGCGGTTATTCTGACGCATTTAATTATGATGATGTTTCATCTGGAAATAGAACAAAGATAAGGGACTTTGTAACTAATGTTAATAATTGGGGGAAGCCTCTTGATGATGTTATTTTTAATAATCTCTGTGATATAGCAGAAGCAGAGATATTTTCAATAAAAAGGTGGCGTTTTCGTGAGAAAAATACCACTTTTAATACGGTAATAGGTCAACAGGCATATACATTATCATCAATAGGGGCAAGTGATCTAGGGCAACTTATCTATGCTACTTATGACGGAAACCCTATTATTCCTGCTGATATAAAAACTCATAAAAATATCAACTGGAACGTACTCACAAGCGGTATTCCTAACAGAGTATGGGAGTGGGACAAAAGTCTATACTTTACTCCTATACCAAGCGAAATAAAAGAAGTATCTCTCTATTATTATAGAAACTCATCAGGATTTTCTGATGAAACAACTCCTACTGATGTACAACTCCCTATGGCTATAGCGTTTAGAGTTTTACAAGATTTATGGGCAACTGTTGATATGAATAAGTCTCAGTATTTTGAAAGAAGATATTTACAATCTATACAGGTAATGAAAGCTAATGACATAAAACAAGTCAGCAAATTTGGAACATTATCAGATAATAGAATTGACAAATACAGCATAAACTCGCAAATAGATAACCCTGTAATAAACTAGTATGTTGATGAAAAGACAACAATTATCAGACTTTTCTGGAGGTGTACAAAATAAAACTTCATTGAGTTTAATGAGGAATAATCAACTTATACATGCTCTTAATTTAGATTTGCAAGTAAAGATAGGTGCTATAACAGGGAGAAAAGGATCTGCAAGACAATCTATTGTTGTTTCAGGTCAATCGGTATTGAATCTAGCAAAATGGATAAAAAATGACGGAACAACAAAATACTTTTCTGTATCTGATGACGGTCTTGTAACTCCAAAAACTGATATATATGTCAATGGATCATCTAATTTTTCTGGAACATGGACTAAGTCTCTTGAAGATTTATCAACAAATATACCTGTATATTTTGAGAACTTTGCGAATAAACTCTTTGCTTTCAATGGGGTAGACGCAGTAAAGGCGTATGACGGATCAACATGGAGTACTGTGACTAATGCTCCTGCAAGTGGTTTATATCCGGTAGTTTTTAATCAAAGGCTTTTTGTTCTTACTAAGAGTGGTTTTCTCCACTATTCTGATGTTATTAACGCTACAGGAGACGGTTTTACAACAGATACATGGGTAGATAGAGGGATCAACCCTAATGACGGTCAAATATCTCGTATGGCGGTAAGGCATAGAGGAAGAATAGTAATTTTCAAAGATGAATCGATATACCGTTATGACGGTGCTAATGAGCCTGAAGCACATATCAATATAGGAACAAGAAGTGGCAAATCAGTAGTGAAGAATATAGACTTATTTTTTCATCACCCTACAGGTATTTATAAAATGGGTGCTGGAGAGCCTATTCTTATATCAAGAGCAGTACAAAAATACTTAGATAACATGTTATCAAGTAATTGGGAAAATGTTTCAGCCGGAAAAGATAAAGAAAATGTATATTTTTGGATAGGAGATGTTACTATCAATGATCCTTTAGAGTTTGATAATGGGGAAACATATACTAATGTTGTGCTTGTATATAACATATATGCACAAAACTGGTCAGTATATACAGGCTGGGACGCAAGAACTTGGTATTATGATGAATCAAATGGACAGACTTATTTTGGTACTTCTACAGGAAAGATATTCAAAATAAATACAGGATATGCCGATATAGATGATACCGTAACAACTCTCATAGATTTTCAAGTATATTTTATGCCTATAGACATGAATTATCCTGAAAAATATAAAGAGTTTAATCAGGTATTTGTTATAGGAGAATATGATAGCGATATTATGATAGGGAAAAGTTTCCAAGATATGAAAAATAGTGTTCAAATGGCTTATGGACAAGGTATATATAATGGAAAAATAACAACAAAAAAATTATGGATAGGTATATCAGAAAGTTATTCTCATACGCCTCCTCGCATAGAAATTATTATTGTAGACAGAGTTAATCTATTAGATGACGCAAATTAAATGAGCTACATAGAATCAGGTTTTGATAACAACCTTATAAGATTGGGATATTCTGCAACAGAGCCAGAGCCATTTTATGATAGTGCAAACATAGGGAGCATACTTGGAGCAGGTTCTATTCCAACTACTGCTGTAGGTGCTTTAGATAGTGCTACTGATGATGATGGAAACTGGATCAATGAACTTATAAACACAAAACTCGATACAGCGAGCAAAGAAATACTTGGTGATTTTACTTTTGGTGCTTCAGGAGCGATATCTATATCAACAGATCCAAATAATGGCTTATGGATATCACCTACAGGTATTCTAGGTAAAAAAGCTGGAAGTAATACTTTTGCTATTGATAATACTGGAAATGCTACTTTCGGTGGGATACTTTCAGCCGCCTCTGGAACTCTTGGTGCATTGTCTGTCGGATCAAACGCATGGCATGTAGACGCTAGTGGTAATATGTGGTGGGGTTCTTCTGCTGATTATGCTTCTGCGACTATTAAAATATCATCTACAGGGTCAGTATCTTTCACAAGTGGTACTTTTAGAGGATCTCTTAATGCTGATGATATAACAGCTGGGACGCTTACAGGGAGAACAGTAAAGGCAAAAGGTACTGGATCTACTTCAGATGTATGGATTGACGGAGACGGAACAGTAAAGTTTTATTATGGATCTTCTCAAATAGGGTATATTTATTCTTCTACTTCAGCTCAGATACTTTTCTATTCTTCTAATGACTTATACTTACAGACAGCAGATCAATTTGCTATAGATTCAGGGTCAGCAGTAAGTATTTTTGCAGATTCATATATAACAATGAATTATAATGATAATGGTGGGACAGATAGTTTTTCTCTAACTTCTGCTGGTGCTTCTAGATTAACTCTTGATAGCTCTGGAAATCTTAATGTAGTAGGTAATATACAATGCGGTAATAATTTTAAGTCATCTGACGGTACATCTGGTTCTAATCATGCTGGTTATGGTTTCGTTAACGGAATAAGGTGGAGCGGATCAACTTTACAATACAGGTTTTCTGAAATTACTGTAAAAGATGGTCTTATAACAGGCTTTAATCAAGGATCATATATGAACGTATGATAAAAAAATATATACACAATATACTTATCTCTTTAGATCAGCTTGTAAATACATTATTAGGTGGAGATCCTGATGAAACTATAAGCTCAAGAGTAGGTAAAAATTATGATAATAGTATAATAGAAAAAATGATCAATTTTTTGTTCTCCTCTAGACAAAAGGATCATTGTAGCGAAAGTATAGAGTGGGATGAGGGTAATAACAAAATAATAAAGTAATTATGGACAAAATTAAATATGAGTTTACTAAAGAGCAAGTAGCAGTTTTATGGGAAATGGTAGATCTATGCTTAAAAGCAGGAGGATTGAAAAATCTTGTAAAAATGCACGAAATGTCTATAGCTCTCCAAAAGCCTCTGGTCGAAGCTTTAGTTAAAAAAGATGATATAAAATAATGATAACTTTATGGTAAAAAAAGTTTCTAAAAAAAGTAAAAAAGTTTCTAAACCAAGTAAAAACGAAATAGCAGCCGAAAAAGCCGGTATGTCTGTTAGAGATTATAATAAACAAAAATCATCAGAAAAAAGCTATAAAGATGTTGTTGATTCTATACTCAAAAATACACCAGCACAAAATGATCCTCTGCCTGACTTTGAATCTACATATACAAATGACTTGATGAAAGAGGACTATGCTCAATCAGAAGCATTGTTCAAACCATATTTTGAACAGCAAATATCAAATCAATTAGAAGATCTTAATTCATGGGCAGAATCAGAAAATATAAACTATAACAGAAGTTTACGAAGAGCAAGGTTCTCGTTAGCCTCACAAGGAGGTGCTATTGGTAGCGAAAGAACAACTCAAGAGGGAGAAATAACAAGCGATCATAATAGATCCACTCAAAATGCTGTTAGAAATGCTGAAAGAATAGTAGGAACAGATAATATAACAAAGGCTGGATATCAGAGTGCCGGACAAAAGCAAGAGGGATCTATTGTAGGAAATATGAACGCAGCGATTCAAGAGGGTCAACTCTGGTATAAACAACAACGATCTAATAGATACTATGGAAACGCTACGAATTATTATAACCAACCAAGTACTCTAAGTTTATATGGAACTAAACTGTAAATAAAAAAATATGGCAAAATCGTATTCTGATCTCTGGAAAATGGCAGATGATCTAAAAAAAGAGGGGAGTAAGGTAACGGAGAAGCAAGCACAAGCTTCTAAACTTCCTTATGACTTACAAGAAGAGTTTAGAAAAAGTCAAGATCCTAAATTAAATGAAGCTATAAATAAAGCACAATCTGATACATTTGGAGCGGCTATAAAGGGTCTTGATATGTACCAAAACATTTCAAATCCTTTTACTCGAAGAAATCTAGCAGAACAATATCAGGGTGGCATTGAACAGGGCTGGAAAAACCTTACAGATGAAAGAACAAGACGGCAAGGAGTATATGCTGATTATATTCAGAAATGGACTGGTCTCTTTGGTGCGGAGGCGGCAAAATCAAGAGATGACTTCAATAATAAGATGAGTATGTTTAATACTTATAAAAATCTTGCAGATACTGAAGAAAGCAATCGTAGGTGGAATATTGAAAATGCGAGAAATCTTGCAAATACTGAAGAAAGCAATCGTAGGTGGAATATTGAAAATGCGAGAAGAGACTGGACAGATCAAGAAATAAGATCCTTTGTTTATTCACATAAAGATACTATGCCTTGGGAAGATCAGGCAAATTATTTGGCTGAAAAAGGAGTAGATGTAACAACTGGAGGAGTTTTTGATGTTACTGCAAACGAAGCATGGGAAACCGGAAATCACCCTGTAAAACATACATCAGAAAATGAATTATCTTTTACAGAGAAACTCGATGGATTGAAATATGAAGAAGCAGTAAGTAAAGGTAATGGAACAAAAGAAAACCCTTATAGTAATCCAAATGACGCACAAGTTGGTCAATATTATACAAAAAATGGTAAAATATATAAAAGTGTAAATTGGGCGGTAGATGAAGAAGTTAATTAAATAAATATAAATCTATATGGCGAATAGATTAGATGTCGGTCTTGATGACTGGAAAAACAATAGAAACTCACAAACATATAGCGGTTCTACTAATAGACTTAATGACGGACTTGAAGAGTGGAAAAAGAAAAGGAAGCCTATTGTTGATCAATATAATAGTCAGATAAACCAACAAATAAGCGAACCTATTGTATCTAAGCCTGTTGATCAGGTACAACATGAAAAATCATGGAGTGATAAATCAATATGGGAAAAGGCTGGAGCAACATTTTCTGAAATACCAAATACTATCGGAAACCATTATAAGAAAGTTGGGCAGGCATTGGAGCAAGATCTAGGTACTTTCCAGCCAACAAAAAATTGGGAGGACATGAGCTTTGGCGAAAAAACAAAGGCAACCTTACAGGAAGCAAAAGGGGTCGCATTACAAGAGCCAGTGCGTGAAATCTTAAATTCAGAAATAAAATTTGGATCGGCAATATCAGGAATTGGAGAGTTTTTTGGTGTTGCTGGATCTGACAGTATATCTGCTGGACTTCAAAAATATCAGCAAGATTATAATAAGGGATTAGCTCCGCGAACATATAAAGCGGACGACAATATTTTTGATAATCCGTCACTTTTATTAAATCCTGAATATATTTCAAGAAATGTTATTGAACAACTTCCAAATCTTGCAGTAATGACAAAAACTAAAGGCTGGGGAGAGGGTGTACTGGAACTTGGATCAGCTTTTTCTGAAAGGACTGCAAAAAATAGACAAGCAGGACGAGAAAATTCTGCTACTGATCGTATGTATGCTGGAACTATCGGAATTATCAACGGCTTTTTAGGCAAGATCGGTTTTGATATGTTATTTGAAAAGAATCCAGCTATTAAAAAAGCTATTTCAGCCAAAGTTGGAACAGCCGTAACTAATGCGATCACATCACTAGCCGGAACAGTATCTGAAATGGGGACTGAATATATACAGGAAGTTATCCCACAGATCGCTACAAAAATTATTTATGATGAGGGCGGATCTTGGTTAGAAGTTTTAGCAGAGGCAAACAAACAAGGAAAGATCGCCGCTTCCGCCGCAGGTGTCGTCAGTACACCAATTTCAGTTATGAATTTCACGCAAGGAGTACAAGCACCAGCAACAGCACCAGCCGTAATTGAAACAACTTCATCAAACGGAGCTTTGCCACCAGATAGAGGAACACAACAAAACGGAGCAAAAAAAACAACATCAAATACAATAGATTTTCTTACTGCACTTCATGATGATGATCAAGAAGCGATAAAAAATATAAAAGAAAGCATATCAAATAGCGATTTGGAGGATTCATTAAATGTTCTTACAAAAGCTAAAGAACAAGCTCCTGCTGATCAAGTCCCATATATTGAAAAAGATATACAGACAGTACAGTCTATTTTGCAAGAAAAAGAATCGAAAGTAAAAGACGCAGTAGGGAGAACGATTGTAGAGGGTACTAGTGATATAAACAACCTTACGGAATCTGATAGAAAAGACGCTATTGGTATACTTAAAAAGATATCTCAAACATCTCATGAATCAGCCGGAAAAGCTCAAGAAATACTTGATAACATAGAATCTACAAACAAAATATCAGAAACTAGCTTACAGAAACTTGATGAATTAAAGAAAGAGTTTTTGGCTGAGAAGAAATCGGCAGAAGATGAACAAGCTAAAAAAGACGCTCAAGCAAAAATAGATAAGCTTGATAGCGTAAGAATAGAATTCAAGAAAGCAAAAAATACTACAAATATAGAAAATGTAGTAGATAAAATGCCTCCACATATTGTGAGAGATACACTTAATTTTTTAGACGAAAAATTATATAATCTTTCTGGTGATAAAAGAAAGACTGCTTCATCTAAAATCAATGTACTTCGTGATAAATATAACGAGTACAATGATAAAAATAGTGAAAAAGTATTTGAAAGTAAAAATACAAATGTTTCTGTAGTCCGTTATCCTGACGGCAAGTGGTCAGTACAAAATAATATACATACAAATAAAAGCTCTTCATCTGTTCCATTTAATGGCGTATTCAATAATAAACAAGAGGCAATAGCAAGCGTATTAGATCAAATGCAGAAGTTTATAGATAATAATGAAGATGATAAAAATATATCTGATGTTAAAAAAGACTTAGAAAAATTGACAAAAATGTCAAAAAGTAGCATAACTAATGGAGAAAAAACTTATGAAAAACCAGATAACAATACTAGGGAAAGTGATAACGGAGGAGAATATGCCGGCTCTTTACAAGTGGGCGAAAACAAATCCGAAGTATCTGGAGAGCGTGATAAAACAACAGGCGAAGCACGACAAGATGAGCGTAGGAGCGGTGATGGGGCAAATGGAGAGCGAGTACGAGACGGACGA
>Ga0172367_10010212_pt1 | contig 10147 bp, 6 predicted proteins | sample Lak10m_FD_114542 | JGI IMG/M metagenome (GOLD analysis project Ga0172367, IMG submission 114542) | Freshwater microbial communities from Kabuno Bay, South-Kivu, Congo - kab_022012_10m | ecosystem: Environmental > Aquatic > Freshwater > Lake | place: Democratic Republic of the Congo: South-Kivu...
AAGCTTGCTTCACTTGCTCGCCAGTTTCATCGTTTTTACCATTTCCACGCTGTGCATAGGGAACGATTCCATTATCGGCTAACACTCAGCCTTGCGGGGGGGGGGGGCTAGCGCCCCAAGCCTGATAAGGCCGCCAGGAGTCTCTCCAGCCCTGTATTTCAGTCGCCACCATTGGCTTAGCAATCGCAAACCCCTGTCCTAATTCGCAGCCCATTTTCAACAGCATTTCGCCTTGCTGAACCGTTTCAACCCCTTCGGCAATAACCTGACGACCCAAGGTTGAAACCAAACTAATCACACTTTCGACAATCGCTAAATCTTCGCTATTTTTATCCATATCATTAACAAAGCTGCGATCAATCTTGATAGTCTTAACCGATAACTGTCTTAAATAAGTCAACGAAGAATAGCCGGTACCAAAGTCATCTAAAGCAAATTTAACCCCCAGATTCTCACAATCGGCAATAATTTGATTAGCATATTGTCTATCGTAAATGACAGTGGTTTCCAAAATTTCCAACTCTAAACTACCGGCTTGAAAATCAGGGTACTCAGCTAACATAGCTTTTAAGTTGCTTAAAAAATCATGCTGATTCAACTGCCGCGCATCAACATTAATGCTAACAGGAATATTAATACCGACGGTTTGCCATTGATTTAACTGCACTAACGCTGAACTCAACACCCATTGACCTATCTCAACGCGAACCGGATGATTTTCAATAATCGGTAAAAACTCATCGGGCGTTAACAAACCTCGATCAGGATGTTGCCAACGCAGCAAGGCTTCAACACCCACTAATTCACCAGTCCGCATATTGACCTTAGGTTGATAATGCAACACAAACTCGTTATTGCTCAGCCCATTGTGTATCCGCTCCATCGTTTCATAACGGGTACTGATCAGAGAATCAGTCAGATTATCAAAACAATGAAAACGGTTTTTACCGGCTTTTTTTGCCACATACATGGCTTGATCAGCTTGGCGAATTAAAGCATCACCAGTCAATTGCTGAACTTGTCCATCATGGCTATAAAAACTAATCCCAATACTAGCGGATACTTTTAATAGCAGGCCTTTTAAGCTGATCGGTTTAGCACAAGCGGTTAATAAATTGAGAATCGGCGTTTCGACAAAACTTACATTATGATTTTCCGGTAACAGCACAATAAATTCATCGCCCCCTAACCGAACCAAAGTATCGGTTTCACGTAATTCTTGTTTCATTTGCTGGCTAATTGCCACCAAAAATTCATCGCCAACCTCATGACCATAACTGTCATTAATATCTTTAAAACCATCCAGATCAATAAACACGACTGCAACATTGCCACCATGACGCTTCACACGCGACATAGCTTGCTCCAATCTATCGACTAACAATAAACGATTCGGCAAACCGGTTAAGCTGTCGTAATAAACTAAATGCTCAAGTTGTTGGCGTCTTTCAACCGAATCACTAATATCACTCGCCACGACCAAGTAACGAATCGGCAATCCTTTATCATTCCTGATAGTCATAAACGTAGTCAGCGTCGAATACAGTTCGCCGGATTTTTTGCGATTAGTGATTTCACCGGTCCAATAATCTTTATCGGCCAAAGCCTGCCAAATATTGGCGTAGTAATCTTGACTATGAAGCCCAGACTTTAGCATCCGTGAATGATGTCCAATCAGCTCTTGGCGTGAATAACCGCTAACCTCGACCAAACGTTGGTTAGCATCCAAAATCAAACCCTCTAAATCGGCGGTATAAATAATTTCATGCGAAACATTAAAAAAGTCATTGGCCGCCTTAGAGTTTCTGACTTCGGTCACATCCATACAACAGCCAATATAGCCTTCAAATTCGCCATTAGCATTAAATCTAGGCCGACCACTATCATCAAGCCAACGGTATTCACCATCAAAACGACGTAAACGATATTCGATCCGAAACGGTAAACGTTGAGCAAAGTGGCTGCTGTAACTCGCCCAACAATAATCAAAATCGTCTGGATGCACATTTTCTGCCCAACCGTCACCGATTTCTGCGGCCATGGGTCGGCCAGTAAAATCCAACCAGGTTTGGTTAAACCAAAAACACTTATTGTCCAATCCTGCCATCCAAATCAATACGGGTGCTGCATCAGCTAAAACGCGAAAACGCCGTTCTGAATTAATCAGCTCTGCTTCTAAATTTTTATGTTCGGTAATATCTTTTAAAACCCCCACGAATTGAATCAATTGACCTTCGGTGTCAAATATCGGACTAATAGTCAATTGATTCCAAAACAAAGTGCAGTCTTTACGGTAGTTGATCAATTCCCCCTGAAAAGATTGTTGACTTGCCAAAGCATCGCGGATGCGCTGAACTTGAATGGGATCGGTCTTCTCACCTTGCAAAAGATTACAAGGCTGTCCCTTCATTTCTTGATTGCTATACCCCGTCATCTGCTCAAAAGCCTTATTAACATAGGTCAAACGGCGGTCTTTATCCGCTAACGCCACACCATTAGCCATACTTTCAAGAATGCGAGCATGTTGATGCTCCTTAGTCTTTAATCGACGACTATAAGACAAAACATCCGGCAGAATATTCCAGATCATCACGGCTGTGATGACCGAAAGCATCGCCGTAATGGCTTTAAACAAGCCTTCTAACCAATAAGCTGGCCACCAAATCATCAGCAGTGACATTAAATGCGTTACACCACAAGCAATGATAAAGGACGAAAACAGATAAGCGAGCCGTCGATAGGTAAACTTGGGTTGTCGACGCACAAAATAAATCAGCATCAGCGGAATTGAAAAATAGGACAGCGTAATTAATACATCAGAAAAAATATGCAGTCGCAACAGCAATGGACTCCAAGACAGACAATATCCATGAGGTATAAAGCTCTGAAAAACAAAGAGATTATTTAGTAATTCCATCAGGACATTGACCAATAGCAGGTAGTTTCAACATTTAAAGATAAGATAAAAATAACCTTTTCTTATCAAGAAGTTACAAAAATCCACGTATAAATTAATAAAATTTTACAATATACTGTCATTATCATATATTTAAACCAAAAGGTGATAACAGAGATTTTTGGCATCCTGCCGTATCCCTATGAAATCATTACCTTATTAGCATTTAAGGCCGCCAAGATTTCTAAACATTTAAGGCGATTTATGTATCTATTTTTAAGATTGTTAGCCCTGTATTTATTGCCAATACAAATGACGCCAGCCAATGCCGATAAAATCTATAGTTTTGCAGTTGTCCCACAGCAATCAGCATCGCAATTAGCGGAAACATGGTCACCGGTATTGGCTTGGCTTTCACAACATGCAGGCCTTCAGTTACGCTTTGTCACCACGCCTGACATTCCAAGCTTTGAAAAATCATTAGCAACCGCCGACTATGATTTTGCTTATATGAACCCTTACCACTTCACCGTATTCAACGCCAAACCAGGCTATCACGCCTTTGCCCGCGCTAAAGATCAACAATTAAAAGGTATTGTCGTAGTCGCCAAAAGCAGTTCTATCACTGACATCAAACAATTGTCAGGTACCACGATTAGCTTACCTGCACCGGCATCGTTTGCCGCTAGTGTTTTAGTTCAAGCCGAACTTAAACGCCACGGCGTCATTGTTAAACCTGAATTTGTTAAATCGCATAATTCAGTCTATCGAAATGTCGCACTGGGATTATTTCCAGCAGGTGGCGGGGTACCACGCACTTTGATGATGATGGATGAAGCCGTTCGCAACGAATTGCGCGTGCCTTGGGAAACACCAGAATTTACTAGCCATGCGATTGCATACCGTCCCAACCTACCTGCCGAGATTATCAATCAACTACAACAAGCAATGGACGCTATGCCTAAAGACCCAGTTGGGCTTGAGTTACTATCAAAAATCGGTTTCACCGGCTTTGAACCAGCCCATGACAATGACTGGGATGACGTTAGACAGTTGCCGATAAACCCTGAAGATACTCACCTGAGTATCGAGAATAAGCGTTGATTATCTCCTTTCGTGCCAAGGCCATCATCGGCATTGCACTAATTGAAGCCTTACTGCTCAGTATTTTAATCATCAGCGTTTTGAGCTTTCTACGTGATTCCAATCAACAGCAACTACTGCGCCACGCCAATATCACTACCAGCACTTTTGCGGCCATGTCAGCCGATGCGATTATTAGCCATGACCTCGATCGCCTCCAATCAAGCAGCAACTCACTCAGTCATAATCCTGGGATTGTTTTTGTCCGTATCGTTGATGATCAACAGCGAGTACTGGTTAAAACCGGCGATCCTGAAGCCTTAAAAGCAGCCTTTATTGTCAATCCAGATCTGAATCAAACCACTGACAACATCTTTCATGCGGCTCAACCCATAGAAGTGAGTGGTATCAATTATGGCAGTGTGCAAATTGGTTTCGACATCAGTTATTTAGAAAAAACCCTATCCAAAGCAGTGCATTGGAGCTTGGGGATTGGCGGTCTCGAAATGCTGTTGGTGGCCTTATTTTCAAGAACCTTAGGCGGCTATTTGACTAAACAAGTCGCCCAATTCACTAGCAGTGCCGAGGAAATCAGCCTTGGTAAGGTTGGTAAACAGCTGACTGTAACCGGCAACGATGAAATCGCCCAAGCAACTAAAGCTTTCAATCGAATGTCCTCAGCCATCAAGAAATCTCAAGAATCACTTGAAGAGCAAGTTAAAGCGCAAACTGCTGAATTGAATCTAGCTAACGATAAGTTAAGACATTTACTCGGCGAGCAATCGACCTTGCTCGATAATCAATCAGTAGGGATTGCCACCGTACAAGATCGAAAAATACTGTGGTGTAACCCTGCTTTTGTAGCCATGATGGGCTACGACAATCTGCATGAGTTGGTTGGCTTTTCCACTCGACAATTTTATCTACACGAAGCCGATTACATTGATGTCACTAAGGCCTATCAAGGATTGACCAGCAAAGGCGTTCTGCGCCGAGATTTTCAATTTGTTCGCAAAGATGGCCAAACTATCTGGGTTGATTTGAACGGTTCAAAACTACCCTGTGACCATCAATCATTGTGGGTCATTGTTGATGTAACGGCACGAGTCGAAGCACAAGCCGCTTTGCATCGTTCAGAAATTAAGTTTCGCGCCTTATTCGAATCCACTAGCGAAGCGATTATGCTGCTAGATGATCAGGGTTTAATCGATTGTAACCAAGCTACTTTAAAGGTTTTTGGCTGCCAATCTAAACAACAGTTCCGTGCAGTCACACTGACCGAACTTTCTGCGCCGATCCAAGTTTGTGGTGATGATTCGAGAGGGCTGATTAAGCAAAAAATTGCCTTAGCACAACAACAAGGCAGTCTCCGTTTTGATTGGCTCTGTAAACGCCTAGATACTAATCAGTATTTCCCGGCTGAAGTTGTGTTTAGTTTGGTGGAATACGGTGGACAAACTCAATTATTAGCGGCAGTTTGGGATATGTCGGAGCGCGTTGCCATGATGCAGGAAATTGAGCAACAAGCGAAAACCGACTACCTAACCGGTTTATGTAATCGGCGCTACTTTATTGCCTTTGCTGAACGTGAACTGGAACACGCACGTCGCTACCAAAAACCACTAGCCATCTTGGCTATCGACGTCGATTTTTTCAAAGCCATTAACGATAGCTATGGGCATAGTGTCGGTGACCTGACTTTGCAAAAATTTGCCACGGTTTGTAATGAGGTATTACGAGAATCGGATTTGCTGGGGCGAATCGGTGGTGAAGAATTTGCGATTTTGTTACCTGAGACTGACGGGCGTCAAGCCCAGGAAATCAGTGAGCGGCTAAGAAAATCCTTATCTGAATGTCGCATTACGGTACCCGATACGGGCATTAGCGTTCAGTTTACAGTATCAATTGGCGTTACTTTGTTCACTGGTGGCGCCACTGGTATTGATGACTTGTTAAGCCGCGCTGATACCGCGTTGTATCAGGCTAAACATAATGGACGCAATCAGGTGGTGATGGGGAATTTGTAAATGGTTTGGTGCATAGCGTGGATTCGCATAGCCAATGCACCAAAACACCTAACAAAGCAACAGCGGCTCGCTAATGCCGAACCGCTGTGCCCTTTAACTTTTTAAGCCAAAGCCGGTTTTAACATCGAGGTTTTACCAACCATAATGTCTGCTGCTTTCAACATCCGTTTAAAAATCGATTGTTGGCAATAAGGGATATTATGTTTTTCGCACAAGGCTTTCACTTGTGGCTGGAGTTTTTGATACTGGCTTAATGGCAAATCGGGCCATAAATGATGTTCGATTTGGTAGTTTAACCAGCCGTAAAAGAAATCATTAAAGTTAGAACCGGTTGGATAATTCACCGAACCTAAAATCTGCCGCAAATAGAACTCGCCCTTACTATTGGATTTTTCATCAAACATCATCACATCATCGCCAGCATGATTAGGAATCATCACCAGAAACGTGTGCATATTGGTGAAAATTTCCGCCAAAACCGAGGTCAACAAAACATTGATTGCCGCAACACTACCCAATGGCAAAAACAGCGCAGGTAACAAAACAAAACGATAACCGATATACGGCAACACACTTTCTAACCACAACGATCGGCCTTGTTCGGTGAAAATGCTCCAAGCGCCCAGCCTTGTCGTAGCCGGTCTTGGCTTACCTTGTTGGCGAGCTGCGTTCAGGCACAATTCTTTATGCGTCCGTGGCGTGTAATAGCTAATTTTCCAAATACCAGAGAACACCGCCACAATCGAATAACGTAGCCACATCGGCAAACTCGATTGTCTTAGCCATTCCATATTGTGTTGGGCGTTATTAGGATCACCGATTTCGCCCAAGCTGTAGTGATGCAATAAATCGTGTTCATGATGCCAACCCGCTGGCGTCATCCAATCCGGCCAATCAAGAAATCGCCGCCAACCTTTAGCGAACTGTTTGCTGGTGTGATTTTTGTCGGCCTGCTCAACTTTGTCATAGCCTTTATGCTGAATCGGATGCGCGACTTGAGTCCAGCGGGTAAAACTACCTTGGCTGATGAGATAGGCCGAAATCGGATTCGGCATCAGCCAAGCAGTGCCATAACCAACAAGGGTGCAAGCCTGCCCCCAGCGTTCGATTTTTTTTAAATGTTTAAAATCTTCAGCGCCAATATCGGCTAAAGCTTGCTTGTGTAGACGGCTAATATCTTGAGCCAATTGCTCACGATCGACCGTTTGGTAACTATTTAAACTCAAAATAGGTTGCCTCTTTAAAGAACCAAGGGGATTAAGACAACAGCTATGTGCTGACTGGATTTACGATTTTACGACAAAACTTTACAACGTGTTGGTTAGACCCGAGATTAATCACTGATTTTGATGTTAAAGCGTTACAGACGGGCCAAAATTGACGCTTATCAACTCGGCTGTTCCGTGCATATTCGATAGACTCAAGTCGAACAAAAACCTTAACGAAGGGTAGGCGTAATCGCCAAGGGCTTTGACTTTGCTAAAAAAACTGGCATTAATCAGCAAAACAATAAAAGCGGGAGGACAACGTGAAAAAACTACTCAGAGTTATCATTACTGCATTTAACGAAGGCCGTAAACAACATCCTAGAAACGCTGACTTCTGGCCTTGAGAAAAATATGACTGAGCAAGCCGAAGTCCTTTCTGGTTTTGGTTTGCTCAGTCAACCACTAAAAACCTTCTACCTGCTGACGCGGCAATTTGCTACCTATCAATTTTTCAACCAATTTCAAGGATTGTTGTTCATCTTGAGACACCAAAGAAATCGCTTGACCGGTTTGCCCAGCACGCCCCGTTCGGCCAATCCGATGCACATAATCAGCCGCCGAACGCGGTAATTCAAAATTCACCACCTGCGGCAATTGCGCTATATCAATACCACGAGCGGCGACATCGGTTGCGACGAGGATTTGAATATCGCCGGCTTTAAAACCCGCCAAAGCACTGGTTCTAGCACCTTGACTTTTATTACCGTGAATCGCAGCGGCTTTGATTTGTGCAGCGTTTAATTTCTCGGTGAGTTTATTAGCGCCATGTTTGGTACTCATAAACACCAAGGCTTGCTGCCATTTTTCCGTTTTAATCAAATGAATCAATAAAGCGGTTTTTGCCGTCTTATTCACTGTATAAACCTGTTGATCGATCGTTTCAGCGGCAGAGTTTTCAACCGCCACTTCTATTTTCAACGGGTTATGCAGTAAATCATCGGTTAATTTACGAATATCGGCAGAGAAAGTCGCTGAAAACAATAAGTTTTGGCGTTTTTTCGGCATTAAAGCCAACACTTTGCGAATATCTTTGATAAAGCCCATATCCAACATGCGATCGGCTTCATCTAAAACCAAAATTTCGACCTTATTCAGGCTGAGGGCATTTTGACTCACTAAATCCAATAAGCGTCCGGGCGTAGCGGTCAAAATATCCACCCCGCCCCGTAAGCGCATCATTTGCGGATTAATTTTCACCCCGCCAAACACCACTTCTGACTTTAAGCGCGGCTGTAGATGACGACCATATTTATAGACCGATTCACCCACTTGTGCCGCCAACTCGCGGGTTGGGGTCAAAATTAAACAGCGCACAGGACGATTTCGGCCGTAATTGGTTTTCGACAATTGCTGCAAAATCGGCAAGGTAAAGCCAGCGGTTTTGCCAGTGCCGGTTTGAGCAGCGGCTAATAAATCGCGTCCGGGCAGAATCGCGGGTAAGGCTTTGGCTTGAATCGGTGTTGGGGTTGTGTAGCCGGAATCGGCAATTGCTTTTAATAAAGCCTCGGATAATCCGAGATTGGAAAATGGCATTAAGGATCTCGATGAGGGAAGTTAGCGTGATTATTCCCCTCTTTGCACAAGAGGGGTTAGGGAGAGATTATAAAAAAAATGCTTAGAGGAAAAACAATACTTGTTTAGCAATCGCAATTTTGGCAATTAAAAACAAGGTAAGCAAAGAGCCGCCAAAAGCCTGCCAACGACGAGTACCTTGGGTTTTCATTGTCACTAAACCTAAAGCAATAAACACCAACATTAAAATCACTTTTGCCACAATCCAAGCATACGACTGACTTAACCATTCGCCCTGCACGGTCAACATGACACCTGACAACAATAAAACACTCGCCAAAGCGTGAGGGGCAATTTTTAACCATTTTTTCTGCAACCTATCTGGCTGACGCTCAGCCAAATACACTCTGTAGAAAAAAGTGACGGCAACGATTAAGACGAATAATAGATGAATGTGTTTCAACATGATTAAACCGATAGATAAATTAAAGAAGCCTCAATATAACCAAAATCGCTAGCCGCGATCAGTTAAATTTCAAACGGCTAATGTCTCAATCACGGTTTCCAGTTATTCCAAAAGGACTGCCGGATATGCTGAATCGCACTGAAATAACGCCAGCGATATTGATTAGCATAATATTCGCGATCGGTTTTATCCGGTGCGGGTTGAGTTTGATACAAACGATGCTGCGCCGATGGCTTAGGTTGATCAACCGCGATTTCGTGGTGATGTGGCAAACCACTGCGTTGACTAAAGTCAGGCTGACTGGTTATCTCGGTGGGAAGTCTAATCAACTTTTCAAATACATCTTTGGGCCGAGAATCCGGCTGTAACCCATAGCGTCCGGAAATAATCTGGCCTTTCCAGTCTCTGGCGGCGTGAGTATGGTTATAAGGATAAAGCTTGGTATTGATGCTAAAGCGATTGAAATCAAACAAACCCTTTGTATATTGCGGCCTAGTTTCAAACCCAGCCAAAGGATTAGCCGGATCATATAAAGTGGCATAACCGCCATCAGTGGCCGGATTGATTAATTTCGCGAAATGCACATAACTGCTATGTGCATAAAAATCGGCAATCCCATGCGCTGCCCAAGCAAAATCGCCGATCGCATGATGATTAGCCTTGAAATGGCTTAACCTATCACCCACCCTATCCCACCCTTGTTGGATAAAGCCACTGTCAAAATGATCATAAGGATGATGATTGGTGGGCCAATCCGGTTGGTCAACAATAGTGCTATCAATAAAAGGCACAATGTGAGTAAAGCGTCGATCCAATTCGTTGACCAACCAAGCTGGCGCATCGGATAGTGCCGCATGAATAATGTTGTAATGAACAAAACCCGCAAAACGCGGAT
>Ga0172367_10010213_pt1 | contig 10147 bp, 11 predicted proteins | sample Lak10m_FD_114542 | JGI IMG/M metagenome (GOLD analysis project Ga0172367, IMG submission 114542) | Freshwater microbial communities from Kabuno Bay, South-Kivu, Congo - kab_022012_10m | ecosystem: Environmental > Aquatic > Freshwater > Lake | place: Democratic Republic of the Congo: South-Kivu...
AGTGTGAGCTCTTACCTCACATTTTCACTCTCACCTTATATTTGAAAAATCAAACAAACTCAATCCTTTTGACAGGATTTAAGGCAGTATATTCTCTGTGACACTTTCCCTAAATCAAATTATTTTCATAAAATGACTCGCCAGCCGTTAGCTGGTATTATGCTTTAAAGGAGTCCGGACTTTCCTCTGATTTTTAAAATTTTAAATAAAATAAAATCAGCGACCAACCACTTGCCTTACAATAATTTATATTTTAAAATATACTAAAACTTTTTACAACTTTTAATTTTTTAAAATTGAAAAAAATATTTTCTGGAATACAACCAACTGGCAATATTCATCTTGGCAATTATCTTGGCGCCATCAAAAATTGGCTTCAATTTCAAGATTCGCATTTATGTTTATTTGGCATCATGAATTTGCATGCCATCACCATAAAGCAAAATCCAAGCGAACTTCGAAGCAATATTTATCGCACCCTTGCAACTTATATCGCTTGCGGTTTGGATGCTAAAAAATCAAAAATTTTTGTGCAAAGTCAAGTGCCAGCGCATAGTGAATTGGCTTGGGTTTTTTCTACCATCACTCCACTTGGTTGGCTCAATCGCATGACTCAATTCAAAGACAAAACCCAAAATAATAATGCCGAAAATGCCAATCTTGGACTTTATTCTTACCCTGTTTTAATGGCTTGCGATATTTTGCTTTATCATACCGATATTGTTCCCGTCGGCGAAGACCAAAAACAACATATCGAACTATGTCGTGATATTGCTTTGGCCTTTAATCGAAATTTTGCAACCGATTATTTTAAATTGCCCGAAGCCTTGATAATCAAAGAAACTAAACGAATAATGTCGCTTACTGACGGACAAAAAAAAATGAGTAAATCCGACCCAGCAGAAATTTCTCGCATCAATTTATCAGATTCTAGCGACGATATTTTGAAAAAAATTAAAAAATCCAAAACCGATTCTTTAAACTATATTTCTTACGAAGAATCTCGACCAGAACTTTATAATTTACTCAATATTTTCAGTGCTTTTAATGGCAAAAATCCGCTTGAAATTGCCGAAATTTATCAAAATTCAGGCTATGGAAAATTCAAACAAGATTTGGCTGACCTTTTAATTTCCGAGCTTTCAGGGATCAATAAAAAAATCAATGAACTAATTGCAAATCAAGACTTCTTAGATAAAATATTTCTTGAAGGCAAAGAATTTGCTAGCGATATCGCTTTAAAAACACGCAATGATGTTTATCAAATTTTAGGATTAATTTAATATGAATTTACCAAGTAATAATCAACTTATCGAAGAAATTTTGTCACTAAAAAAACAGCGCAATGCCGTAATTTTAGCCCATTTTTACCAAAATGAAGAAATTCAAGATATTGCAGATTTCGTTGGCGATTCCTTAGATCTATCTCGCAAAGCAAACAACACCGACGCCGACGAAATTATTTTTTGTGGCGTCAAATTTATGGCGGAAGTGGCCAAAATTTTATCGCCCCAAAAAAAAGTTTTAATTCCCGATTACAAAGCGGGCTGTAGCCTCGAAGATTCTTGTAAGCCCGAAGATTTTGCCAAATTTCGCCAGCGCAACCCAGATGCAATAGCCATAACCTACATTAATTGTTCGGCTGAAATCAAGGCTTTAAGCGACATTATTGTTACTTCAAGTAATGCTGAAAAAATAATTTCACAAATTCCATCAAACCAAAAAATTATTTTTGCTCCCGACCAACATTTAGGTCGCTTCATCATTAAAAAAACTGGACGCGACATGATTTTATGGCACGGTAGTTGCATCGTTCATGAGCAATTTAGCGAAAGAGAATTAATAAAATTATCGGTCAAAAATCCGCAAGCAAAAATTATTGCCCACCCCGAATGCCCTGAAGATTTACTCAAATACGCTCATCATATTGGCTCAACCTCTTCATTGCTAAATTATGTAAAAAATAATCAAGGTGCAGAATTTATTGTGTTAACCGAGCCACATATCATTCATCAAATGAACAAAGTTAACCCAACTGCAAAATTTTTTGATTGTCCGTTTCTGAATAGTTCGGGTTGTAATGCTTGCAATAATTGCCCATACATGCAACTTAATGATTTAGAAAAATTATATGAAGTTATAAAATTTGAAAATAAATCACGATTTGGGGGCGAATTAATTTTAAGCGAAACACTTAGAATTCAAGCGCAAAAACCCTTAAAAAAAATGTTAGAAATGTCTTAAAACTTATGGAAATTATTCTTGCAAAACCCCGTGGATTCTGTGCTGGAGTTACCCGAGCCATTGAAACCGTAGAAAAAGCCATTGCCAAATTCGGCTCGCCAGTTTATGTTCGTCACGAAATTGTTCACAATAAATATGTGGTAGAGTCACTCAAAAAAAAGGGGGCGATTTTTGTCAGCGAAGTCGATGAAATTCCTCAAGGAGCCATCACCATTTTTTCAGCGCATGGAGTTTCCGATAAGGTCGAAGAAGATGCTATAAATCGGGGTCTTGATGTAATTGATGCCACCTGCCCTTTAGTTAGCAAAGTTCATCGCGAAGCCAAAAAATTTGAAGAAGAGGATTACGAAATTATTTTGATTGGACATCGCGGACACCCCGAAGTTGAAGGCACTTCGGGTCGGGTCAAAAAACCAGTAATTCTTGTTACCAACGAAGATGATGCCAGAAATATTCAAATTAAAAGCGACGCCAAAATTACTTTCGTTTCACAGACCACTTTAAGCGTTGACGATACTAAAAAAATTGTCGAGATTTTGGAATCGCGTTTTCCTTCAGTTGAAAAAGGCTTGGCCACCAAAGATATTTGCTATGCCACGCAAAACCGCCAAGACGCGGTTCGAAGCCTATGTAAAATAGTTGATATTTTGCTGGTAATTGGCGCCCAGAATTCTTCAAACTCTAATCGACTTCGTGACTTAGGTGAAGAATTTGGACTCCCATCATATTTAATAAATGGCGAACAAGATTTACAAAAAGAATGGTTTAAAAATATTGATAAAATCGGGCTAACGGCAGGCGCTTCAGCCCCAGAAATTTTAGTTCAAGAAGTTGTTAATAAAATTAAAGAAATTAGCAATTGTGAAGTTAAAGTTAGTGATATGAATGGCATTGAAGAAAGTACTTTTTTTGCATTGCCTAGAAAAGTTAGAAAATAAATTTAATAAAGACTTATGAAAAATTTTATTAAAAAAAACTACAGATTCCCAGATTTTTTTAACCGCAACAACAAAATTAAAAAGCTGAGTAATTTTTCTAAAAAAAGGCCAATAAATCAAGAATTTAATCATCGCAATAAAAGCAAATTTTTGATAATTTTTTTAGCATTTTATTTGAATATTTTATATTTTTCTTATCAAAAATATCAAAATTTTATTCAACAAAAAACCAATGAATATATGGCAATTGCTAACCAAATTGCCAGCCATTATCAAGGCTTCTTAAACTATTCACAATTATTATTAAATTCTGTAAATCACGATATTTTGAAAACCAAATCTTTCGGTTCGCAAGCCGTCGAAATTTTATCTTCAATCGATAGAGTAAGAAATCAAAATCACAATGCCAATGAAATTTATTACGATGCCATGCTTTATTGGATTGACAGCAATAAATATCTAATCGCCAGCAGTGCAGGCAAAGTTTTAAAACCAATCGATTTATCTTCGCGCGATTACCTCGAAAAAACTCAACATCAACCATGGAAATTGCAAGTTGGAACTTCGGTTATTGGCGCCTTAAGTGGACAACATATTTTGCCAGTCGCCGTGGGATTAGTCGGCGAAAAGGGCTATCATCTTGGCACCTCGGTTTTAAGTGTTAAAATCGAAGCATTAATTGATTTATTTGAAATTGAAAATAATTTAAAAGGTCGATTTGCGATTTTTAATGCCGAAAAAAAATTAATTTTAGAATCAAAGAAAAAAACTTTTTCTGAAAATAAAAATATTTTAAATTTAATAAAAAAATATAATTTAGAGCATAAAAATAGCGTCCTTAGCTCATTTAATATTCTCAAGAAAAACGGAAATTTTATTGTAGCAAGTAAATTAATTGATTATCCTTTTGTGGTATTTTATGGAGTAAAAAATCGAGTGATTTATCGCGATTTAATTACCGAGTTAATGCCATATTTTATTAGCTTTATTTTAGTTTCAGCATTATTATTTTTAAATCGTAGAATATTTTTTACTTAAATTCTTTGGCGTCAATATTTTTACCGCGAATATTATCATTCAAGGCTTGGTTAACCTTTTGCAAAATAATATTTTCACTTTTTTTAAGTAAATTATCGTGAAGCAAATTCAGTTCTTGATATGAAAAATTTTTGGAAATTCCATTTTCGATTTGTTTAATTAAATCATTTAATTCTTTTTTTTGCGACTCCGAAATATTTAATTCTGGGTTCATCAAATCTTGTTTTAACAACTCCAAATCTTTATTTATCTTAATTTTACTTTCGATAAATAAGCGCTCCAAAATATCTTGTTTTGAATATTTAAGCGAATCAAGCAAAATATTTTTTACTTCATTTTCTTGCAAACCAAAACTAGGTTTCACCGCAATTTCTTGTTTTTGCGAAGTAAATTTTTCTTCGGAAGTAATCGTAAGCAAACCATCGGCATCAAGGGTGAAAGTAATTTTAACTCGGGCAATTCCAGCTTTAAAGGCGGGAATATTTTTCACCTCAAAATTTGCTAATGACCTACAATCTTTGGCAAACTCCCTTTCTCCTTGCACAATATGAAACTTCATCGCAGTTTGATAATCGGCGTAAGTGGTAAATTCTTTGCTTTTTGAGATTGGAATAGTTGAGTTGCGATAAATAATTTTATCGACAATTCCACCCATCATTTCAATGCCAAGCGAAAGCGGATTAACATCGAGCAATAAATTATTTTTTGCTCCAGATAAATTATTGGCTTGATAGCAAGCCCCAATTGCAACAATGCGATCAGGGTCATGATTGCTAAAAATTTTATCACCAAAATGATTTTTTAATTCGGCTGAAATTAGTGGAATTCGAGTGGAGCCACCAACTAAAATTATGCCGTCAAGCAACGATTTATCTAACTCTAAATCCAACATTAATTCTTCGGCAATTTTGATTGTGCGCTGAATTTGTGGAAAAATAATTTCATTAAATTTTGCTCTTAAAACCCCTTGGTAATTCTCTTGAAAACTAAGATTTTCTTTAATCGCTTTGGCATTTTGGTAGCCAGCTTTTTGCAACAAATCATCTAAATCATCACCCCCAAAATTATTGTCACCAGCAACGCCCAAAACTCGAAAAACTCCATTGGTAATTTTTAGCACCGAAACATCGAAAGTTCCGCCCCCTAAATCATAAACCAAATATGTGCCGAGTGCCTTATTTTCTAAGCCAAAAGCCATAGCTCCTGCGGTTGGCTCGTTTAATAATCGAAGCACCTCAAGCCCAGCAATTTTTGCAGATTGTTTGGTGGCATTTTTGGCATTTTCGTCAAAATAAGCGGGAACGGTGATTACTGCTTTGCAAATTTTTTGAGCAAATTTTTTTTCGGCGAGATTTTTAAGGTGACTTAAAATTAAAGCCGAAATTTCTATGGCAGTAATTTTTTTATTACTAATTTTTAAAGAAATTGCTTCATTATTTTCGCTATTATCGATAATTAAATCGCGATAAGATTGATGAAGATGTGGCAAATTTTTTATCTCGGCAAAATTTTTTCCCATAATTCTTTTAATGGAAAAAATTTCATATTTACCAGTGAATTCATCACCTACCCCAACAAAATTTCCATCTTCATCAAAGACCACTTTGGAGCTAATTAAATTTTTGGAATTTTCGTTGGAACATAAAACTAGCTCATCATTAATAACTGCTCCAACCAATGAATTTGTGGTGCCAAGGTCGATACCAATCACAATTTCATTGCTTTGATTTTGGCTTTCAATAACTGGTTCGGTAATTTGTAATAAACTCATTTTATTTGGCTTTGGATTTATTTTTAATTAACTCAAGAGTCTTTTTAAAATATTTAATTTTCATAATATCTTGCGCACTTTGGACAAAATTTTTTTCATCAAAATTTTTTACAAATTGCCAAAAATTCTCATCGATTTTTTCTAATAAAAAATTTTTCATAGGTGTTAATTCCGCAAGATTTTGGCAATTTTCAATTTTTTCTTGAAGCTCAATTATTTCATTTAAGGTTTCAAGACTTGGTCTAAGGCGGTTTTCATCATCATTAATAAAAATATTTTTTAGCTCAAGCAAATGTTCAGCTCTGGAAATTGGATTGCTTAAAATTTTATATGATTCATTGAGGGCAATAGATTTTTCAAGGTCGCTAAGCGATTTATCGGGATGAAATTTCTGTTGCAATTCTAGATAATTTTTTTCAAGAATGTTTAAATCAATTACAAAATTTTCAACTAAATTTAGATTGAAAAAATGATTAATCATATATTAAAACTCTCCCCGCAACCACATCTCCCTTTTTCATTTGGATTAACAAAATCAAAGCCCGAACTCAATTCATCTTGTTTAAAAATCATTTCACTGCCAATCAAAAACATCGAAACTTTTGGGTCAATAAAAATTTGAATTTCCTTGCCAGATTTTTCACAAATCACCACATCATCATATTTGGAAATATTTTTTTCTTGCAAAGCATATTCAATGGTATAACTCAAGCCCGAACAGCCTCTGGTTCTAACTCCAACACGAATGCCATCGCAAGGCTCACTGCGTTTTTGCAATAATTTTTCAAGTTGCAAAATAGCTTCTGGACTGATTTTTAAATAATCCACAATTGGATTTCCTGTTGAAGAAAATTTTAGACTCATTATTTTTTTTCTTTTTGTTTTTTATAATCCTCAATCGCTGATTTTATTGCTTCTTCAGCTAATACTGAACAATGAATTTTAACTGGTGGAAGCGATAATTCTTCGGCAATTTCTTTGTTGGTAATTTTCACGGCATCATCAATTTTCATGCCCTTAATCCATTCGGTTGCAAGCGAACTTGAAGCAATGGCAGAGCCACAGCCAAAAGTTTTAAACTTGGCGTCTTCAATGATGCCTTCATCGGAAACTTTGATTTGCAATTTCATAACATCGCCACAAGCGGGCGCTCCGACCAAACCCGTGCCGATATTTTTTTCGTCTTTGGCAAATGACCCAACATTTTGCGGATTTTCGTAATGGTTTAAAAGTTCTTTTGAATATGACATATTTTAAAAATTAAATTAATGAGATTTCCAGTTAATAGATTTTAAATCGATTCCGTCTTGCATCATCTCCCATAAAGGGCTCATGGCTCGAAGTTTTTCGACTTTTTGCGAAATTAAATTGATCGCATAATCAATTTCATCTTCGGTGGTGAACCTGCCAAAACCAAAACGAATTGAAGTGTGAGCCAACTCGTCATCAACGCCAAGAGCATGCAAGACATAAGACGGCTCTAGCGATGCCGAAGTGCAAGCCGAGCCAGACGAAACCGCCAAATCCTTAATGGCCATAATCATCGATTCTCCCTCAATGCCTGCAAATGAGAAATTCAAATTCCCCAAATAGCGTTGCTCCAAATCGCCATTCAAATAAACATGAGTTAATTTTTGCATGGCATCATAAAATTTTTGGCTAAATTTTTTGATTTTTTCATAATCTTTTGCCATTTCATTGAAAGCAATTTCCGAAGCCAAACCAAGACCCACAACCAATTGAGTTGGCACCGTGCCACTTCTAATCCCTCTTTCTTGCCCTCCTCCGCTCATCATCGATTTAATTCTCACTCGGGGTTTACGACGAATATAAATTGCGCCAATTCCTTTTGGACCATAAATTTTATGCCCAGAAATACTCATTAAATCGATATTCATTTTTTCGACATCAAGCGGAATTTTGCCAAAACTTTGCGCACAATCAGTGTGAAAAAACACCCCTTTTTTTCGGCACAAAGCCCCGATTTCAGCGAGCGGTTGAATTACGCCAATTTCATTATTAACCGCCATAATCGAAACCAAAGCAGTTTGCTCGGTAATTGCTGATTCAAGCATATTCAAATCAACTAAGCCATTTTTTTGCACTGGCAAAAAAGTAATTTTGAAACCCTCTTGCTCCAAATCGCGACAAGAATTTATAACGCATTTATGCTCGGTGGTTAAAGTGATAATATGTTTTTTGCCGAGATTTTCGTAAAATTTGGCAACACCTTTGATGGCAATGTTATTTGACTCAGTGGCGCCCGAAGTAAAAAATATTTCTTTTTCATCGGCATTAATTAATTTAGCAATTTGTTGACGAGCATTTTCGACAATTTCTTCGGCCTTCCAACCAAAAGCATGGCTTCTGGAATGCGGATTACCGTAATCATTTTTCATGACCTCAACCATTTTATCAATTACTCGCGGGTCAATTGGAGTAGTTGATTGATAATCCATGTAAATTGGTAATTTTATCGTCATAATTTTTTGGTTTTTTTGTTATAAAATTCGTTAAATATTTTTAAAAAATAATTAATTTCTTCAATATTATTTTGATTTGAAAGCGAAATTCGAATACTTCCACTTAAAAATTCACTTGCAACATTCATGGCTTGTAAAGTTTTAGAACTACTCACCGAGCCTGAAGAGCAAGAAGCCCCAGCACTAACACAAATATGGTTTAAATCAAAATTAATAAGTTGAGTTTGATTATTTAAATTTTTCACCGCATAAAAACAAGTATTGGCGAGCCTTGGCATATTTTTACCAAAAATTTTTAAATTTTCTTCGCCACCAGTGATTTTTAGCAAATTTTCTTCGAGATAATCACGCAAAATTGCAATTTTTTGAAATTGTTGCAAATTTTTTTCAGCGATTTCTACCGCTAAACCAAAACCCGCAATTCCAGCGATATTGAGTGACCCCGCCCTTTTAGAATTTTGCTGTTTACCTCCAAGAATTAATGGCTTAAAATCTAAATCTTTGCGGTAAATCAAAGCTCCAACTCCAACTGGACCATGAATTTTATGGGCAGAAATCGAGGCAAAATCGATGTTGAGTTTTTCCAAATCAACTGGAATCTTGCCCAAAGTTTGCACTAAATCACTATGAAATAATCCAAGATTTTGGTGAGTAATTTTAGCGAACTCTTCAATTGGTTGTATAACGCCAGTTTCATTGTTGCAAGCCATTATTGATACTAAAAATTTTGCAGAATTTTGCGGAATTTTTGCCGATAAATTTTTAGCTTCAACTACTCCATTGGCGTCGCAATCTATCTCGGTAATTTTTCGATTTTCGGGTCGACAATTATAAACCGAAGCATGTTCAATTTTAGAAAATAAAATTTCGGTAAAATCTCCACCAAAAAATATGGTATTAGTAGCCTCAGTGGCACTTGAGGTAAAAATTATTTCGTAATTTTTGGCATTTAGCGCTGATAAAATTTGTGATTTAGCCTTGTTAATTATGGCTTGGGCTTTTCTTCCATAAAAATGAGTAGCAGAAGAATTTAAGGGTTCGCTAGCGATTTCAGCCATTAATTTAGCGACTTCAGGGTGTGTAGGTGTTGTGGAATTGTGATCAAAAAAAACTGGCTTCATATTTTATCGATGGTGATGGAATTTAGATAATCATAAATTTTATGCTCCAAACCTTGCCATAAATGATGAGTTTTGCATTTGGTTTTATTGGTCATACAACCTTTTATTTCTGTGGAGCATCTAGTCATTTTAATCGGCTCTTCAATTGCTTTAATTATATCGGCAACATTGATTTCAGATTTATTTTTAGCAAGCACATATCCACCTCCGGGTCCTCGAAGGGAATCAACAATTTGTGATTTTTTTAAATGCACAAAAATTTGCTCAAGATATGATAAAGAAATATTTTGATTTTTTGAAATATGCATTAAGGTGATCGGCTTATTATCTGGTTGCGAAGCAATTTCGATAACCGCCATCACTGCATATCTAGCTTTGGTTGTCAATATCATAAAATAAAACTTTTAATAAAATACCCTACTATTTTACTAAGTTATTTTTTTATGACAACCATTATTTTAAAAATCTAATACCATTTCAACTTAATAAATGATAAATTAAGCAAAATATTTTTGAGATAAAAATCTTTAAAAAATGAAGCTGTATACCTAT
>Ga0172367_10010215_pt1 | contig 10147 bp, 7 predicted proteins | sample Lak10m_FD_114542 | JGI IMG/M metagenome (GOLD analysis project Ga0172367, IMG submission 114542) | Freshwater microbial communities from Kabuno Bay, South-Kivu, Congo - kab_022012_10m | ecosystem: Environmental > Aquatic > Freshwater > Lake | place: Democratic Republic of the Congo: South-Kivu...
GGGAGAATACTGTCGGGGAGTACCTCAATCACTTCCTGAACCCCGTCGACCAGCATGCCTACATTCAGCAGATCTTCACCGAACATGACCTCCATAACGATGATACAGGTATTACGGGTTTCGGGTGTGGGTTCAATACCAAACCGGATCCGGCTGTCGATGACCGGGAGTACAGATCCCCGCAGGTTAATGATCCCCAGCATAAAGGGCGGACTCCCCGGCACACTCGTTATTTTGACCAGATCGAGAATACTCAGTACTTTGTTTACATTGGCTGCAAACAATTCGTTTCCGACTTTAAAGGAAAGAAACGACTGCAGGATTTGGTTAGATTGATCTTCCATAATACTTCGGTTAATAGATAATGATGCCCGGATTTCCCGAAAATTCGCTGATCATGCGGTGTATGTCCAGAACAAGAGCCAGACCGCCATCTCCCAGGATTGCAGCCCCGGAGAAGGTATTGAGGTCGGTAAATACTTTTCCCAGGGGTTTAATAACAACCTGGTATTCCCCGATCACGGTATCAACAGCCAGACCGATCTGTTTGCCCGAATAATTCACAATAATGAGTTCGGAATGATCCGGCACAGGCCCCTGAATATGGAATTCATCGTGCAGATTAAAAAACGGAATTTTCTGGTCATCAACTGTAATGAGGCCTTTGTATGATTCAGCAATTTCTTCCCGTTGAATGACAACGATCTTACTCACAAATTCAAGAGGAAGTATAAAGCGTTCACCCGATACATCCACCAGCAAACCATCAATAATGGATAGTGTAAGGGGTAATTTCAACATAAATGTTGTGCCTTCTCCCGGTTTGGAATCCACCCTGACTTCACCGCGTATCGCGTTTATTTTTTGTCGCACAACATCAAGTCCGACTCCCCGCCCCGAAATGTTACTGACTGTTGATGCCGTCGAAAACCCGGGTTGAAAAAGTAAATCATAAATTTCTTTTTCAGTGAGTTCTTTCTCTTTGGATACCAATCCGTTTTCCCGCGCTTTATTTAATACCTTTAATCCATTGATGCCGGCTCCGTCATCCGAAATTTCGATGCAAACATTGGGCCCCTGATAAAAAGCCCGCAGCCGGATTACGGCAACTTCCGTTTTTCCAAGGGATTTCCGGTCAGCCGGCATTTCGATGCCATGATCCATGCTGTTACGGATAATATGAAGCAGGGGATCTGTAATGGTTTCAATAATGGTTTTATCGAGTTCGGTATCTGTTCCTTCGGTAATAAACCTGACATTTTTTTCGGTATCGGCACTCAGATCCCGCACCAGTCGCTGGAAGCGGGTTACGATACTTTGAAGGGGAACCATGCAGATATCAAACGTGGTATCCCGTAACTGGCGGCTCAGTTTATGCAATGCCTCTGCCAGGTTTGTAAACTCATGACCGCCTGTCTGTTCAGCCATAAGATCGAGTCGTGCCTGCAGGGTAACCAGTTCACTCACGAGATTCATGAGCCGGTCGAGTTTTAACGACGATACCCGGATTGTAGAGGAGGGATCCTGAGTAACCGGCATGACCGGAACCGGACTTTCAGAAGGGTTTTCCTTTTTCGAATCTGCTTCCGGCACAGGTTCGGGTGGTTTTACAACATCCTGCCGGACAATGGTAATTTTTGAATCCTCCTCGATAAACAGGAACACATCTTTGATGAGATATTCCGGATTTAGTGTCTTCAGTTCAATATTCCACGACGAGTAACACCGGTGCACCTCCATTTCTTCGAGTAGCGGTATCGCTGCAGGAATCCACTGTATGGATGCTTCACCCATCGTAATCAGCTCATCGAGCATGTATAAGGGATTATTCCCGGTTTTCAGGATATCTGTTCCCGGTTCGAAATGAATTGAAAACTGTTTTTCAGTTTCCGTATCGGACTCTTCCGGTTCTTCTGCCTGATGCCATTCCTGTTTTGCTGTCCGGATCTCACTCAGGCCCGGCTGCTCAAGAATTTTTGCCTTTAACTCGCGGGTCTGATCGATCAGGTTTTGGTCAGGGTCAGATCCCTGGATCAGTAATTTCCGGATAATATCTACCGAGCGTAAGGTGAGATTCAGGATTTGCGGACTGAGCAGAAGACGCTGCCCGCGGATTTCCTCATACACCGTTTCCAGTCCATGTGTAAATTCACTGATCAGGTCAAACCCAAACATACTTCCGGAACCCTTCAGTGTATGCAACGCCCTGAAAATACGGTTAATAATTTCGGGATTTTCCGGACTATCCTCTAACAGCAGAAGAGAAGACTCCAGTTCCTCCACCAGATCCCTGGCTTCATCAATGTATTTATTTTTTAAATAATCGATCATCGGACAAGGGTTCGAATAATTTTTACAAGACGTTCCCGTTCGAAGGGAACGGTAATAAAGGCTGTTGACCCCGCATTCCGGGCTTTTTGATATACTTCGGAGGTATCACCTCCTGTCAGAAAAATAATCGGGATAAACCGGAACCGATCATGCATCCGGACGGCCCTGGTTAGCTCATATCCATCCATTTCAGGCATATTGAGGTCTGTAATGATCAGATCGAAATGATTTTCTTCCAGTTTTGATAAGGCCTCAATACCATTTTCGGCAACAACACTGTCGAACCCCTGGCTTTTAACAATATGCCGGATAAAGGCACTCACTGCAGGAGCGTCATTTACAACCAGTATTTTGGATTTTTCCACCTCGTATCTATTAATTGAATATACAGTCAATCAACGTAATACACGTCTGACAGCAACGATAAGTTTTTCGGGAATAAAAGGCTTGACAATCCAACCTGTTGCTCCTGCCTGTTTGGCTTCTTCTTTTTTCTGTAGTTGAGTTTCCGTGGTCAGAAACAGGATGGGGATGTGTTTATTTTGTTCAGATCGGCGAATTTCCCGAATAAATTCGAGGCCATCCATTTCGGGCATATAGAGATCAGTTATCACCATATCAATCAGGGTTTCGTTGAAGCGGGTCAGCGCATCTTTCCCGTTAATGCCACGGATTACCTGAAATCCTTCCTGTTCCAGAGTGAATCCTACCACTTCACGAATGCTTTCCGAATCATCAACAACGAGTATTGTTTTTGCCATATTTCAGGGTCTTTTGGGGGTTAATTAAATATCGCAGGAAGATGAATTCCGGCATTGGATAATAGTGTTTCCAGCTCCGGTTCAATGCGGATGCTGCAACTTGTTTTGATGCCTTTTTTCCGGGCTGAAAGTTGAAATGCATATAGAATCTGGACAAATGATACATCGATTTTATCCGTATTCTGAATAACAACTTCGATGGTTTTATACGTATCCAGACATTCCAGAAAATGATTGCGTATCATTTCAGCCTGGTTCATATCGAGAATCCCCTCCACGGTTATCGTTGCGGCAAACGGATTATCGGGCTCCTGTCTGATATCGATTAATGCTGTATGCATAGTCTGAGTTTATCGTTCATTCATTTTGAAATACGTCACAAGCTCTTTCAGTTTATCGGAAAGATCATTCAGATATGCCGCATTTTCTGCAAAAATCCTGGCAGTATTGGTGTTTTGCTGGGTTACATTGCTCAATTCCTGAATGGCACGATTAACCTGTTCTGCACCGGTTCGTTGCTCCAGACTGGATGCCGAAATCTCCTGGACCAGCAAAGCCGTTTTTTCGATATCCGGAATGATCGTCCCAAGTTCTTCCCCTGAACGGGTGGCCATATTTACCCCGTTTCTGGTTAATTCAGTGATCTCAACTGCAGCCAGTTGCGCCCGTTCTGCAAGTTTCTTTACTTCTGCAGCGACCACGGCGAACCCTTTTCCCTGTGCCCCGGCACGTGCTGCTTCCACAGCTGCATTCAGGGCGAGAATATTTGTCTGCTTGGAGATTTCTTCAATAATAAAAATTTTCTGAGCAATGGTTTTCATCGAATCAACAGTCGATAAAGTGCTTTCAAATCCCTTCCGGATTCCTTTTGCTGCTTGCAGGGCGATAATTTCTGTTTGTTTTGAATTGTCGCTGTTCTGCTGAATTGCTGCAACCATTTCTTCCATCGATGCGGATATTTCTTCCGAAGAAGCAGCCTGATTGGAAGATGCGGAAGAAATCAATTCGGCAGACGACATCAGTTCGGTACTCGCACCCGAAATCTGATTCGACCCTGCCATGATTTCACTGATGATTTCTTTCAAGTTCGCTGCCATTTCCTGCATGGTTTCAACCAATTCCCCGATTTCATCAGATGTGTGAAGGGCTAATGGAGCATCTAATTCACCTCCGGCGATCGCTTTGGCAAACTGAACACCATTTTTTACAGGTTTAATAATATTCACAGCAATCAGATACACGATGAAGTATAACAGGATGAGTCCGATCAAACCGATAATAAGACTCCTGTAAAATATGGCATCGGCATTTTTTAGAATTACAGCCATCGGAACCTCTATTCCGATTGTCCAGTTCCGTGCAATATCTCCGACAACAACCGGAGCCATGGATACGAAATACGTTTCACCATCAGTTTCATTTTTATATTCAAATGAATGCAGTTCCCGGTTTTTCGAAAATTTCAGGCCATTTAAATAATCTGTTGAATCATTCTTCAGCGTTTTAAAAAAATTTGCACCAATCTGCTTGCTGTCGGAATGAGCAACTACGACATTATCATTCGACAACAGCCAGGAAACAGACCCCTCAAAGGGCTTAATCTCCGATACAATGTTTTTCATATTCTCCAGACTGATATCCACACCCACAATGCCGGCAAATTGCCCGTTTTTCTTAAGCGGTGCTGAAATACTGGTCATCAGTATCCCTGCCAGATCTTTGGTAACGACATCATAATACGGATCCCAGATGTCTTCGGCATTCAGCGTTCGTGCTTTATAGTAAATGCTGGTAAGGTCCAGGTTATTGGTATCCACTGTTTCTTTCAGATACGAAATCTCATTGTTGAGGCGGAATAACACATTGCGGATCCTCCCGTTTTTCTTGTTGTACCCGGGCTGGATAGCATTGAGTTCCCAGATGAGCCAGACCGACAGATATTGTTTGTTGTTTTCCAGCGCGGAATACAGGGCCTCATCAAAAAACTTTTCGCGGGTTTCGGGCGAAAAGTTCTCGTATCTGGCGAAAATATCTTTCAGGGTGACTGTCGACACCCTGACCCGGTTTAAATCATTTTGAATCATGTTACGGTATTCCCGTGTTGTGGTCCGGATCAGATCCCGTGAATTATCCTGCGCCATTTTACGCATGCTTGTGCTTACATAACCCAATGCAATAGCATAGATTACGGTGAAGGAAACAAGGATCGGCAGAAGGATTTTTCCTTTCAGCCTTAAGCGAAAAAGTGTATTTTTCATACCATGTAATAAGAATAACAGATAGTTATACTGATTTTGGGTAGTTTGGTTACAGATTAAACGGAATTCAGTAATTTTGAAAAGCAGGTTCATAAACACGTTTACCCAGGAATCCGGTCGATGAAATCACAGAAACTACTCCACTCCACTTTACTCGTTTTAACACCCTTACTGGCATTTATTTTCATCACCACGCTTCGTCATCCCCTGATCTGTGACATGATGACCCAGGCCTTTCCCTGGCGGTATTTTATCGGCGAATGCCTGCAGAATCATCATCTTCCCCTCTGGAATCCTTACCAGCATCTCGGGTATCCAATCCATGCAGATCCGCAAAGTGGTGCCTGGTATCTGCCTGTCTGGATAATCGGTTATTTTTTCGGGTATACCATGGTAACCATGGTAACAGAATTTCTGTTTCATCTGATCATCGCCGGTTTCGGTATGCAGTTTCTTGCCCGCCGGCTAAAAATCAGCGATACCACCGCTACTTTACTTGGAGTGGCTTATGCCTGCAGTGGTTTCTTTGTCGGACACGCTCAACACCTTCATTTTATTATCAGTGCAGCCTGGATGCCCTTTGTAATGGGTTCCTTCATTCGGTTTCTCGATACAAAACAATGGAAAGATGCATTGCTGCTGCCGTTGGTTCTCTGGTTAATGCTCACCGGGGGATATCCTGGCTTTACCATCATTTTTGCCTATTTCCTGGCTATTTTGCTGGTCTGGCAGGTATGGTCGCTTTATCGTGCCCGACAATCCGGGCAGTTACGAAAAATCAGCCTGCAGCTGGTTGCAGCCTTCTTCCTGACTATTCTCCTGTGCGCTCCTTTGTTTATATCGATCGGGATTTCTATGCCGCATATTACCCGGGGTGCCGGAACCAGCCTTGCCCAGGCGCTGGTTTGCCCGTTTTCGCCACAATGCAGCCTTTCATTTCTGTTCCCGCTGGCGGCTGTTGCGAATATTACCTGGTATAATACCGATTACTCCATGACCAATGCCTATTTCGGGCTTATACCCTTCCTGTTCTTTCTGATTTCATTGCGCTTTCGCGATAACTCCCGCAAATGGCTTTTCCTCGGGTTTGCCTTTTTCTGTTTTCTGGCCTCCCTCGGTGCTTATCTCCCCCTCCGGGAATTTATGTATCATTATTTCCCGCTGATGGATTTTTTCCGGATGCCCGGCATTTTCCGCCTTTTTGTCATCATCGGATTTCTGGTGGGTGCCGGATTTGGTATGGATAAACTGCTGGATCCGGAGAACAAAAGTATCCTGAGAAATTTTAAAGTATTGCTCTGGATTTTAATGATAAGCGGACTGGCAGCCTTTTTGTTTGCCGCTTTTAAAACTGAAGGCCATTTCAGCCTGGTTTTTCGTCAGTATTTTCTGAGTTTCCTTCAAAAGCCGGGTATTCCCGAGAATCTGCTGATCAGCTCCCTGTTGTTTTTACTCATTACATCTACCTCCCTTGTTGTTGTTTATAGGGTACACAACCGTTCTGTCCTGCTCACACTTCTCCTTCTCATTACAACTGCCGATATGATCCTTACCGCGAATCTTAATGGTCCGGTAACAGTGTATTCCGAGCAATTTAATGCGCGTGAAATGCAACAGGAAATGAAAAAACTCCCCAAAGGATTTGCCCCGCCACTCTACCGGCCTGTAACACAAAACCGGGAGGGAGGACTGGCTATTCAGGCTTTGTATCTGAATATGAATTGTTTTTACAAACAACCCGCCTGGGACGGATACAATCCTTTCGCATTGCGTAGTTATGAAGACTTTCAGTTTAAAAGAGGTCCGGAATTCGAAAAAACCATCCTGAATCCCCCGTATTTCCTGATCGGACAGGATAGCCTGGTGCCTGTCCTGACAGCCTTCGCTCCCGATCAATGGACTTTTTGCATACAAAGTAATAAAAATGATACACTCTGCCTGCTTCAGAATATTTTCCCCGGCTGGCAGGTAACTGTTAATGAAAAAAAACAAATTGTCCTTCCATATCAGGCAACCTTTCTCAGTATACCAATCTTAAAAGGAGAGAGTATTGTTGATTTCCGGTACCGTCCGGCTTTCGTGGTGTATGCGTTTTATGCTTCCCTGCTGGTTTTGTTTTGTCTCGCCGGGATTCATGTATACTTCATCCTGGCAGGTTTTCGCCTCGAAAACAACGCATTCTGATCAGTTAATACTTTACCGAATCTGCTATTTCTTACCCAGGCTCCGGTCTGAACTAATTCAATAAATATGAAAAAAATATTAATTGGTGTAATTTTATTATTTGCCGGGATTAACATGCTAAGCGCTCAGACCGTGGGACTTATCAAACATGATCCGGGAACTTTGGATGACGGCTATGTATTGTTCGCACCCACCCCTTCTACAATAACGTATTTAATTGACAAATGCGGAAAACAGATAAAAACCTGGAATAGTAATTATACTCCGGGGCATTCAGTTTATCTTCTTCCGGATGGAACCTTGTTTCGTACCGGATATATTCCAAATAATTCATTTTTTGCCGGAGGACAAGGCGGACAGATAGAAAAGATTGACTGGAATGATAATCTGATCTGGAGTTATACGATTTCTGATTCGACGAAATGTCAGCATCATGATTCAAAAGTATTACCCAACGGGAATGTTTTAGTTATGGCCTGGGAATTGAAATCAAAAACGGATGCTATCGAAAATGGACGCCCTCCGGCGCAGGCTCCTGCTGTCGTTTGGTCGGAACAAATCCTTGAAATTCAACCTGTCGGGACAAATGGCGGAATTATTGTCTGGGAATGGCATTTATGGGACCATCTGGCACAGGAGTATGATTCCACTAAACTCAACTACTGCACTGTTGCTGATAATCCTCAATTACTCAATATCAACTTTGGGGCCGGGTTAAATCAGATTGACTGGATTCACATGAACTCGATCGACTACAATCCGGTACTCGACCAGATCCTGCTTGGTGCTCATAATGCAAATGAAATCTGGATAATAGACCACAGCACAACTTCAGCGGAAGCTGCCGGTCATACCGGAGGAAATTCGGGGAAAGGCGGAGATATTCTTTATAGGTGGGGTAATCCCAAGGTTTACAATAACGGTACTTTTTCCGACCGAAAATTTTACGGGCAACATAATGCACAATGGATTGAAGCGGGATTCCCCTATGAAAACCAGATAATTGTATTTAATAATGGTTTTGGTAGACCCGGTAGCAATTATTCTACGGTTGAAATTATTAATCCTCCTGTTGATGGTTATACCTATACCCCGACTTTACCCTATTTACCGTCATCCCTTTCCTGGATCTACAATGCCGGGAATTCCAATGGATTATTTTCCAAAAACATTTCCGGAGCGCAACAGTTGATTAACGGGAATGTCCTTATTTGTGACGGACCCGCGGGTAATTTTTTCGAAGTTAATTCAACAGGATCAACCCTTTGGAAATATATCAACCCCGTTAATGTGTCAGGTGTTATGAGCCAGGGGACTGTCCCTTTTCAGAATGTTGCCTTTAGATGTACCTTTTATCCTGATTATTACAGCGCGTTCACTGGTCAGAATTTAGTACCCGGTACAACCATCGAAGATTCCAACCCGGTTTCGGAAATTTGCACTCTGACTGTCGGCCTGAATGAATCTACCGCCAATAAATCTTTTCAGAGCTACCCCAATCCGGCTTCCGGATACCTTACCATTTCCGGATTGTCGGGCATGACAACTATTTACAACAGTCTTGGTATTGAAATGTGGTCAGGTGAATTACTGACCACAGAAACCATCGATGTTTCATCTTTTCCCAACGGGGTTTATTTTATCCGGAACAATAAGACAATCAGCCGGTTTGTTGTGTTGAATTAATTAATTTGTCCGGAACTTCTGCTTAAAACCGCTTTGTATACCCGTGGCAATACGGAGTCGTTCCTTTGTGCTCATAATAATCCTGATGGTAATTCTCAGCCTTCCAGAACTTGCTGGCAGGACGAACTTCCGTAACTACTTTAAACCCTTTATCTTTAAGCAGTTGGATCAGTTTTTCGGTGATCTCTTTTTCCGATTCATTCTGATAAAATACAGCACTACGGTATTGTTCGCCATGGTCTGGTCCCTGATGATTCCAATGCGTGGGATCATGGATCTCGAAAAATAAACGGGCCAGTGTCTCAAAATCAGTTTGTGTCGGATCATAGGTCACCTCTACTGCCTCATAATGTCCGGTTGTGCCTGAACAAACCTGTTCGTAGGTCGGATTGTCCTTTTTTCCACCGATATATCCCGACACTACTGTTTTTACTCCTTTACTTTTCTGGAGGTAATATTCCACTCCCCAGAAACAACCTCCGGCAAAAATGGCAGTAGCGGTTTTGACTTCCTGTCCGGCAGGGATAAAATCCATCGAAACCGAATTCACACAATGCCGCACATTTTTATCGGTAAGTTGTTCTCCTTCAAATACATGACCAAGGTGCCCGTTGCAATTGGCACATACGATTTCAGTGCGGCGCCCGTCGGCATCCGGTACCCGTTTTACGGCTCCCGGGATTTCATCATCAAAACTGGGCCATCCACATTCCGAATCAAACTTATCTTCGGATTTGTAAAGTGCAGCATTACACTGCCGGCAGACATAGGTGCCTTTCTCTTTGTGGTTCGTAAATTTCCCGGTAAATGGGATTTCGGTGCCTTTGTGCAGGATTACACGTTCTTCTTCTTTAGTTAAGGTGTTGTATTTCATATTTTTAACATTTTCTGTTTTGGGTTTCTGGGTACAGGCAACACCTCCCAGAC
>Ga0172367_10010217_pt1 | contig 10146 bp, 12 predicted proteins | sample Lak10m_FD_114542 | JGI IMG/M metagenome (GOLD analysis project Ga0172367, IMG submission 114542) | Freshwater microbial communities from Kabuno Bay, South-Kivu, Congo - kab_022012_10m | ecosystem: Environmental > Aquatic > Freshwater > Lake | place: Democratic Republic of the Congo: South-Kivu...
AGATTAGGTAATACATTCTCTTGCCAATATTCTTTGAGATTATCGTAAGACAAGGTATTGTGTACTGAATCTATTGATATCCACTCTAATTTATCATCAGGTTTTTCAGTAATAAGTTCTCCCTCATGAGCTGTACATAGAAAATAATGGGTACGGCATAGGATTTTTTTACTATCTATATACTCTATAGGAGTAAGTTCCGTGATTACTGTAGCTATCTCTAAACCAGTTTCTTCTTTTACCTCTCTTTTCATAGCGTCTACTGGTATCTCATTTTCCTCAATATGTCCTTTAGGAAAAGACCAATCAGCTTCTTTACCTCTATAGACAAGAAGGATTTTAGTAGAGTCATTTGAGAGTATAATTGCTCCAGATTTAAGTTTTTGCATAGGGATTTATTATGTATGTATTATAACACAAACAATATATTGAAAAATATTCATACTTTTATATCTTCTTGTATTAGTAAGAAGTAAGAAAAACAGAGGGTTTTATACCTCTGTTTTGAATCATTTAAAGTGATTCCTTAAGTAGTCAATAACTTCTTGGTGAATATCCTTAGGCTCTTTATTGCTATCCAATACCACCCAACCATGTTCTGTGGCTAGTTTTCGATAAGCATTTGCCATATCAGAGTGATAGGTAAAAGATAGCTTATCAAAATAATCTTGTCCACGTTGGGAGGTTCTATGTATCGCAGTTTGAGGATCTATATCCATCAAGAAGCAAACATCAGGTTTTAAGCCTTGAAAAGCCAACAAATTAATGCGTTCTCTTAGCTCTTCTTCTTTAGACAAAACCCCATAGGTGCTATGATATGCTAAATAAGATTCATCCCATCTATCTGCTATTACAACTTGATGCTTTTCCAAGGCATCTTTAGCTTTCAAATATTGTTCTACATGGAATGCTTGAAAAAGAAAGAGTATACTTCGCTGATCAATTTTTTGCATATACTCCCCAAACAACCCCTTTTCTTTTGTAGTATATGCCTTGGAGACAAATACTTGGGTATTCTGGTCTTGAAAATAAGCCTCCAGTAATTGAATTTGAGTTGTTTTTCCTGATCCATCTATTCCTGCAAAAGAAATAAACATGGGGTAACTCTTGTAAAAAGTGCAGGTATACAGTACAATAATATTTATTATTTGTCAATTTATAATAACTTTTATATGTATTCCAGAATATTGAATGATATCATATTTTATTTTGATAAGGGGGTATTGAAATCAAAGCCTTTAAATATGGGGGTGAGTAAGATTAAAGTTGCAATGATAATGGATACCGCTTTCTCCTTCCCCCCTACCACAGGATTTAATTATCGAGTATATCATTTAACAAAATATTTACAGAAGCATGGTATAGAAGTGATATGGGTATTACCAAATCGGGGGGTGAATTCTACTGAAGATATAAAGAATTTAGAAAGTACTCAGATTCCCATGTATATATTACCTGTAGATATATTTTACAATAAAGCTGATATAGGAAAATTTATTAAAGACAATCAAATTACAGTTGTACAATTTGAGTCTGCACAGACTTTTATGGAAATAGGGGTATTTTTACAGGAGTCATTAAATATACCAGTTTTACTAGAATTTCATGATATTGAAGCAACATTAAGGGAAACAATTAATGCAAAGGAAAGTGTTGAGGTCTTGGAATATACTCAGTATATTTCCTCCATATTAGCAGATCATATTATCTGTTTTACTGATTTAGATAAACAACATCTACTAGATAGGTTATATGTTCCTGATGATAAAATAACGCTTATTCCAAATGGAATTAGAGAAGAAGATTTTCCTATAATGCATGCTGATAAAAGCCAAACATTAGTATTTGTTGGAAATTTATTCTATTTACCTAATCAAGAGTCTTTAGTATATATTTTAGATAAAGTATTTCCGTCAATTCTTGAAGAATATCCAAATGTAGAGATAAAAGTTATTGGTATGACTCCAAATAGTTTAATAGAAAGGTATCAGAAATCACTAAATATTAATTTTCTAGGCGAGATTACTAATCAAGAGATATATCTTAAAGAGCTTCAATCGAGTCTAATTGGATTATCCCTTATATTTTCGGGATCAGGAATGAATATTAAGAATTTAAATTATGCTGGGGCTGGGTTAGCTATTGTAACAACACCACTAGGAGCTAATGGATATGAATATCTATCAAGTTTAAGTATTGTAGAGCCAGAGATAGATAAGATTACTGATTCGATTAAACTTTTATTGTCTGATGAGAAAAGCACAAAAGAAAAAGGATTAAGTCTTAGAAATGAGACAATATTATGGTATAATTGGAATGATATATCTAAAAATCATATATCTATATTAGAGAAAATTTCTTTATACAATATACAAGATAAATATCAGGTACATACAGATCTTAGACCCTTTTGGCTCCAGGAAAAAAGAGTAAAAAAAGGAAAAATAGAAAAGACTATTAGAATTAATTTATAAAAGTATGAATAATATTATATTAGAAGGTTTTTGGGGGTTAGGAAAAAGTACTTTTATTAGTGATGTAAAGTCTCAATATAGAGTTTTTGAAGAACCACATCATCAACAAGAAGGATCTGAACTATCTGTTGATGAGATAAATCAGTGGTATATACAAAAGCATGTACAAAGATTCGAAGATTTTATACTAGAAAAACAAGAGAGTCTTTTAGAGAGATCTATATTATCATCTCTTGCTTATCAATATGCTGAAGGTAAGAATATTGAGGAGTTAAGTGGATATATAAAACCATTACAGGAGTATAAGCAAACTCAAAATCTACTAATTATAGTATTATATACCGATTATACTCAATTATCTCCAGAGATACAGAGTCAATACACTCAGGAATTCTTTGACAAGTACTATGAATTTTATCGAGTATATTTACCAATACATTTTGGGCTGGTAGCAAATTTTATCAAAGTTCATGATGAGAATGGGACTCATATTACATCACAATATATTCAAGATCAAATTAATGCCATTATTGAGCATGATAGAGTATGTCAGGCAAATGTAGTGTGTTATCGAATACAAAATAATGAGCCAGAATTTTTGGTATTAAAGCGTAATCCAGAAAAAGGTTCTTTTTGGCAAAGTATTACAGGAGGAGTGCATATACAGGGACTACTATTTGGAAATGCTCTTAGAGAATTACAAGAAGAATTATTTATTACAGGTAAAGAGAATAATTTAACAGGTACAGACTATGTGTTCTGGTATATAGGAAAAGAAGGATATGAATTATCTGAATATGTATTTGGATATAAGTTAGAAGATACAGATGAGATTACTCTCAGTGATGAGCATACAGAATATGCTTTTCTTCCTCTCGACGAAGCAATTGAAAGAGTGAAATATGATGGGAATAAAGAGGGGATCAGGAGGGTTTATAAAGTAATTTTACAACTAAAAAACAGCTAAAATAAGCTGTTTTTTAGGCTTGGCTCCGCCTGTTGGACAATGTTCGAACCTTTGAGTGGGGAATATAGGGATTGCCCCACCATGTTCTCACTATAGTTATATCTGAGAACTAAGAGAAAACTATTGATGGAGTAAAAAGCTCTTGATATACTATAAGTACAATTCTATATTATATTATATTATGCAAATCTGTTTCGCCTCACATAACCCTGCGAAATTACAAAGGTATCAAAATCTCCTAAAAGACTTTAAAGTTGAACTTCTTGCTCTATCCGACTTTAATATTACTGAGAAAGCCCCAGAACCATTTACAAGTTCTCAAGAAAATGCACTCTATAAAGCTCAAACTTATGCGAAAATAATAAATATGCCTGTTCTTGCCGTAGATGAAGAAATGAGAACTAATTTCCTTCCTGAGAAACTACAACCTGGAGTATTGGTACGAAGACTTGGTAAAGCTCTCTATCGAGAGCCTACTGATCAAGAGGTAATTGACTATTGGCTTCAGCTCATCGAATCACATCCTCATCTAAATCCTGAGTTTTATTGGGACTTTTCTATTGTTTTATTTGATTCGAAATCTGAATTAACCCATTTTATCACAGTAACTCAAGTTAATGAAGTTTCTTCATATGTTTCAAAAGAATGGGACTCAGGGTACCCTATGTCAACATTTATGAGCCCCAAAGGGTATGGTAAAATCCCTTGTAGGGATATAGAAAATCCTGTGCAAATTCAGATTGAACAAGCTAACTTCCAACCATTTTTAACTGAATTTCCAAAATGGATTAAAAGTTTAGAAGAACATTGAGATTATTGACCCCTCTCACTATAGTTTTGAAAGGAAAATAATTGATGGATTGGGGGAATGTATTTAGGTAAAGACTATAATTAAAATGAAGATCTCTTTGAACTTGATTAAACTGAATTGTGAGCTCTGTAAAATTAATTAAATCTAATATCATATCTATCTCTCCGTTTTAGACTTAATAATATTCATGTTTAATATAAAAGAACGAATATAATCAAATAATCCTAAGGTAGGACCCACACTATACAGTAAAGAACTAATCGGCATAGTAAATATATTCTTCCAATTAAAATAAGATTGAAGATCATTTGATAATTTTTTCATCTGAAAATTCATGAGTAATATTGATCCGATACTATAAGAAAAAAATGTAAAAATCACAAACAAGAATACCACTAAGGTGTATATATTAAACATATATAGGCTATAAGCTAATGAAGTAACTATTAATAGAAACCAAAAATAAGAGTTCAAAAGCCATATAAGGCTTCTAACAAAATACCTTATCCCCCAGACAGTTGAAAGAATCTTATTGTATCCATTTTCCCAACAAAATAAAATATATTTAGGGTAGCTAAAAACACCATAAAACCATGATCTGTACTGATTTACTAGAGAGTTTAAGAAAATTGGAGTATTACAGACTTCTAGTTTTGGAAGTACGTGAATTTTATACCCATTCAATCTAAAAATTAGACCTAAAACCATATCTTCATTCAAAAAAATTTCTGGGAAAAAATCAACCCTTTGGAACACAGAAGTCTTAACCATTAACCCATGACCAACAGAGTGACCACTCTCAAACAATGATAAGAATGGATGAAGTTGATGCCTGAGACGAGGGATTTCATGAGCAAGAGTCCATCTAGTTTGAATATAACCAAAATTTGATACCAACTTATCTTTAAAAGTATTATTAAAATGTTCAAAATTTTTCGTATATATTGCTGATTGTTGAATTACAGAAGACTGAGTACAAAAAATAAGGTGACGTGCTAAGTCAAAAACATCTTGTGAGAAAGTAGAGTCTGCATCATAAAAAACAAAGTAATCTTCTGAGGTTACTATTTTTTCTTTGAAAAGATATTTACAAGCGTAGTTTAGTTGATGTGCTTTTGTACCTTCCGTAAAAGGATAATGAATATGTATAAATCTTTTATCTTGTAGATTCATAATAAAATCTTTTGTCCTTGGCTGGTCAAAATAAAGGCTCCAAATCTGATTGATTTTTTCTTGTCGAGTAAGTTGCCCTTGAAGTGAATCAAAGACATACTCAGCATATTCTTTAAAGAAAATACCTTGGGACACCTGAACAAAGTTTTTTTTATCTTTAATATCTAATAGTCTTTGAATATTACTTTCTAATTTTTCTTTAAGACGAACGTCATAATCGCAATCCTCTTTCTCGGTTGTTACAAAAACGATTTGAATCCGATTATCAAGCTGACGATACATCTTGTATAAAGAATCTATCATTCCTTGCTCTCTTAGCAATGGAACAAGAATATAAAAATCATTGGTTATAACGGGGCTTTCGAGGTTGGGAGAAAGTTGAAGGAAGGTAATTGAATTACGTACTTTAATAATAGCTAAAAAAGTTCTTAAGAAAGTAAAACAAGCTAATCCAAAAATGAATGAAAGTATGATATACTGATCTTGTACTTTATCAAAAAGGCTGAACATTCAGATGAAGATAATTGCTATCGAAGGAGGAGTCTGTGCAGGTAAGACCACACTAATTCAGTCAAGTAATCTTCCAAGTTTACCTGACTACTGGAAATATAAGACTCAGTTCTTAACAGAACTTTGCTTCCCTGCAATGAATATATCACAACTTCTTGCAAACAATCAATTCTTTTTGGAGATAGAAAAGCTAAGATTGCAGCAATTAAATGAATGGTCTCAAAACAGGTTAGTTCTTTTAGATAGGTCATTCCTTTCTCTTCTTGGTTTTGACTACGCATTCATGAAGATGTTTGCAATTGAGGGATTCGCCAGAATATATGAGTTTTGGGAAAATAACCCTAAAATACAACCTGACGAAGTCATTTTTCTTGATATATCTCATTCTGAGAGAGTAAAAAGATTTAACGGAAGAGGAAAAACTTGTGATCAAACCATCCTTCTGACAGAAGAATTCAATAATTCCTTTAAAGAGTTCTTTCTCGCACAACAGGACAAATTCAAGATCACTTATCTTTCTGAATCCATATCTTTTCAAGACATCATTACTTAAACTTATCTAGAATAAAAAGTGTTCTAGATATTTTTTTACCTTACTTAAATGAGTATATCTATCAGCTACTACAATATTAGTAAACTCAGGATGAATCCTAAACGGGTCATAGATGTATGAAAAATCACTGATTTTAAGAGAATGAGAAATCTGAATTACATTTGATAACTCTATCAACCCTTCAGTTTCGCTTATTGAGATATTCACATCAGGTAGCCATCTCTCTGTAATAAGTAATGCTTCAAAACCTTTTACAATATCGTATATCTCATGTAAATATTGCTTCTCGCTAATGTACACTTTAAGAACTTCAACCCCCCTTTCTTGATAGATTCGAGGTTGGTAAAAATCAAATGACGTCTTAGCTATATTCTTTTCTGGAATGTATGAATTGAGCTTGTCATAATTCTTCTTTATGTTTTGAATATATAACAAAGTATTAACTTCATAAAATATTTTATTCGGAACTTTGATTACCTTTTCATCCTCGAAGAAAACTTTGAACTCCCAACCAGATTTATATTTTGAATTCATCTCATTGAGAGGCCCTGATCCGAAAGAAAATACATCAAGAAATAATTGATATAATTTTTTTTCTTCAAATGATTGAAAAGGTAAATCTGAGTTTAGACGAAAGGACTCCTTATACAAGCCTGTAGAGGCATAGGTTAAGTTACAATTTGACCGAATGAATTGATTTGCTTGGTCTAGACTTTCTATCATGAATCTTGTTTATTTTTTGCCAATATTCCCAATTATCGTGAAGGGTCTTTGCCCCTAATCCACCATGAGAATGATATACGTTAAAATTAGGTTCAAAAACAACGTCATAACCTCTTGATAACATTTCAATACACCAGTCATAATCTTCACTTGCTTCAACTGATTCATCAAAGGGATATTGTTTCCAGCAAGACTTTCGAATCATTGAGTTAGTGTTTGTAAACGCCTTGAATGGGCTCGAACTTTGCCACGAATCAAACTTATTTGTGCTACCTTTAAACATAGAGGTATGAAATTGAATGTCTCCAAGTTTTTCTTGATAAGAGCCATCTGGTAGTGAGGTAAACTGACCTCCAACTGCCGCAACTTTTGGATTCGAGAAATGTTTTATACTCCACTCATACCAGAATCTATGTGAAGGTAATGAATGACCACTAATTATTCCTATCAACTCACCTCTAGCTTCAGAGATGCCAAGATTTAATGCATAACTATAATGAAAATCCCTTTTCTTAATACTAATTAGTTTTCTAATCGGATATTTCTTAATAATATCAAGGGTAGAATCGGTAGATTCGGAATCGACAATAATAACTTCAAAGTCCAACCTGCTTTGCATAAATAAAGCATTAAGAACCTTATCTAACCATTTCTCTTCATTATAGGTTCTTATCACCCAAGTCAACAAAGGCTTTTGAGGAAAATCAACATCTTTACTCATAGAAAAAAGTTAGTACATCTAATACTTCAGTTTCAGTTTTAGTTTTAAATGCTTTTCCTCCAAAGCTAGAAAAAGTTTTACAAGTTGATCCAGAGTCATCAATAAGATAAGTATCATTAGGATCTATGTTGTATTTCCTAGATACTCTAGTAAAATATTCACCATTATTCGATGTTTTTAATAATCCTAAATTATACGAATTATGAATCTCATCAAAAATCTCAAACAAATAACGATGATTAGGCAGTGTAAATCTATCAAAGCTATCCATGTTTCCTGTAGCTAAAATTAGTGTAAAGTCTTTTTTCAAAGGCTTCAATTTTTCTAAAATCAAATCAGAGATAACCATCTGTTCACAATCTCTAACAAACGTTTCTAAAAGTAAATGATAATCTAAATTTAAATCATCTGAGATAATCTTATGAATTTCTTCACTATTATATTTACCTACCATCCAATCAATTACAATATGAAAATTTTCTTTAAACAAATAGTGTTCAATATCCTGAAGATAAGAATTCAGTTCATGCTTCTCATCGAGAAGAGACTTCCAAAAAGGATCATAAGAAAGAACTCCATTATAATCTACAAAAATCAATCTCTTTGACATAATACTTTCTTTAATTTATATAAATTATATCATACTTACCTCATTACCCGCTCACTATATTTGATTCTATTATACCTCTACTGAGATAATGTGTAAATAATCTACTATTACTTATGGCAAAGGTATAGGTGAAGAGAGTTTGAAGTTAAAAAACAGTTTAAATAAGCTATTTTCAATATTTTACTCCGCGAGTAGGATTACAAACCAGTCGTGAATAGGATTCACTCCTTGGAACCACTCGGTTCCAATACCTCCACCACGGGAAACTACCATTTCCATCATTCTCCCCACACCCCGTCTCGGATACCTACGGTTTCCGACACTCGGAGTAAACCCCTCGCTGCCTTCCTGTCCAGGGGGACTGATACCCCTTCCCCAGGTTCTCATCCTACTCTCTCAAAAGACAAGAAATATAAAAGAGGAGACAAAAATCTCCTCTTTTATATTTTGGCTCCGCGAGTAGGATTCGAACCTACGACCAATCGGTTACACCTTGTCCTAATATTTCTAATAGGCGTGGACTATATCATCATCCATCGTTTTGATGGAGCGAGGCGCTTCCACTGTATTGCTACAATGTACTCCCTTTTGGGATAGTCTCTGAACCTTTCTAGTTTTGCTAGATTTGGCTGCTGATTGCCTTAGTATTACTACCTTAGGTTTCCAGCAATTCACCTCGTGTTTCAACTTCTGTTACCAGAAGAGGCTGCGACTAGATCGGAGTGAATTTCTAAAAAAGATATTCAGCACGATCAGAATATTTTCTTTTGTCAGACATAAAAATATAATTATTTTACGATGACTCAAGAAGGCATTCACAGCCGACTGCTCTACCGCTGAGCTATCGCGGAATTTCTAATAGTTTTAGGTTTTGAGTTTGCAAAACCATTGCCTCCCTACGGGAGGTAAAAGCTATCGCGGAATTTAAGTTTTCTAAGGTACTTATTCATTTTACATAATAAAATCAATTTAGTCAATATATGTGGGGGAAGGGGTAGAATTTATAATTACAAAAACATTCCACCCCGTCCAGCAAAAGCTGCCCACCACTCAAGAGGGGAATTTTTATGCTATACTATTCTATATGCTAAATTATAGAATCAAAAAATCATCTAAGGCTAAAAGGGTAAGTATCCGAATTGATCAGAATCGGCAAGTGACTTTGACTATGCCGGCTCTTTTTCCTGAATATTTGGCTAAACAATTTATAGACCAAAAACAAGCTTGGATTGAGGAGAAATTAGCTACTATTCCAAATAATATATATACTCAGGAGCATTATAAACAGCATAAAGAAAAGGCAAGGCGAATTATCTCCGCTCGAGTGCAAGACTGGGCTCAGATTATGGGGCTTAGCTATAATCAGCTCAGTATCAGGCATACTAATACCCGCTGGGGGAGTTGTTCTAGCAAGCGAAATCTAAACTTTTCTTACAAACTCATCTTCCTAGACTCAGAACTGATGGACTATGTAATTATCCACGAATTATCCCATCTAGTCGAGATGAATCATTCCAAAAGATTTTGGAATATAGTCTCTACCTATTGCCCAGATTATCATGATCATAGAGCTAGACTCAGGAATTATGAGAAGTGATACATCG
>Ga0172367_10010218_pt1 | contig 10145 bp, 10 predicted proteins | sample Lak10m_FD_114542 | JGI IMG/M metagenome (GOLD analysis project Ga0172367, IMG submission 114542) | Freshwater microbial communities from Kabuno Bay, South-Kivu, Congo - kab_022012_10m | ecosystem: Environmental > Aquatic > Freshwater > Lake | place: Democratic Republic of the Congo: South-Kivu...
CGGGGGCAATCGTTCCCAGGCCCGGGCCCCCACGCATCACATTAATCAACACCGCCGGAATTTCAGTTCCTGCAATGTAAGAAATCCCTTCCAGCATGAGTGACATACCCGGACTGGATGATGAACTCATTACACGGACACCAGTACAGGCAGCCCCATAAACCATGTTGATGGCAGCCACTTCACTCTCCGCCTGGACAAATGTTCGGCCTAGTTCTGGCATCCTGCGCGCTAAATGTTCTAGAACTTCAGTTTGCGGTGTGATTGGATAACCAAAATAGGCCTCCAACCCGGCTCGCACCGCAGCTTCAGCCATCGCTACATTACCTTTAATCAATTCTTTTGACATTTTTGTCATCTTCTCCTGTTAGGAAAGAACAAACGCCTCTGTACAAACAAAAAGATAGGGGCGTAGTATTATTTTATACTACGCCCCGGTAGATGCAGCCTTGCTGACTTCACGATATACGGTAATCGCCGCATCAGGGCAAATTACAGCACAAATGGCACATCCCGTACAGCCATCTTTAATAATATGAGCAGGATGATAACCTTTTGGGGTCAGGCGGCTCATATCCAGGTGTAGTATCTCTTGGGGACATGCACTGATGCACAATTCACAACCTTTGCAATATGAGTCTGATACTTCAATCCAGCCTATAACTGGCATTCATCTCTCCTTGTCGAGAAGTCGGACAATATTTAGCAGATTGCTCTGCATTCTGATTATGTCGCTTTCGGAAAAAAGGCGCTAGTGTAAAGCGTCATATAGAGGTGCGTACAATCATCCTTTATTTTTATTAAAGAACCTGAACCTTTCCTTAATTGCTGCTTTTCCATCTAAGCCCATCCCTTTTTCTAATAGCGCCAGATCAACCACCCTTTCGAAAGCCATTTACGCCGCAGATTGATTTGGTAGCCGCGCCTGGACAACCCTTCAGCCGAAGCAATAAACCATTGGCGCAATCCCCAGGCGCGCATCGGGCTGCTTTCTGCAGCTGAAGCTTTCCATTCTTCGAAAAACTCAAATATTTCCTCGCCAGGTACCATGCGATGAATATAATTTTTGGGCAAAATTGTTTGAAATTCGAGCGGATCAAAACCCAGGTGAAAATTTGTAAAAAAAACCAGCGCTTCTTTTTTCCAGACCTCGCCTTCTTTGCGGAGAACGTTTGCTGACCATATCGCCCCAGTCGGATTAGATGTACCTTCAATCAGCAATCCTCCAGTTTTGACGTACGGAGCAAGCTGTTCCCAGGCTGGCATAACTTCGCTTTCATCGTACTGCCGGAGTACATTGAATGCCCGTATGGCGCGTACACTCTCATTTGGCTCAAGCGGTAAATTAAAACCACCCAACCTAAAGAAAGTTTTATTATCCGCAAACGGCAGTGCCGCAGCTACTCTTTCTGGCTCAATTTCCACCCCCAGGATCTTCAACGCAGGATTGAGGTGCCTAAAGCGTTCAGCCGATTCCAAAGTCGTAATTGCCTCAGCGCCATAACCTAGATCCACAAACAATGTATCATCCCGTCGTGCAATTAATTCAGGGGCATAAAGCATCAAGAAATTATCTACCTGTCGTAGCCGGTTTCGGGCTGTCTTTCCACGGGTAACAATACCTTGTGGCTTTTTTGGTATTGAAAAAGGGTGTCTGTGTGGCATTTTCAGGGTGCTTTATCTTAAAAAGATTTTTAAGTCCTAATTAGCAACTAGAACAAAAATTATATCAAAACAGCAGGCTTTTCCAGATATTAACGGAAAAGCCTGCTGCATAAATCGAACTTAGTTTTACCAGACGATTAATTTCTTCGCCGGCCGCCACCTACCAGGCTGACATAATAAAGCAGTTGGAGAACTGATGTCACAAGAGCAGCCACATAAGTCAAAGCTGCTGCATTGAGAACACTGTTTACACCACCGCGTTCATCTTCGCCCATAATAATTCCTGAATCGACCAACAAACGCTTTGCACGAGCAGATGCGTCAAATTCAACGGGTAAAGTAGCCAGGGAGAATACAGCTCCCGCAGAAAAAGCAATCACTCCTAACCATGCAACCTGTACCCAACCGATAAATAAGCCAATCATGATCATAACCCAACCCAAGTTTGAGCCAATATTGGCTGCTGGAACTAAGGCTGCCCGCAATCTCAGTGGGAAATATTCTTCCGCATCCTGCATGGCATGCCCCAATTCGTGAGCAGCAATCGCCAGAGAAGCCACAGAAGGAGTAGATGCTACCCCTTGTGAAAGGTTCAGCGTCTTTGTACGGGGATCATAATGGTCGGTCATCTGACCAGCAATCCCTTGAATTTGAATTCCGTACAAACCACTGGCAGATATTAGCCTTTGCGCTGCCTGAGCACCGGTCAAACCAGACCGGGCGCGAACTTGGCTCCATTTATCATAGGAAGACTTTACATACCAACTTGTTAATCCCATCAAAATGAAAGCGGGGATCATGTAAATCAAGTAACCACTATTTAAGAACATATCTAATATCCTCCGAATTTCAAAACCTCATAAATTTACATACGTAACGAGGCTTGACCGGTTGCTACTTCAGAAGATCTAATAACGTCTTTACTGCCGCGTCTAACTGTGGATCACGACCAGCAGCATAATCTTCCTTAGTCATTTCCACAACTACATCTGGCGTCAAGCCAATTTTGTGTATAGTGCGATCTTTTGGAGTCAACCATTTTGCTATTGTGATGCGTACTGCGCCAGCGTTGTTATTAAGGGGTGTGAAGATTTGAACAGACCCTTTGCCATATGTTGTGACACCAACTAACTTGCCCCTAGCATAATCCTGGATTGCTCCTGAAACAATTTCAGACGCAGATGCTGTTCCTTCATTGACCAAGACTACCATTGGGATATCCGTTGCATATCCTCCAGGAATCGCGTTGGATTTATCCGTAGCACGTCCATCGCCATATTTCTCAGAAACAATTACTCCTTCTTTTACAAACTGAGAAGCAACTTCCACCGCAGTCTGCAAATATCCACCATCGTTATTCCTTAAGTCAAGAATTAAGCCTTTGGGTTTTTTCACCAACAATCCCTTTAATTGGCTGATAAGTTCGCTCGTAGTTGTTTCTCCAAATGTATTGAGTTTGACATACGCCAGATTGTCTGCCATCATTTTGCTTTCCACACTGGCAATATTGATCTTCGCACGAACGATCTGCACATCAAAAGGCTGTTCAACAGCTACTCGTTGAATGGTAAGTGTGACCGTACTGCCTTCGGGTCCGAGCACTTTTTGTCTGGCCAATTCAGGATTGACACCTTTCATACTTGTGCCATTGATTGCAATAATCAGATCTCCAGCAAGGATACCCGCTTTTTCAGCAGGAGATTGGCTGATAGGACTGATCACTTTTAGATAGTCCCCAGTAGTATCCACATATGCGCCAATTCCTTCATACTCACCGGATAAAGTGCTGTTGACCTCTTTAAACTGGCTTGGGTCCATATAAGAAGTATGCTCATCACCTAGAGCAGCTAACATACCGCTTATAGCACCACGCATTAAGGCAATATCGTCAACAGGCTGGTCAACATACTGTTTATGAACCAGATCCCAGGTTTCCCAGAAAGGTTCGAAGAGGGTTTTCAAAGCATCTGGTGTGGCATTGGCTGCCCCCTGGGGTGTGGTAAGTGGCATCAAATATGGCAAATTAAGGAAGGGCAATTTATCCAATGCGGGCAAATCGGTAAAATGCCCGACCAAAAACCCGCCAGTAAAAGTGGCAGTTAACAACAAAATTGAAAGTAAAGCAATCGCGAAATACTGAAATATTCTTTTCAAGGTTACCTCCAAAAAAGATCAATACAGGTATAGCACCCCCGGATTAAAAACTGATGAATCCTAAGGCGATTATTGTATGAGCTGTATAAGAAATCAGCCGATTTCAGGGCTTTTCGTTTTTATCCCGGTTTGCCTGCAGTTCGCGTACTCTTTGTTTAAGCTCATGCAAGCCCTCATCTTCTTTCTTCCAGGGCTTAGTCGCATCATTGAAATTCTTAAAAAAATCGCTTCTGAATCCTTTCATTCCACGAACCATAGCCAACATTAACAAGTTCGAGCCAACCAAAACTGCAACCAATATTACCAGCACAATCCAGATTTTTTCAGAATGCATCATTTCACCTATTCAGCAGATCAGGTAGACTTGCCCAATCCGACAATACTTCATCAGCATCGGCAAGGGGTTCTTCCTCCCCAAATAGTATGGTAAAAAATCCCTGTTCACGTGCTGTTTTTGTTGTCCGGCGGATATCATCAATCATGACACATCGTGCTGGATCTGTCTCCCCAGCTAATTGTAAGGCTATTTTAAAAGCCTGAGGCATAGGTTTGCAATACGGATCCAGAGCCTTAACATCAATAATGCCATCGAAGTAATTTTCTAACTGCAGTACTCGTAATACTCGCTTCGTATGATTAATGTCAGAATTTGTAAATATGAATTTTCTTGTTTTCAGGTTTCGCAATACAGAAATCAAGGTAGGATCTGGTTTCAGATAATCAGAAATAGGCACATCATGCACAAAAGCGAGGAATTTGTCCGAATCAATTTTGTAATTGTTTTGAAGCCCTCTTAATGCCGTGCCATATTGCTCATAATATTGCCGTCGAAGAGGTTGGATAAGCTCGGCAGGAATTTTTAATTCCTCAAGCATGAACAGACCTATTCGCTCCTTAATAAGCTCCCAAACTCCACTGGAGGCGGGATAAAGGGTATCATCCAGATCAATAAACACCGTTGAAATAGACACAATTATTATACCAACTCACTTCTTGAGGTAAGTAGCAAAGAAAGAGTTTACGCGCATATTATAATCACCAAGATAGCGCGCACGAAAAGTGTGTTCAGCTCCATCATAATAAAAGCATTCTACCTTAACCTTTGCCTCTTTTAATTTATTACATGTTTCTTCAGCCCACATGATCGGAATAACACTATCGCCGGTGCCATGATGGAGTTGAACAGCGGCATTCATGTTTTCATAAAAATGATCCGGCGAAATCGCTGCGAAAGAATCAATCGTAGCCCGGAGTTCCTGCTGGTTTGTTTGGCTACCAGTCAAGAAATGAAAGAATTGAGAATTCTTTTGCTCATCACCACTCATTGGTGCATAAAGCACAATAGCCTTAATTGAGGAGTTGATCACTCCAACTTTCAAAGCGATGCTTCCACCTAGACTGTGACCCCAAAGCCCAATCCTCTCTGTGTTAGCCTTTTCAAACAAGCCAGGTTTTCCTGAGTTTTCTTCCAAAAGGCTGATTAGATTCAAAACATCAACCGCGTAACCAACTCGAAAGAGGGTGTCTCCGCTTTCAGAAGGGCGAAAATTCCGGTAATTTGGGTGAACCACAAAGTACCCTTCTGAAGCATATTCATCCGTGACACCAGTGGTGTAATCGAGGATATCGTATTCAGATGGATTTGCATAACCATGTAAAACTATAATAACAGGAAATGGCCCCTTCCCCTTGGGTACGTTCACATACCCGGAAATTTTCAGACCATCGCTTGGGTAGCGGATTGAGTAACGGAGGAACTTCTCGTTTTGGCTTAGAACTCCCAGATTTTCTATTTCGCCTCCTCCATACTGGCGAGATCGTAGCGAGGGAATCGTATATTGGAGAAATGTATCCCCAGGAGTTAATGTAGCCAAAGGCAAGAAATTTATGCCCGCAGTTCCTAAAACTTTTTGGGATGCGGGTGGATCAGGCGTACCGGTGAATTCGGCCAACCGCCTGACCTCTGGTGGAGGTAATGGTATAGGATAGTACCTGACTCTTGAATTGCAAGCAGCCGCCAGGAAAAGAACAACGATTGGATATAATCTCTTCATCTATGATCCTATCAAAACATTATATCTGTGCCGGGTTATAATCGAAATATGCCAATTCGATTGTTATCCCCTGAAGTAGCCTCACAAATTGCTGCCGGAGAAGTAGTAGAACGACCAGCTTCAGTTGTTAAAGAACTAGTTGAAAACTCTCTGGACTCTGGCGCCAAGACTATCAATGTAAGTATCAAAGATGCAGGCCGTACGCTGATTGAAATCGCTGATGACGGATCTGGAATTCCAGCCAATGAACTTCTCCTGGCTGTCGAGCGTCATGCCACCAGCAAATTATCGAACGCAAACGATCTTTTCCATATTCAAACACTTGGTTTTCGTGGTGAAGCTCTGGCATCCATAGGATCGGTCTCCAGGATGCTAATTACCAGCCAGATACGAGGTTCCGAGGCCGGCTCACGTATTCGAGTGGAAGGGGGCCTAATTGGAAATAACGAACCTGTCGGTGCCCCTGTTGGAACGGTGGTACGTGTAGAGGACCTTTTCTTCAATGTACCGGCCAGGTTGAAATTCCTCAAACAGGATATGACAGAACGGCGTGCTATCGACAATATGTTAACCCGTTACTCTATGGCTTATCCTGATGTACGTTTCCGGTTGGTAGATGGGTCAAACATCACCTTTCAAACTACCGGTGACGGCGACCGGAGGGCAATACTTGCCTTGCTTTATGGTGTTGAAGTTGCGCGCCAGATGCTTGAAGTCCTCGCCCAGGAAGAGGGTATCAGACTAACCGGATTTATCAGCCCAGCATCACTGACGCGCTCTAACCGAAAAGAAATCACCTTCTTTATCAATGGTCGTTGGGTTTCAGATACTCCTCTTACCCAGGCTCTTCTACAGGCTTACCACACGCTGCTCATGGTTGGCCGATATCCATTAGCTTCTTTATTCCTCGATATAGACTCAGAAGAAGTGGACGTCAATGTTCACCCAGCCAAAGCGGAAGTTCGATTCAAGAATCAAGATCGCGTCTTTAGTTTTGTCCAGCGATCAACAAGGCGTTCATTATTGGCTTATTCCCCGGTACCTTCCTTACCAACGACCCCAATACTTTGGGGACAAGGTCATAATTCTTCGCCTGACCTACAGCACCAGACAGAAACGTCAGAAAATTGGGTGGGATTAGAATGGTCCCTGTCCCATGATGACACAACCACAACCAACTCAATCAGCTCACCTGAACCCTCTCCCTCTCAGCAGGCAACCAATTTCAATCTACCTATACTGCGTTTGGTTGGGCAGATTGGCGCAACATATATTATTGCCGAGGGACCAGACGGGCTTTACCTGATAGACCAACATGCCGCGCATGAACGAGTGCTTTTTGAAAAAATATTAACCCAGCATAATCAGAATAATATTCCTTCGCAAATAATGCTTTCACCTCAGCTTGTTCAAATGACACCTGCAAACGCAAAAATCTTAGAAGAGCAATTGCCCATTTTGCAACATTTTGGATTTGAAGTTGTGGAATTTGGCACGCACAGCTTCCAAGTTCGCGCGATTCCGGCGCTATTTGCAGATACTGATCCTGCGGTTGCATTACGCGCGTTGGTAGAAGATTTCGAAGAAGATGAGACACCATTGCAAAATGAAATTGAATTAAAAATAGCCGCCAGGGTCTGCAAACGGCTCGCTATTAGAGCAGGAATGACACTTTCCGCAGAAGAGCAACGCGCTTTACTAAATAATCTTGAAAATTGCGATTCACCCCGCACCTGTCCACATGGTCGTCCTACAATGATTCACCTTTCAGTGGATATGCTTGAAAGACAATTCGGTCGAAAAGGGGCTCGTTAGGAGGCATAATGCAAACTCTCTGGTTAGAAAATAATTCTCTCAATCTGAAAAGTATTCCGCAGCCTGAAAACCCCGGAGAAGCTTTGATTCGCATCCTATTATCAGGCATCTGTGGAACCGACCTGGAATTGGTTAAAGGTTATTACCCCTTCTGCGGGATTCCAGGGCATGAGTTTGTTGGCGAAGTGGTGGATATTTTCCCTGACGTGACAGGTTCAATTTCGAACATCAAGAATAAATTAATCGGCAAACGGGTGGTTGGAGAAATCAATGTCTCCTGCGGGTTTTGCGAACAATGCCGAAATGGAAGACCTACTCATTGTGAAAACCGTAGTGTTCTCGGAATCAACAATCGCAACGGTGTTTTTGCCGAGTACACAACCCTCCCAATCTCAAATTTGCATTTAGTTCCAGAAAACATCTCAAATGAAATGGCGGTTCTTTGTGAACCTCTTGCTGCAGCACTTGAAATTCAGCAGCAAGTTCAGATCCGCCCAACTGATCGAGTATTACTTATCGGAGCAGGGCGTTTAGGGCAATTAATCGCTCAAACCTTGCTACTGACAGGTGCAGACCTCAAAGTCGTGGCAAGACACCCTCTGCAAAAAAGACTATTAACTGACCGGGGAATTAAATTGATAGATGAAGAGGCAATAAACCCTTGGCGTTGGGATGTTGTTGTTGAGGCAACCGGGTCGCCTGCGGGTTTTGCTCTTGCTCGCAAAGCTTTGCGGCCAAAAGGGTCGCTCGTTTTAAAGAGCACTTACAAAGGGGATTTAACTTTGAACATGTCATCCATCGTTGTTGATGAGATCAACCTGGTTGGATCGAGATGCGGTCCGTTTGAACCCGCCCTACGGCTTATGCAGCAACGAATGGTTGATCCCTCAATCATTATTTCGAGCTCGTACAAATTAGCTGACAGTTTGAAAGCCTTCGAAGAAGCTGGGAAAAATGGCGCGCTCAAGGTGCTAATTTCACCGTAGTGCTTAAATTTTACTTCCGTGGGATGACTGCAGTAAAGATTGTTCCCACCTGAATCTTGCTCTTTACTGTAATTTGTCCACCGTGTCCTTGGATTATTCCTTTGCAGATTGATAGGCCAAGGCCAGTACCACCTACTTTTGTTTCCATACCCTTAACACGGTAAAATTTTTGAAACAGATTAGGAATAGCCTCTTCAGGAATTCCATAACCAGTATCACTAACACTCATAAACCAAGTTTTTTCATCAACCCCGGCACTCACAACAACCTTGCCATTAGGACGATTATATTTTATTCCATTACTGATTAAATTCAAGAGAACTTGTTTTATTTTATCCCTATCCCCAACAACATCAGGCATGGTTGCAGGAACATCTAATTCTATGGTTATCTGAGTTTCATCAGCCTTAGATCGCATAGTAGTTGCGCACTCTTCAAATAAAGGTTGCAACTTGAAACTAGATTTTTGAAATTGAACACGCCCCGATTCCAATCTTGCCAAGTCGAGAAATGCAGATGCTAAAGCGTTTAAACGCAAGGTCTCACTATGAATATTCGAAGTTATTTGCTGCGATTGCTCATGGGAGATTTCCGGGCGCAAAAGTAGATATGTGGCTGTACTAAGCGAGGCCAATGGAGTACGCAACTCATGCACAAACTCGGCAATCAGGTCAGATTGCTGAAATAAGCGAGTATTTTCAATCGCAACCGCAGCCTGTGCACCTATAACAGTCAGCAAATCCTCATCAGACTGATCAAATTCGCCTTCCGCCTTATTAATAACTTCCAATACACCAATCACTTTATCTTTTACGATGAGTGGTACACCAATCAGGCTATGAGTGTCAACGCTGAGCGTCTTGGATACTTTTTTGAAGTGGCGGGTATCCTTTGATACATCTGCAATTCGCACAGCTTGCTTATTGGTCAATATCCAACCCGCAATGCTATCCATCGGAATCGCCAAACCACGCATCATGGGATCCATATTTGTAGCAACCTGGAAATATAACTCACGCGCTGTGAAATCATATAAGAGAATTGATGCAGCTTGAGACTCAGTAATATCTCGTGCTGCATAAATAATACGGTTAAGTAGCGGATCCAATTCTAGCGTTGAAGCCAGATCACGCGAAATATCAATTAACCGCTTATACCCATCAATAAGTTTCTTATTGTTTATCTTCATTAAGCACTCGTTTTGCAATGGCAGGTATTATCCTCGCCACATCTTCTGGAAACACAATATCAGCGCGAACGTTTAGATAAGTAGAATTTTGATTAATAATGATCAGGTGAGCGCCCCGATCAATTGCCTGCATTGGTAATCCTGCGACGGGTAATACTTCAAGGGAAGAACCAATGACAAATATCAAATCACATTTTCGAGCTTCTCTCTGAGCATCAAATAAGGCTTTATGAGGGAGTTGCTCACCAAACAATATGACATCAGGTTTTAATATTGCGCCGC
>Ga0172367_10010220_pt1 | contig 10144 bp, 9 predicted proteins | sample Lak10m_FD_114542 | JGI IMG/M metagenome (GOLD analysis project Ga0172367, IMG submission 114542) | Freshwater microbial communities from Kabuno Bay, South-Kivu, Congo - kab_022012_10m | ecosystem: Environmental > Aquatic > Freshwater > Lake | place: Democratic Republic of the Congo: South-Kivu...
ACTATTTTACAAAAATATCAATTAATAATTCTCACTTGATGAAAAAATTGAATCTTGGTGATAAACAAGTTGAAACTGAAGTTGACACTTTGATTGAAAAAGAAGTATCCAAACGAGTAAACCAAAAATTAAAAGTAATTAAATCTGAAATTGATAAAAATTTTAAAAAATGACAAAAGAAGTTGCAGAGAATAATTTAAGTAAATGGTTTTGGGATTTTAAATATAAAATGGTTGATGAATATCCAGAATATCATTGTACTTTTGATTATATTGTTGGTAATTCAGATGATAATGGTGTATTATACGAAGTAATGGAGTTTGCTAATAGATTTTTAGAAGTGGAGACAGAATTAAAAGGTGGAGAAGAATATATAACCATTACCGATTATCTCAATGCTATTGAATATGGATATATGGAATGGGTTGAATAATTCGTAAAACCATTTTGGTATATATTTATTGTTAAAATTAATAGGAATATACCAAATGGAAGATTTAATTTCAGTATTACTACATTCAGTAAATCAAGTTCACATTTTCCACTTACAAACCAAATCTTTTGCAGAACATAATGCATTAGGTGGGTATTACGAATCAATTGGTGGAATAGCAGATGGACTTGCAGAGTCATACCAAGGTAAATATGGTCTCCTAAAATATAAAAATGTCTCAAAGATTGAACAGTATGAATCCAAAGAACAAGTAATTGAATACTTTAATAAAATCCTAAAAATAGTTGAAAAAACAAGACCAATAAAAGATGCATTTATAGATAATATGGTTCAAGAAGTTGAATCTCTAATTTATTCAACCCTATACAAACTTAAATACTTAAATTAATACCATTTTTTTATCTTGGTACTTTTACAAAGGGAGTGATTTTCACTCCCTTTTTTTATTGGTTATATTTATAGGTGTATTATTGTATAAAATAGGAAAATAAGTATGTCTCAAGCAAGAATTTGGACAGGTTCAGCTGTATTTGTAACTGGTTCATCAACTCCTTTTGGTATTTATGATTATGATTCCGAATTTCAAAATGAAGCCCCGAGAGTTGCATCTTGGTGTGCTAAAAGATTAGGCTATCCTATTATTGATATTGAATTAGAAGGTGAAAACTTTTTTGCAGTATTTGAAGAGGCCGTATCCGAATATTCTGCCCAAGTAAATCAATTTAATATCCGAAATAATCTTGGAGCATTACAAGGTAGGCCAACTGGTACTAATTATACTGGTAAACAAGTAAATGGTTCTGAATTAAGTAATGTAATTGAAATATCCCAAGCATATGGAAATCAAGCAGGAGTAGGTGGTAGAAGTGATATAAAATCAGGTTCGATAGATGTATACGAAGGTATACAATCTTATGATTTACAAGCATTATATGGTAATGTATCTGAATCTGGTGAAAGAATATCAGTAACTAGGGTATTTTATGAGGCAACTCCAGCAATTAATAGATTCTTCGACCCTTATTCAGTATCAGGACAAGGTACACTAAATTTGATTGATGAATTTGGATTTGGTTCATTCTCCCCAGCGGCACAATTCATTTTGATGCCTCTTTACGAGGATATGTTAAGAATTCAAGCAATTGAGTTTAATGATCAATTTAGAAAATCTGCTCATACATTTAATATTGTTAATAACAAATTACAAATTTTTCCATTACCAACAACTGACTACAAACTTTGGTTTGAATATTATGTAGATAAGGAATTTAGAGAAAACTCTACTGTTGTGAGGTCAAATGTAATGTCGGATTACTCAAATATTGAGTATAATTTTGCAACTTATTCTCAAATTAACGATGTAGGTAAACAATGGATTAGAAAATACACTCTTGCACTTGCAAAAGAAATGTTAGGTGCAATTAGAGAGAAATATAACACAGTTCCAATTCCTGGTTCGGAAGTTTCTTTGGATGGTGCAGCTTTAAGAGCAGAAGCACAAACTGAAAAAGATAATTTGATTACACAATTAAGAGAAAACTTGGAAGAGGTAAGTAGAAAGACTAGAATGTCTAATGAGGCAGAAATAGTTGATCAACAACAAAAGATTATAGGTAAAGTACCACTTGCCATTTATATAGGATAAAATTATGCCAAAGTTTTTAAATGCAAGAGATTTGGATTTTATTAAATCAATCGCTGAAGAAGTGGTTGATTATGTGGTGGAACAATCTATTACTTTATTCAAAGTATCGGTTGGTGAAACTAAAACTAATCTATATGGTGAATCTTTGGGTAAGGTCTGGCATGCACCTGCTAATTTAATGGCAATTGTAGATAGAGAACCACCTGGTGTTAATTATGAAGGAGAAGCCGGTGCAGATAGAGTACAAACGGTTGAATTTAGATTTAACATATTAAGATTACGAACTGAAACTATACCAAGATTACGAGATATAAATGGAACACTAATACCAGTTGGTGCAATTCAAAATTCACAATTTGGGTATCCCGAAATTGGTGATGTTATTTCATTTGACAAATCTTATTATGAAATTGATAATATACGAAGAAGTGCATTAATTGGTGGTTCTCCAACAATTTTTAATAAAACAACAAATGAGTTTGAAGATGCTAGAATGTTTTTAATTGCATCTTGTCATATGGTAAGAAGATCACAAGTACAAATAGAGGATAGAATTTACTAATGAGTATAGACCCGTTAAAAAGAATCCCCAAAAGAGAAGAACAACTTAAAACCGAACCAAAAAATCATAAAGGTATTAAGTTGTATGATATTGATTTGGCTATTGCCGAACACATGATAGATACCGTCATGCCTACGGTAGAGGTAATGGGTGAGAAAGTAAAAGTACCTGTAGTATATGGTAATCCTGAAAGATGGAAGGCTATAAAAAAAGATGGATATTTGAGAGACAGAAATGGACAAATTCAAATTCCACTTTGTGTATTTAAAAGAAATTCTGTGGCAAGAGATGATTCAGGAGCAATTTCTATGAACCGTAATTTATTTTATACAGCAGTATCTCAGTATTCAAAAAAACACAAATATGATAGGTTTTCTCAAATGACTTCTGCAAGAAGACCAGTGGATATGTATAATGTAACTATACCTGATTATGTCACGATTACATATGAAGTAAATGTTTGGACAGATTTTACCGAACATATGAATAAAATTGTAGAGGCGTTCCAATATGCGACTGATGAATACTGGGGAGATAAAAATGGTTTCAAATTTAGAGTAAAAATCGATTCATTTGATAATACTACCGAGGTTGGTGAAAGTACACAAAGAATTGTTCGAACGACTTTTACTATGTTAGTAGATGCATATCTTTTACCAGAAAAGTTTGATAATGAATCAACCACACGAAAAGAAATTTCTCCAAAAAAGATTGTCTGGGCAGCTGAAACCGATTTGACAAGAGGAGCAACAACTCAAAGTGTATTGAATCAAAAGTTATATAACGAATATGCTGATATAATTGATTTTATGTCTATTAGAGGTTCTGCTCAAGGAATTTATGTTGATTCACAAACTATAAAATTAGAAAATGTAGAATTACCAAAACTTCCACCTGAGTTAGTGGGCACATTTAATGTTGATGATTGGTTCAGGGTGTATATTAATGGTGTTTACATACCAAATACAAAATATACATACACATATGATTATTCTACAAAAGAGATTTATTTTGTGTTTAATACTAATTCACCAGCATCTTCAACTCAATTGGGATATATTATAGAATCTACCGATGAAGTTGGTATAACTGGTAAATTTATTGAATTATGATAAAAGAATTACAAAAAATATTGAAACAAGTTCATGAACCAGATGAATATCAGCTGATTCCACATAACATGAATCATCCCGAATATTGGATATGGAAAATTGAAAATGCAAAAATGAAAGATTTAAATTTAAATTTAAGACCATTTCGTAAGGAACATGCTCGTTTTGATATATTTATAAATGGACAATATATTTTAGAAAAAGATTATATCGCAGAACAAAGTGGTAAAGATTTTCACATAAAATTTATCAAAGCAAACTTTGTAGGTGCATATAACCTTGATGTAAGTGATGATATTACGTTAGAAGGAGATATTGATTTAGTATGAATAAAAAAAGACCTAATATAATAGTTCCTTTTGATGATAAACAAAGATTTAAGGATTTGGTAACTGAAGTGATAAATGATTCGTGGATTTATACACAAATACCTGATTCTATATCTTTAAATGGTGTATTATTTACTTTGACTTTTGAAAATAAAAAATTTGTATTTGAAGAAATAAAAGTAGATGATTTATCCGATTATGTAGATGTGTATTTACAAGGAATTAAAAAAACAGCAGATACATATTCGGTTATAGACAATGGAAGTGATATAGTAATTTCATTTACTGAAAATATAACATTAGTACCTGAAGAAATTGTAAGGACTGATTTTTCGGTAAAAGGAAAGATAGTGAATAGATAGAAAAACATAACAATAAAATAAAAAAACTATGAGCACAATTAGAGTAGATAGAATTACCCCATACCAATCAGGTTCGGTGGCAATTGAAGGATTAAGTTTATCAAACTTAACAATAGACGGAACAATAACCGCATCAATTCAAGAAGGTTATGTATTGGTAGGTGGTAGTGGTAATGTATCTACATTAGCCCCTACTTCTTCATTTGGAGGAGGTGGTGGAAGTGATATCACTGCTCTAAACACATTTACTGCTTCAGCAGATGGTAGATTAGATAATTTAGAATTAACTACTGCTTCTTTAGAAGGACAAGTTAGTTCTTTAAATTCATTTACTTCTTCACAAGAGGATTTAAATGTAACTTTTGCAACCACAGGTTCAAATATATTTGTTGGAAACCAAGTTATTAGTGGTTCTTTAACCATTAGTGGTTCATCTACTTTTAGAAACATTGGTCCAACTATATTATCAGGTTCAGTTACCATAAGTGGAAGTATTAATTCTGATGGATATGAATTAGAAGCATCATCAACATCAACTATACCTGTGTTGAATTCTACATTCAATTCCGATTTATCAGGTTCAGAATCAGTAATTATCAATAAATCATTATTATTGGGTGATGGTAAGGTATTGGTTGCTGGTAAATTTCAAAGTATTGATGGGCATTCTACAAATGGTATAGCAAGATTTAATTCAAACGGCACCATAGATACATCATTCACTTCACCTGTATTTGAAGGTACATTTGTTGTACCTCAAGTATATGCATTTGTTACCCAATCTGATGATAAGATTATTGTAGGTGGAAATTTTAGTGATGTTAATGGTATTTCAAGGGCAGGACTTGCAAGATTAGATACTGATGGTACATTAGATACCTCATTTGCAGTTCAATCTTGGGGTTCGTTTGGTGAAGTAAGAGATGTTACGATTCAAAGTGATAATAAAATAGTTTGTGTAGGTAGTTTTACATCGGGAAGTAGAAGAGTAAATTCAGATGGTACTCTTGATACTACGTTTGATATTAGTCAAGGAAACAATCAAGCATTATCATTTAACAATGGAAATTTTTATTCCGTTGCAGTATTAGATAGTGGGTCGGAACAGGCAGTTTTAATTGGTGGTAATTTCCAACAATGGGGTTCGTATAGTTATCCATTCCTTGTAAAACTTAACCCTAATGGTACTTTAGATTTTGGATTCGCTGGAACTAATTTAGATATTGATTGGAGTTCAGATGGTTATTACGCTGGAGATAGAATTGAAAAAATTAAAGTAGGTGATGATGGATATATCTATTTAGCTGGTAGATTTAAAGATACTGGAATAGGTAACAATGCTGGTTTTGCTAGAATAACAACCACAGATGAAGGTCATGGTGTTGGTGCAATTGATACTGGATTTAGAACTTATATATCTGGTTCATATGTAAATGATTTTGATTTTTACGATGGTGATAAAATCTTATTGGGTGGTAATTTTACCCTTTTTGGAAATCCTGGGTTCTCAGTTACATCAGCTAATAGATTTGTAATAATAGACCAAAATGATGGTGGACTTGTAACTAATTGGACTACTGATGGTCTTGCTTCTAAATATAATTTAAATACTGGTAGTGTAAACTCAGTAACACTTTTACCAAATGATAATGTGTTGGTAGGTGGTACATTCACAAGTGCTAGTTTCCCTTCAACTGCAAGAGAAGGATTGGCGAGTTTGAAATTGACAGGATTTGGTGATATAACAACAACAATAGATTACTCAATTACTGCGGATACTAATGAATTATTAATTAGTTCATCTAATACTCGTTTTAGTGGAGCTGTTAACATATCTGGCTCACTTAATGTGAGTGGGTCTGTAAATGTAAATGGTTCTGGTCACATAGTTCTTTTACAACTATCTGCGTCTCAAGAATATGCAGATGATTCTGCTGCAGCCGCTGGAGGTGTTCCTTTGGGTGGTTTGTATAGAGATGGCGGTAATGTAAGAATTAGAATAGTATAAAAAATATAATTTCTGATATAGAATAGAGAAAGTAAGAAATGGCAACATTAATTCAGAGTAAACAAATACAAGGTGTAGTAACTGCATCAGTTATTGAAGGAGATTTTTCGGTACAAGGACAAATCATTGCAACCGGTTCTAATTCAATATTTGGTTCAATTACTGCATCTTCAATCTCTTCTTCTGGCCCAATTTATGGAGTTAGGTATTCCGATATTCAAGGGACACCAAACTTTATTGGTGGAACTGGAATAGAAGTTACACACTCTGGTAATAACATTACAATAACAAATGTAGGTGGAGGAGGTGGAGTACCATCAGGAACTATATCTGGTTCATCTCAATTAACTTCTTCTTTTGATTCAAGATATGCCCTAAGTGGGTCTGTTGGTGAAGGAGGAACATCTACAAATGTATCCGAAACTCCACCAGTTTCACCAAGTGAAGGTGATTTATGGTGGAATTCTACTGATGGAAACCTTTACATCTACTATGATGGGTATTGGGCTATTTCAATCAGTGCTTCATCTATTATTTCTGGATCAGCAATTCCATCAGGAACTGTTTCTGGTTCATCTCAACTAACTGCTTCTCTTGATACTCGTTATCAATTAAGTGGAAGTAAATTTGATGGTGGAGAAATAGGTAATAAAATAACCTTAACTTCAGCTGCATCTGCTTCTGGTGTTGCTCTTGCTGATATTGAATATATAAAGGGTGCTTTTTACAATGTTCCTTTATACGATGATTTAGCAACAATTCCAATATCAAGAATATCAAACAATCAAATTGTTTGGGTAGAAGAGGCTGGTCAAACATACCAAGCAGTAATTACATTAGCAAACCCACCAATAACTTTTACTGATAGTGTAACTTGGAATGAATTTTTTGGATTTGCATTAGCAGGTGGTGATATAACTTCAGTAATTGCAGGTAGTGGCTTGGTTGGTGGAGGATTTACTGGTAGTGTAACCCTAAATGTTGGTGCAGGTGATGGTATTTCAGTATCAGCAAATGCCGTATCAGTAGATACTGGTTCTTCACACTTCAGAGGTGGAGTTGAATATTGGATTTCATCAGGATCTTATATGATAGATTTGGGTCAAATTTAAAATTATTAATATAATACTTATTTATTTTATATTTATATACAAAATTCATGCTATATAGCATTTATATTAGGCAAATGTCCTGTCAAACAATCAAGGTTTCATTGTAACAAACTAAAACAAAACAAAACAAAAAAACAAACTATGGCACAAATAATTAAACACAGAAGAGGTTCGTTAGAATCTATTAGTGGAGCAACCAAACGTGCTGGAGAATTATTAGTTGTTACTGGTTCATCAGGAATATCTGCCGCTAATGGAGGTTCACTTCTATTTGTAGGTATAGATGGTTCCACTGCTACACCAGCTAACAAAGTTCTTCAAGGAACAACAGTACCAAACTTAACTGGTGCTGGATATGATACTTCAGTAGATGGTATTCCGTTTTATGACACGGCTGCACAAAAATTATATATATTAAATAAAGGTGGAAACGTTGAAGTTAAAGCAACTGCTAACACTGGTGGAACTGGTATAGTTTCATCTTCCGCTCAAGTAACCGAATTATTACCAAGTGGAACTGTTTCAGGTTCTGCTCAGGTAGTAGGTATTCTTTCTGCATTAAACACATTCTCTGCTTCTGAAGAATCTAAGAATTCTACTTTAGCAGAATATACTGCTTCAGTTAATAACGATATTTCTAACTTAGAAGCGTTTACATCATCTCAAGAATCAAGAAATTCTACTTTAGCAACTTACACTGCTTCAGTTGATAGTAGATTGAACCAATTATCTGCTGATTCTGGTTCACAAGCTGGTAGATTGACTGCTTTAGAAGCATTCTCATCTTCATTGGGTGATGGATTTGCTACTGATGCTGAATTAGCAAGTGTATCTCAATCTTTTGCAGCAACTATTTTAGCATTAGATACTGATGATGTAGCTGAAGGTTCAAATCTTTATTACACAGATGCTAGAGTTAAGACTAAATTAAATGCTGAAGGTGTAATTTCTGGTTCATCTCAAGTTAATGCTGATTCAATCACTAACTTTGATTCAAATGTAAAAGATAAGATGAATGCCGATGGCGTTATCTCTGGTTCTTCTCAAGTAACTATTTCTTCTACAACTGGATTCTCTGATTTCTCTTCTTCATTAAATGCGAAAGATGTTGAATTATTTGCTTCTGCATCAGACCATGAATCAAGAATTGATGTAATTGAAGAATCATTAGGTGGTGCTGGTTCAATCGGTTCAAGAGTTTCTTCATTAGAAGGATTCTCTGGTTCTCAAGAAACTAAAAACGCTACTTTAGCAACTTATACTGCTTCAGTTGACCAAAAATTAGGAGAAATCCATGCATATACTTCATCATTAAAGACTGCAATTGCAGTTGATGGACAAAATGTAACAATCAATGGTAACTTTACTGTTTCAGGTACTCAAACTATTGTAGATTCTACAACTGTACAAATTGGTGATAATATCATCGAATTAAATGGTAGTGGAGCAGCAAATGGTGGTTTATTAGTTAGAGATACAACAAACCCTAACTTTATAAGTGGTTCATTACTTTGGGATTCTACAAATGACTATTGGAAAGCAGGAGCATTAGGTGCTGAATCTAAATTATTAAGAGCAGATGGTGATGGAGTTATCTCTGGTTCATCTCAAGTTAATGCCGATTCAATCACTAACTTCGATGCTAATGTAAAAGATAAGATGAATTCTGACGGAGTTATCTCTGGTTCAGTTCAAGTAACTATTTCTTCTACAACTGGATTCTCTGATTTCTCTTCTTCATTAAAATCATCTGATGATGCTCAGAAAGCTAGATTATCTGCATTAGAATCATTCTCTGCATCTGCAGACCTTGATATCGTTGAGTTATTCTCATCTGCTTCTAATCATGAAGGAAGAATTGATGCTGTTGAAGCTTTCTCTTCTTCATTAAACAACAACTTTGAGACAAGAGGACAAGGAATTGCTTCTTCATCTGCTCAAATTGTATCTTATTTAGTTTCTCAAAATGTAAATCTTGGTGGAATTTCGGGTTCTTCATTGGATATTACTGGAAATACTAAAATCGATGGTAATCTTGTATTAGGTGGTAACATCACTATCGGTGACGCATCAGGTGATACGATTTCTTTTGGTGGTGAGGTTTCTTCTGATATTATCCCATCTGTAAATAACACTTTTGATTTAGGTTCATCTTCTAATAAATTTGCTGAAGTTCATGCAACTAATATCTACGGTGCTATCAATGGTGCTATCAATGCAAATAATGGTGTAGTATCTGGTTCTTCTCAATTAGATAACACAACTGTAAGTGGATTTATATTAACTTCTGTTCAAGCAAGTGGTTCATTTAGTGGTTCACACTTCGGTACATTTGTTGGTGACGGTTCTTCTTTGACTGGTTTAGTAACTGCTCTTAAAATAAGTGGTTCAAATGGTTCAAATGATTCAGTAGATTTATTGACCGATACATTGACTATTACCGGTAGTGGTATTGTAACTTCAGTTATTACTAATAATACAGTAACTCTTTCTGTTGTTGATTCATCTGCATCTCAAAAAGGTGCGGCATCATTTGAAAGTGATGATTTTTCAGTAACAA
>Ga0172367_10010221_pt1 | contig 10143 bp, 8 predicted proteins | sample Lak10m_FD_114542 | JGI IMG/M metagenome (GOLD analysis project Ga0172367, IMG submission 114542) | Freshwater microbial communities from Kabuno Bay, South-Kivu, Congo - kab_022012_10m | ecosystem: Environmental > Aquatic > Freshwater > Lake | place: Democratic Republic of the Congo: South-Kivu...
CACGGTGGAGGAGCGTCGACCGATTACCTTTGCGATTCCACTACTTCGCAAATGGTTTTTGGGGCAATCGAGTCAGCCGACTGGGGCGAGGCCTGCGGTGGGTGGGCGTTGAGGTGAGCATTTTACGACCACACCATGTTTGGCAAACCTGATCTCGCCTCGCTTGTGAAGCGGAAGAAGACGCCGTTCATCTTGCAGATGGAAGCGGTGGAGTGCGGGGCGGCGGCGTTGGCTATTGTGATGGGGTATCATGGGCGATTTGTGCCTTTGGCGCGGTTGCGATTGGAATGTGGGGTGTCGCGGGACGGGAGCAAGGCTTCGAACATACTGAAGGCAGCGCGGAAGCATGGATTGGATGCGAAGGGGTATAGCAAGGGGGTGGACAAGCTGGCGCAGGTGAGCATGCCGTGCATTGTCTTTTGGGAGTTCAACCACTTCATTGTGGTGGAGGGGATGACGTCGGAGCATGTGTATGTGAACGACCCGGCGGCGGGGCATCGCACGCTGAGCCCGGAGACCTTTAGCGCTGGGTTCACGGGGGTTGTTCTGACCTTCGCGCCGACCCCGGAGTTTAAGAAGGAAGGATCGCTTCCGAACCCACTTCCGACCCTTTACAAGTATTCGGAGGGGAGTCGGAAGGCCTTGGTTTTTGTGATGCTGTGCGGATTGTTGGGGACGGTACCAGGCATTGCGACGGCGGCATTGACTCGGTTGGTGTTGGACTCGGTGATTGGGCAAGGCCACTACGATTGGTTGCGGCCGATTTTGGTGGCGATGCTGGGAGTGATGGTGATCCAGGTCGCTTTGACGTCTCTTTCTGGATTGTTTTACCGGCGGATGTCGATGGGGTTATCGGCTCGGCTGAAGGCCCAATTCTTCCGGCACCTGATGGCATTGCCGTATCAGTTTTATTCCCAGCGCTACACGGGGGACGTGGTGGATCGGGGGAATCTGGTCGATGGCATTGTTTCGCTCATTGCCGGGCGATTGACGAGTACGATTGTTGGGCTGCTGACGATGATCGTGTTTGGTTTTGTGCTGTTCTCGTTCAACCCGGTGCTGACGCTATTGGGCGTGTTGGCCACGCTGTTGAACTTCGTGTTTATGCGGATGGTGTCCAAGCGGCGGGTGGAGGCGAATATCGTGATTTCGAAGGACCGAGGGAAACTGCAGGCGGTGACCATTGCGACGATTCAGAGCATTGACACGATCAAGGCCTCGGGGTTGGAGGACAGCATCTATGAGAAGTGGGCGGGGTATTATGCGGCCGCCTCGAACGGATCGTTAAAGCTGGAGTTGGAGAGCCGAGCGTTCTCGGTGTTGCCGACCCTAACGAACACCCTGGTGAACACGGGCACGACACTCTTTGGGGGGTTGTTGGTGATGCAGGGGGAGATGAGCTTCGGAACGTTGATGGCGTTCAACCTCTTGATGGGGCAATTTTTGGGGCCGTTGAGTTCGTTTATCAGTTTGTCGGTGGACATGCAGCAGATCCGGGGAGCGGTGGTGCGACTGCATGATATCATGGAACATCCGACTCGACTGGATCTGCTTCGGGAGTCGGGAGGGGGTGGGACGGGAGAGGTTGGTGGGGTGGTTGCAGAGGATGGGAAGACCGATGCGGCGGCGGTGGAAAAGCCCAAGCTGGATGGGAACTTGACTTTTTCGAACGTCACTTACGGCTACAGTCCGTTGGGGGATCCGTTGATTCAGGACTTTAGTCTGGAGGTCAAATCGGGGGAGCGCGTGGCATTGGTGGGGCGGAGCGGTTGTGGGAAATCCACGGTGGCGAAGCTGGCTGCGGGGTTATTGGTGCCGTGGTCGGGGCAGATTCAATTTGACGGGCGGGGTCGTGAGGGATGGTCGCAGGACTTGATGGTGAATTCGTGTGCGATGATCGAGCAGGACATTTCGTTTTTCGCGGGCACGATCCGAGCGAACCTGACCCTGTGGGACGACACGATACCGGACCAATGGATACTGGATGCGTGCGAGGATGCGGAGATTTTGGACGCGGTTTTGGCCTTGCCAGGTGGGTTGAATGCGAAAGTGGCGGAGGGGGGAGGGAACTTCAGTGGAGGGCAGCGTCAGCGGTTGGAGATTGCGCGCGCGTTAGTGAGGAAGCCATCGTTGCTTATATTGGACGAGGCGACGAGTGCGCTGGACAGCCAGACGGAGGCGAAGATCATGGCGAACATACATCGGCGGGGGTGTAGCTGTTTGATTGTGGCGCATCGATTGAGCACGGTACGGAATTGTCACAAGATTATCGTGATGGACAAGGGGCGGATCGTAGAGGACGGGACGCACGAGCAGCTATGGCGGATGGAGGATGGGATCTATGCGTCCTTATTGAGTCAGGTTTCATCGCACCATGAGTGATACGCGCGCAACAGCGGACGGGCCGGTGGGCTTGAGGTTGACCCTGACAGGGCATGAGGATCTGCCTTTGCTGGATGCTTCGCGGGGACTTCTCATCGAGAAGGGTCACATGGCGGTGTATCTGGTGCGGATGGATGCGGGGCGGCCGGTGGGGGCACGACGTTATCTATTTACCGTTCGAGAAGGTAGCGTGCTGTGTGGGAGGACGGTGAGTTGGAAGGGTGTTGACCACGCGTTGTTGGCGGTGACGTTGGCGGACTGCGAGTGTTTGGAGGTATCGACTGCGGGATGGGGTAAGGAAGAGCGGGAGATCGTGGCATTGAGCCAATGGTGCGAGCAATTGGGGCGAGGACTGTTGGATCAGGCTCATGCGGACTACGCGGAACGTGCCGATGCAGATGGGACTTTTTCACTGGGACCTGACAATCGTCTACGTCCGCCGGTCACGGGATTGTATGTTTTGCGGTTAAGTGAGGGATGCTTGGTGATGGGCGACCTGCCGGGGTTGGACTTACGGCCTGGGGATGGGCCGATGGTGGTGATTGGCGACAACTGGTTTTCCGTGAAGGCGTCGTCGGTTGGACGTTTTGAGTTCCTGACGTCGGAGACACGAGCAGAGGACTTGCCGGTGGCGTTGGGCAATCTCACGGAGCGATTCATTTTGGCGGAATGCCAGAAGAAGGAGCAGGAGGACGCGGCGGAGGTGGAGCGATTGAAGCGCTTGGCGGTAATCCACGAGCGGACGAAGCAGGATGCGGTGAATGAACTGGCGTTTGCGCCAGATCAGCAAGTCCCGTTGGCATTGAGGGAGACGCCACTATTAACCTGTTTGGATGCGATTGCGGAGAGTTCGGGCATTGAATTAGTCACCGAGCCGGCGCCGAAGACGACGCTGCCGGTTTTGGAGCAACTCCACTTGATCGCGCGGTCGTCGGGGACGCGGGTGCGTCGGGTCAAGCTACAGGACGATTGGTGGGCTTCGGATTCGGGCACACTTCTGGCGTTCAAGAAGGAGTCGAAGGTGCCTGTGGCCTTGATCAACGTGGGTCGACAGCTGGAGCTTTCGCGGCATTACGAGATTGTGGATCCGGATTCGGCGTCGCGGGAGCGCTTTGATCCCGTGAAGCATGGGGCACTGGAGTCGGAAGCCTGCGGTTTTCTAAGGCCATTACCGGTGACGGAAGAGCCTTTGGGATTTGGGGCCTTGGGCAGCTTCACTTTTAAGCCATTTTTGAAAGATGTGCGGTTGATGCTATTGCTTTCGCTGGCGGGCGGGATTTTGGGAGCGGCGATGCCGATGGCGAACCGATTGATGATGGACGACGTCATTCCGAACGCGAACCGGAGCCTGCTCTATGACCTGGGCATTGGGTTGGCGATTATGTCGACGGGTTTATTTTTCTACGGCATGGCCCAGGGGTTGGTTTCGTTGCGGATTAAGACGGCGGTGACGGCGCATTTGCAGGCGGCGGTGATTGATCGGTTGCTGCGGTTGCCGGCGCGGTTTTTCCGGAAGTATTCCACGGGTGATCTGATGAACCGGGCGATGATGATTAGCGAGGTGAGCGCTGGGTTCTCGATGACGGTGATGTCGGCGTTGCTATCGCTTTTTTCTACGGTGGTGATGTTGGGCCTGTGTTTCATGTATTCACGGCCGTTGGCGTTATTGGCGGTGGTGGCGGCGGTGTTGACGGCGATTTGTTCGATTACGGCGAGTTTCTTTATACGGAAGCTGGCCTTGGAGATGGAGATTGGGAGTGGGAAACTGTTTGGCACGATTGTGCAGATGGTGGGTGGAGTTTCGAAGATTCAGACGGCCGGGGCGGAGTCTCGAGCATTCAACCAGTGGGCGGGGCTTTATGGCCATGAGTTACGATTGAGCTATCGCGTGGCACATCTGTCGCATTGGTCGTCGTTGGTGAATACGGTAATTCAATCGTTGTCGACCATCGCTCTGTATTATCTTTCGGGGAAGATGGTGGAGGAGAGTCAGCAGCTGAGGGCGATTTCGCCGATGATCCCGCCGTTGTTGACCATTGGGACATTCTTTGCGGTCCAAGGAGCGTTCAGCGCGGTGGTGGGGGGCGTGTGCAGTTTCTTTGGGACTTTTCTGACGGTTCACCAGCAGATGGAGAAGCGTAAGTTGGTGCGGCCGATTTTGGATGAGGCGGTGGAATGCGGCGTCGGTCGGATTAATCCGGGTCGGTTGGATGGACACATCCAGGTGAAGAACGTGTGTTTTCGATATGGCGCTAACAGTCCATTGGTGTTGAACCAAGTGGATGTGGAGGCGTTGCCGGGGGAGTTTATTGCGATCGTTGGGGCCTCGGGAAGCGGGAAGTCGACGTTGCTGAAGTTGCTATTGGGTTTTGAGAGTGCGGAATCGGGCCAAGTGCTGTTTGACCGCAAAGACGTGCGGGATCTGGACATGACGTTGGTGCGACGCCAGACAGGGGTGGTGTTGCAGGAGGGGAAGATCAACGCGGGCACGATGTTTGTGGCCATTTCGGGTGCGGCAACGATCAGTTTAGACGACGCATGGGAAGCGGCCGAGGCGGCGGGTCTTGCGGATGAGATTCGGGGGATGCCGATGAAGATGCATACGGTGATTCCGGAGGGGGCGACGACGCTATCGGGTGGGCAGCGTCAGCGGTTGTTGATCGCGCGAGCGATGGCGTTAAAGCCGCGCGTGATGTTTTTCGACGAAGCGACAAGTGCTTTGGACAACCGGACGCAGGAGATTGTGAGTCGGAACCTGGGACAGCGACGGATTACGCGCATTGTGATCGCGCATCGTTTATCGACGATCCAGGATGCGGACCGGATTTATGTGATGGACCAAGGGCAAGTGGTGCAGAAGGGACGTTATGAGGATCTGATGAAGGTTCCGGGACCCTTTAAGGATCTCGCATCGCACCAAATTGGTTAGACCCTTTGCGACGGATCAAACGAGCATCAACCCCCAACTCTAAGGAAATATGATTCCGAACTTTGAGACATCGAAGCCCTACTCTGGTTCTCCTGAGGAACTGCTTCGATCCTTTGTTCCCACGCTGACCCAGCTTGGCTTTCGACTGGAGAAACAGACGCACGATTCGCGTGAATTTGTGGGGCCCGGGATGTCGAGCAGTCGGCAGAGCCCGCTTTTGGGGGCGTCGAGGATTCTGGTGCGGATCGAAGGACGGGATGTGCGGGTGCAGGCGGAGCTGGGAGGGGTAGCGAAGATGAAGCGTTTTTTGGTGATGCTGATCGGTGGGCTATGTGTGGGGTTAGGAGCGTTATTTGGCGGGCTTGGGGCGGCGGGGTTGATGAAGAGCCGGAATGGGGGTGAGTTCCATTTTTGGATTGTGCTGCTGCCCTTTCTACCATGGGTCTTTTTGATTCCATGGATGGCCCGTTTGATTGAGAAGCGGACACGGGCCGCGCTAGACACCTTGGTTCATAACCTAGTGCAATCCCAGGAGCGGTAGGTTTTGCGTCGAGCGTGGCTGTTGGCGTGCGCGCTTGCTTGGAGCTAGCAATCTGTGGGTTCGGTTGTCCCGTGTGAGCGGAGAGCCAGAAGGATCGGCAGGGCGAGGGCTTCCAGGGTGGATCGGTCGCCGGGGAGCGATTGGATAGCGGTTCGGTAGGCGTCGAGTTCGGTTCGGAGGCGAAGGTAAGCAAGGGTGAGTCCGTATTCGGTGGCGTAATTGCAGCGTCGGCCTGCCGCTGTGTCTTGAGGAGCGTCCTCGATGTCATCTTTGATTTGCATCCCGCGTCCGAGGTGCGTGGCGGCGGCGTGAACCGTTGGGAGCTGTTCGAGGTTGCCGCCTGCGAGTAACCATCCGGCCGTGGCGGCCATCACGTAGAGCTGGGAGGTTTTGAGATCGATCACGGACAAGAGCTCCTCCTCGTCTTTCATGGGGAGATTTGCTAGGTCGCGCAGTTGGCCGAGAGCCGCTCCGCCTGCTCCGATACTGTGCGAAAGCTCTTGGACCACTCGGGCTAGTCTGAGGTAGCTCTCGGCGGCGTGGGGCAGGGATGAGGAGGCGATCTGGTGCGCACAGTGTTGGAGGCACGCGTAGCCTCCGGCGATGAGAGCGTAGCTTGCGAGCAGGGCGGTTCCGGTGCCGAACGTGGTGTGCACCGAGGTGATGCCCCCACGGTCGGGGGAGTTATCCATGGATGGTAGGTCATCGACGGCTTTCGCGGCGCTGACCACGAACTCGACTCCGGCGATGGCGAGGCTGAGATCGGTTTGGGGGTTGGCGGCCTTTCCCATGCCTTTGACGAGAATGGCTCGGATACGGTTGCTGGGGGTTGTGAGCAAGGCGTGTTTGCAGGCGTCGAGCAACGGGCTGGGAGGGCCGAGACGATCGAGTTCTCGACGCACCAGTTTGGTGACATCGGCCTGGGCTTGGACGATGTGACGGCTCCAGGCGAGGAGCGGGTCGGGGCCTTTCGAGGTGGGTAAATGGGCAGGACTCACGCGGGGCACCTTGGGAGGGTCAGGGTTTCGTGGTTTTGGGCTGGGCATTCAACGCTTGGAAGGTCGATCTGATGAGCCTTTCATGATCCCAATGATTGATGAGATTACGATTCGAACCACGTTCGGAGATCCAGACGATCCCTGCGCCCCATTGTGTTTGGACTCCGACACGGATGGACCTGTTGTCGATGAAGAGGGAGTCGTTGGTGGATGCGGGAGCGGCGGCCAGAGTTGGGAGGAAGGAGAGGGCGACGGAGCCTGCGAACAGGGTTGACCACGTGGGGCGAAAGGACTTCATACCCCTGGAGAGTGCCACGGAGGGGGTGGTTTGCGAAGCTGAACCTTCATCAAGGCTGCGTGGGATCTCGCGTGCAATTCCGCCTTCAGGCGGTTGGGATGGCCTCGGGGCGGGGTGGGCTTTTAGAGGCGGTAGGCTTTGAGTCGTGAGGGCTTATGGACGCGGTAGGCTTGGGTGCGGGGAGGCTTCCTGAACCGCGTAAACGCGGGACTCCTGACGTGGCTTTAGAGACGTGGACTGTTGGAGACGTGGACTTGCAAACCGCGAGAGCTGAACCTACTTTCACGCGCTTATGGAAAACGTTGTTATCATCGGGACCGGCTGTGCCGGATTGACTGCGGCGATCTACACGGCTCGCGCGAACCTGAACCCACTGGTTTTGACGGGTCTGATGCCCGGAGGATTGCTGACCACAACGAGCATCGTTGAGAACTTTCCTGGATTTCCGGATGGCATAGATGGCTACGAACTCATGACCCGGATGCAGAAGCAGGCGGAGAAGTTTGGTGCACGAATTCAATTTGGAACTTTGGAGTCGGTGGCTTTGGGGCAACAACCGTTGCGGCTGGTCGTGGACGGGGAGACGGTGGAGACGAAGTCTTTGATCATTGCGAGCGGTGCGGGGCATCGACATTTGGGATTGGAGAGCGAGGATAAGCTCGAAAAAAAGGGGGTCACCTATTGTGCGACTTGCGATGGTGCGTTGCCGATGTTCCGGAACAAACCGGTGGTGGTGGTGGGTGGTGGCGATTCAGCCTGTGAGGAGGCGATGTATCTGACACGGTTTGCGTCGGTGGTTTATTTGGTGCATCGACGCGACTCTCTGAGGGCTTCCCGGATCATGGCGGAGCGCACGTTGGCGAACCCGAAGATCAAACCCATTTGGGATTCGGTGGTGACGGAGGTTCAGGACGTGAAGTTGGACAAGGTGACGGGAGTGAAGCTGAAGAACCTGAAGAGTGGGGAGGAGACAGTGGTGGAGTGCTCGGGCGTATTTGTCGCGATTGGGCATGTTCCGAACACCCAGGTTTTCAAGGGGGTGATTGATACGGACGAGAACGGCTACATTATCCCGAAGCGAGGGACGGAGACGAACGTGTCGGGGGTTTTTGTTGCGGGCGACTGTTCGGATCATGTCTATCGACAAGCGATCACGGCGGCCGGGTTGGGTTGCGCGGCTGCGATTGACGCGGAGCGTTACTTGGCTGGCTTGAATGGTTGAGGTTCGGAGGCCTTGTCGTATGAGCCCTGTTGAGGTGGACCGTTGGCTAAAGACAGAGCAGCCTCCCTTTTTGCTGGATGTGCGGTATCCGGAGGAGCACGCCTTGGCGGCGCTTCCGGGCAGTGTGTTGATTCCGCTCCACGAACTGCCCCAGCGCTGGCGGGAGATTGAGAAATGGCAGGACCGTCCTGTGGTTGTTTACTGTCATCATGGAATCCGGAGTCGGCATGCGGCTGGGTTCCTAAACCAATGTGGGTTCACGTCGGTGGAGAATTTGGATGGAGGGATTGACGCGTGGTCGATGGAGGTGGATTCATCGGTTCCGCGTTACTCCTGAACGTGCTGCGCGAGTGCGCGGATGGGAACGGGAATTTGGAGGGTTGGACTTGACCGTGGGGATGGGGAGGCGTTTGCTTAACGCATGCCCAACGGATTTCATATATCGCGTCGATCCTTCCTCACCCAGTGCACGGCCTTGGCGGCTGCAAGCGGCGTCCCGCTTTGGAGCGTGCGACGCGACTTGGAGGCGGCGGAGGCGGTTACGACGAAGGCCGTAGCGGCGAATGATCGGCCTGGGGTGGCGTTGATCGGGTGCGGCGGGATGGGGCGAGCGGACGCGAAGAACGCGAGTCGATTTGGTCGGATTGTGGCGGTGTGCGACGTGGACCGTCAGCATGCGGAGGCGGCGGCGAAACAATTTACGGTGGATGGCGATGGTCCTGTGGTGTTGGGGGATTTCCGGCAGGTGATGGAGCGGAAGGACGTGCATGTGATCATGCAGGCGACCCCGGACCACTGGCATACGCTGATCAACCTCGCGGCGGCGCGGGCTGGGAAGGATGTGTATGGAGAGAAGCCCCTGACATTGACCATCGACGAAGGAAAGCGATTGGTGAAGGTCGTGCGGGAGCGGGGGACGGTTTTGCAAACGGGCACGCAGCAGCGGAGCGATCGTAAGTTTCGGTTGGCCTGTGAGTTGGTACGCAACGGGCGGTTGGGCAAGCTGAAGACCGTGCATGTCTATGTGCCTGCGGGCATACGCGGTGGTCCGTTCCCGGTGCAAAAGCCCGCAGATACTTTCGATTGGAACCAGTGGCTGGGGCAGGCACCTCAGGTTGAGTATCACAAGGAACGCTGTCACGGGACGTTTCGTTGGTGGTGGGATTACTCGGGAGGGCCGGTGACGGATTGGGGGGCGCACCACAACGATATCGCGCGCTGGGCGATCGGTCAGGATGCTCCGTCGGACATCCAAGCCCGAGTCGTCACGGAAGCGATTCCGAACGGATACACGACCCCACCGGAGTTTGAAGCCACGCTGGGGTGGGAGGGAGGGATTACACAGATCGTGCGCACCACACCGGACGACAGCCCATACGGCGCTGTGCTGAAAGCGGATGGTCAGCGGAACGGGCTTCGATTTGAGGGGACGGATGGCTGGCTATGGGTGAACCGCTCGGATCTTCGAGCGAGCAAGGACGAGATCATCGAGACGCCGCTGGCGGACAATGCGGTTCGACTTGAAGTGAGCAGCGATCACATGGGGAACTTCTTTGACTGTGTGCGGAGTCGTCGAACCCCGATTTCATCGGTGGAGGCGGGGCATCGATCGGCCAGCGTGGGCCATTTGATTGTGATTGCGCTTCGGACGGGGCGAAAGTTGCGATGGGACGGTGTGAAGGAGGTCTTCGTTGGAGACGGAGCGAAGGAGGGTAACGCCTGGTTGAGCCGGGAGATGCGCAAGCCCTACGATTATAGTTTGGTGAGTTAGCC
>Ga0172367_10010225_pt1 | contig 10142 bp, 12 predicted proteins | sample Lak10m_FD_114542 | JGI IMG/M metagenome (GOLD analysis project Ga0172367, IMG submission 114542) | Freshwater microbial communities from Kabuno Bay, South-Kivu, Congo - kab_022012_10m | ecosystem: Environmental > Aquatic > Freshwater > Lake | place: Democratic Republic of the Congo: South-Kivu...
AAAAGTTCTTGCTCATTACACCACTGGGGATCATCCGAAAAAATAATCACTGGTAGATTTTCATCAAAGTGGGAGAGAGCCTGTTGATAATATTCCAAAGATTGAATAGGATGATTTGGATTTGCAACATAATCACCTCGGCGCACATGAAGAGAAATGACTTTGGGTGTTCGGCAGTGCCGCCATCGCCCACGCCTGCCTCGGGGCGCACGTACTTGCTCACCAAAAAGTTGAAAAAAAATTTCTTTTGATACTTTAGTAATATCCTCTTTGAAGGTAAAATCTTCCCTAATTTCATCTTCAATATGTTTGAAATATTTTTCAGATTGATAATATCCAAAGAGATCAATATTGTCTGGACAATTAACAAATAACTCTTGGTCAAAAGTGTGAACTCTTTCCATTAACACTTGATTAGGGAGTAATCCAAGATTATTTTTATTTTCCAAATCAAAGACATCATAAATGATCACATCAGAATTCTGAACCATAGGATCTCTTTTACCAAAGACATTTCTGGGTGGAATGTAAAACTCATATCCACGATTTTTAGCAATGCCTTTTAAAGAGGCATACTGAAACATTTGATTAGCAAGTCTGCCTAGATTACCTAGATTATTAAAAGAGATCATTTATCTTGAATAATTTTTCCTATGGTTTGGGTAAGACCATCCCAACTAAAGTGATTTTCATAGCATGTCTTTCCATATTCTAACATATTTTTATACTCACCACTAGCAATTAATCCATCTACAATTTCAGGTATTTGATCTATTTTTTCTGGAGTTATTAGTAAACAGAGTTTATTCCAATCTACATACTTTTCAAAGGGTAACCAGAATTCATCGCTAATAAAAATAGGTATGCAACCCATCTGAATTGTCTCATAAAGTCTAAAAGATGTTGGACCATAACCACGGGGACATAATCCAAAGATAGAATTGGAAGTCAAATCTCTAAAAATTTCAACATCTTTACCAGAGATACCAACTCCACCAGGATCATATAAATGATATCCATCAATACCACTTAAAGAACTCATCATTTGTTTTCTAAGAGGGTGGGTATCTCTACCACAAAAAACAACTTTGTATTTTTTCTCATCACTTACAAATACTGGATGAGGATCAGACATCAATGGAACTGGTTCATAGGTTGAATTTTTTCCTATGGGTGAAGTAAAACTTCCAGATGCAGCAAATACTTTACAATTATCCAGTCCAATAAGTGTTCCACCATCATACTGAACTACAGTAAAGAATTTTTCATTGGGAAGTTGCTCAATAACAGCAGCATAATAATCAATTAATGGTTGAACATTTTGCCCATATCCATTCAATAGGTGAAAAGCGGTCCATTGAATTGGTAAGTAAATATAATCCGTATCAATTTGATCGGCATTTTTACTAAAAAACTCAAAGCACTTTTCTTCAATCATAGGATTATTGCCTTGATGCGGTGGATATTGAATCGGCATTTTAGGCATTAATTGTCCAGGAACATTTAAAATTCTAAGCATTTTTAATCATCTCCTCATATTTTTGGGCTTCAAATCCTGCTAAAGATCCAGTTCTTTGCCAAAAACTGTCACTACGCAAACGATGGTAATAATATAAATCTGGAACAATTTTAAATTTATTATTTGATGCCAACCAATAGTATGAAAAAGCAATTACATCAGCAGCATATGGTTCCAGATTATTTTTAATTGGTTCTTTTAAACAATCGACATATGTAGATTTATTGACAAAGAAATTACCAGTATTCAATAATCCATTTGTACCTAACCCACACCCAGTTTGATTATGAAAACTTGCATCTAATCTAAACAGGTTTTGAATTTGTTCCAATCCAAGAGAGTCATAACCAAACCTACGATGATTCCAATCATCCCAAGCTCTCCATCCTTGATTTTTTCTTTCCATAATAATTACACTGGGACAATAGCAAATTTCCTTATCCCATTGATCAATATTGAAAATTGCTGGAATACTACATTCAACTAAAAAATTATCAGAATCTAAAAGATAAACCCAATCATTCTTTGCATTCTTTACTGATTCATACTTGTTAGCAAATCCACCAAGATTATTTTTATTCCGAATAACTTTAATCTTTTTAGATTGTTCAGAAACATTCACTCTAGTCATAGTCATTATACTATGGAGACAGTGAGAATTTTGTTCAGCGATTAAAGATGAATTGGGATCAAAACTAATCTCTTGACCGTCTAGTAAAGAATCAACTTTTTTTAGTAACCCTTGATATTGTTCTTCAGTTGAATAATCATCAACAACTAAAATTTCATCGACTCTATCATCAAACAATGGAATACGAATAGCATCTTCAAAATACTCTAGACTATTGTAAAATGGAATTGATACTGTTATTTTTTTCATCTTCACTTTCTACACACGGCAATAAAATATCCATTATGCCAATTACTATTTTGTAAATGAAGAGGACTTGATGGATGAGATTGATCTGGTTCAGCAGGATAAGAATCGTCTCCAGTTGTTCTAACTTCAATAGAATAAAGAACATTTAATTCAAGTTCTTTAATTGCTTTATTTGTTCCGTTTCTAGGATCTGGATTGTTCCAATCATCAACAATTAAAATAAATTCATCGTCAAGAGCAGTTTGAGCAACCTTAATAGCATTACATTGCGATTCTTCTTTATGACATCCATCATAAAAATAGATATTAAATTTACCAACCTGAGTAAAGTCTACATCTTCATATCTATTTTCATCAAGAACTACTTCCACATCATCACTGAGACATTCTTGAATATTGTTACAAAATTCTTGTTTGGGACCGCCAAATCCACTCCAATCATCAATACACAATGCACTGACTTTATTTCCATAAACAGCAGCACATGCAGTAGATCCTTTCCAAGATCCAATTTCAAGATATCTTGCATCATCAATATTTTCAACAAGATTGTTAATCAAATATCGATATTGCTTACCAGACATTCCTTCAAGATGAATAAATTTTTCTGGTAGTTTAGTTTCACATTTCAGTGCTTTATCATATGCACTTTTTACAATTTTAGCATATGGATGTGATGTAACTTTTCCTTTAAATGAAAAGTAAGGATTATTGGGGTGTGCTTCTGTTAATTTCATAGATAAATCTCGTTTAGTCCTTGAGTATCATTATAATCCATAATATCAGTATTAGAATAACTGTAATCTTTTAATCTATAATTAGTCCATGCTCCGAAGTATGGTCTCTCTAATGATGTACATCCAGCCAATGCTGAAATTCCAGCACCAACATCTAGAAATACAGCATTCTTGTATGTTTTAAATTTAGATGCCAAATAAAGTTTAGAAATTCCTATTCCAAACAAGAAAATATCAGCATCTACTGTTGGTAGAGTCTCAGCAAAGAATTGGTCCAGATCTTCTACATGATCACATGCTTTAGTTTCAGGGACGTAGATATAATCTACAATCTTTTCAACTCCAAGATAATCTCTATATTCTTGATGATCCATCAACTTTTCAATGATTTCCATTTTACTTTGTCCACCGATTAAAGCAATTCGATTGGGGAACTGTTTGAAAATCCATTTATTGGCAACAATGGAATATAAAAATTCCATAGGAAAATCTATTTTACCATTCGGAAAAACATCATAAAAACTTTCAAGTTTTGATTTTCCATGTTCATAAAGTTGAGTGCATTTATAATCACATTTTTCAATACTCTCATACCAAGGATTTAAATTAAGACTTCCGGGGTGAACAGAAGAATGCCTTACACAAACGTTACCAACTGCCTGACCTTTTAAGAAAAAATATTCACCATCAAACATTCTGAGAAAAACTTTAGGATCTTTATTTTCTACAGATTCAACAATAATATCTTTAAATGTTTTAAAATCTTTCTGAAAAGTAGGCCAAGTAGATTCGGTATTATAAAGTGGATTATCAATATCAGCGGAGCAGATACATTCTGTACCTTCTATTTTATATAAATCAAGCATTTTCATACCCCATTAAATTAAAGTAACTACCTAACTTTAATTGTGTTTTTGTAGTTACAGTTTCTTTAACATTATCTTCACTATAATCTTTATATGGAAGAATTCTAAAATCAACACTAACTCGCGTTAGGTCATAAGTATTAGTTTTATTTCCATGAGTCAGATTAGCACCATCCCAAAGATAATATTCACCATAGTCTGCCTCCATTGGTTCATAATCACCAAGACCTTCACTACTTTCTGCCCAGATTGTATACGTGTCTTTAGCAGAGGTAACAGGTAGAAAAACATTTACTTCATAAGGACTATGACTGTAAGTTTTGTCTTTATGAAATTCTGCTACAGAAATATTATTTGGAACCTGAATTCTAAACGTAGGTATCTTTTGATATAAAATATCTTGCTCAAATTGAGGAAGAATTACTTCCTTTACAAAAGAATTGTAGGTAGTTAAAAAATGAGATTCTCTAATCTGATCATAAAACGTTCTATGAAACTTAGTACGTTGATCGGTTTCAAATGTAAGAACCCCAAAGTCACATTCTTGTTCTTTATGAATTTGATCTAAATTTGTTGTACTAAAAATTTTTTCTAATTCTTCTTTAAACTGATATTTAAAGGTATCATAAGATTTCTTTTCTTTTAATGCCATTACCACCCACTCTTAATACAATCAACGATATATTGTCTGTCTTCTGGTGTCACCCACCAACCAACAGGAATACAAATCATTTCTTTTACCAGTTTATCTAGGTTAGGAAGATGGCAGCGATATTCAGACACACAAGTATGAATATCATTTCGTTCATGAACACGACTAACCATAATATTACATTCTTTCATCTTATTCATGAAATCAGTTTGACGATCAACTTTAATAGTATAGATCCAATAGGTTGATTGACGATCAGATTTATTTTCAAGAAGGGTTATGCCAGGCACATTACTCAATTCTTTATTGTAAAAATTAGCATTATCAATAGTTGTCTTAAGATTATTTTCTACAACGACAGGGAAGTTTTCAATACCAATCGTGGCATTGATATCATTCATGTGCATTTTAAATCCAAACTCTGAGATATTACTTTCACATCTAAAATCTTTACGATTATCGTCTCTATCGATACCATACCAGCGGAGAAGTTTTGCCCTACGGACTTGTTCCTTATAAGGAAACACAACACATCCACCATCTCCTGTTGTCAAATGCTTGATTGCTTGAAAACTAAATGTACAAATATTTCCATGCGAACCAATATTCTGTCCCTTGTAGGTAGCACCAAAGGCGTGAGCACAATCTTCAATTACTGCAGGTTTGAATCCGTAAAGTTGTTGTGTCTTTAATTGAATATCACGCAGACGATCAAGATCTACTGGATATCCACCCCAATGAACAACCATGATTACCTTTGTCTTGGGAGTAATCTTTCTTTCAAGATCATCCAAATCCATATTACATGTATTTGAATCCACATCTACCCACTTTAGATCAATTCCATTTGCAAGAATCGGCCAATTTGTAGCAGTGCAGGTTAAAGGAGTTGTAAGAATTTGATCTCCTGGATTTATTCCATCCCACTGACGCTCATCAAAACAAACTCCATGATGTGAGAGAACATTTTGTTCTGGTCTTTTAAGCATATGAATAGCAAGGTGCTCAGCAGAAGTTGCTGAGTTTACAGTTACAACATTATCATTTGTAAAATAATCCTTTAGTAACTCCTCAAACTTCTCCACCTTAGGTCCTTGCCCAATGTATCCAGACATTAAAACCTTAGATGTTTCTACTGCTGCTTCCTCAGTCATAAAGACTTTAAACAGAGGAATCATATCTTGCCTAACTTTCATTTTCTGATCAGAGTAATTGAAGGAAAATCTTCTAATACTGTTATTCTAACATCATTAGAATATTTTTTCAAGACAGTTCCAATTTTGGGTTTATTGTACTTAACCATCCACTCAATATTATCCCTTTCATCAGATCCACCCTCCATAATCATTACACCTCTAACTTTTGGCAGATAATTCTGAATGGCAAATTCAAATGTTTCCCCATTATTAGCAATATCAATATGGAGAATATCAATTGAATCATCTTCATAAAGATCTACAGATTGATAAAAATCTCTTTTGTAAATACTCACATTATCATTTTCCCGATACTTGTCTATGACAAAATTATAATCAGCAGCATTATAAGGAAACTCATCAAATAAATCATTAGCTTCAATATGACAATCTCCACTATAATTGACAAAGCAATCGAGAGAATAACCTTCTAAAATACCAAACTCCACAATTTTAGAAGGATTGATTGAAAAGCATATTGATTGGAATACCTTATTATAGTGATACTCTTTATATGAAGATTTAATATTCGACATATTCATCACTGGCAGCGTCGTGCCATAAGCAGTAAGAGGCATCTTTAATAAACTCCGCATTTTTTTCTTTAAAAAAAGAAAACATCATGTTTTCTATTGAAATAAAATTATTCACCATATACTGGAGATCGACTTGATTATAAAAATCATAAAAATCCTGTACATTCACTCCAAAGTATCCAGTTTTTACTTGATCCTCTAAAGCTAAAGAAAAATAGTTTCTTGGATTATGTAGGAAAGATTTCATAAAGGCAAAATCCTTTAGAAGCATTCTTGGTTCATGATGAAAGAAATAATCATATGTGGTCAGTATGTCGGAATAATCCTTCCACATTTCAATATCTCCTGCACCTTTGTTGTACCTACCATAAGTATTCTGAGGTTTTACATATAAAAATGCTTCCTCTGGTAAAGCATCTTTAATTTCTTGAGGAACTTGATCTTCACTTTCAAGAGTATTATCTACAAGAATAACATCGTAATGTTCGAACTCATTTGAATATTGCTTAAGACTTTTTAATCCATCTATGTATTGTTGAGTTCTTCTACTACCATGACTTAATGGCAGAAAAGTATTCCCACTTACATTGATTGCTGTACGTAATTCAATAAGTATTTTCATATTTAAAAACAAATTTTTTCTAATCCAACTTCAAAAGTAGTTTTCAACTGAAGTCCAAGATTTTTAATTTTAGAATTATTTAAGTAATAATCAGAAACTTTTTGAGGTAGGTAGTGTATGATGCTTTTGCTATTTAATATCTTTTTACAATATTCTACTGAGTATTTAAATTCAACTGGAATACCACTCGATACATTATATACTTGATTGGTTTTGGAATTATTCATCAAGTAATAAAAGGCATCACAGACATCATCAACAAAAATAAAATCTCTTTTAAATGTGCCATAATTATAAAGATTTACATCTTCATTGTTTTTTAATTGTTTGATAATATATCCAAGGACATTCTTTTTAAAAGAGCAATTTTTATCATTTCCATAAACATTTGCAAGTCTAAAGATACGATACTTAACTCGAAACGTTTCACAAAATGTAATCAACATCTGCTCGGCGGTTCTTTTAGTAATTGAATAAAAACCACTCGGATTACAATAATCATCTTCAGAAGCATTAATTACTTCAGATCCATAAACAAATCCTGAACTAACAAAGTTAAAAGTTACATTTTTATTTCTACAGTTGTCTAGAACATCCATCAATACATTTAGATTTGTATTAATATCAACGTGAAGATCCTCGTAAATATTATGATTGGTTGTTGTGCTAATGCAATACAAGATATTATTTGTTTCGGGAACCATCTGGTCTCTTGGAATTTTTACTCCACCATAAAGTTCACAGAAACGACCACCAATAAATCCAGTCGCACCAAATACTGATGTGTCACTCATACTTATCGCATTCTAAAAATGACTTCCCATCTTGATCTTTTAAAGACAGTACTGGATTAATATTACCCCAGTCAATTCCAAGGTCTTTATCATTCCACAGAAGAGTTCGATCATACTCTGGATGATAATAGTCAGTTGTCTTATACACAAACTCAGCAGTATCTGTCAATGTATAAAATCCGTGAGCAAATCCAGGTGGAACCCACAGATGTAGATTATTTCTATTCAGTTCAACTCCATACCATTTACCAAATGTAGAGGAAGACTTACGGAGATCCACAATCACATCATAGACGGCACCAGAGATGCACCGAACAAGTTTTCCCTGAGCGTGTTGTATCTGATAGTGAAGACCCCTGAGAACGCCCTTAGAAGACTTAGAGTGGTTGTCTTGAACAAAGTTACTAACGCCAGTAATCTTTTCAAATTCTCTCAGATTAAAACTCTCTAAGAAAAACCCACGCTCATCTTCAAATTTATTATTGGTGATTAAATAAGCGTCTTTGAGACTAGTACCGATTGCATTCATACCATTGAATTGTTTTTTGAAGTCCATAGTCAAGAGAGAATATTGGTGACCACTTTAGTTCGTTTTGGATTTTTGTAATATCCGTGGAATAACGACGGTCGTGTCCTGGTCTATCACTAACGTATTCTATCATAGATTCATCCTTACCCATCATAGTAAGAATTTTTTTAACTAAATCAAGATTAGTAATTTCATCCATACTACCGATATTATATTTTTCACCACTCACACCATTTTCCCATACCTTAATTAAAGCAGTGCAATGATCTTGAACATACAACCAATCACGAATTTGCTCACCATCACCATAGATCGGAACTTTTTTATCTGACAAAATATTCAGAATTGTTTGTGGAATAAATTTTTCTTGATGTTGACGTGGCCCATAATTATTGGAACAGTTAGTAATATTTACAGGTAGTTCATATGTATGATGAAATGCCATTACAAAATGTTCGCTTGCTGCCTTAGATGCTGAATATGGATTCCTAGGATTGTAAGGACTGGTTTCTGTAAATGATCCTGTCTCAATTGATCCATAAACTTCATCGGTTGAGATATGAATGAACTTTTCTACACCATATCTGACAGCACAATCCAATAGATTTGCAGTGCCCGCAACATTGGTATGAATAAAATCTGAGCAATCTCTAATTGAATTGTCAACATGACTTTCTGCAGCAAAGTGAAAAACTGTTTTAAACTTATAATTAGAAAAGACACATTGACATCCTTCTTTGGAAGCAATATCAATTGTATAAAATTTAATAGGATCAGGTATATTATGCCAATCAGCAGCATAAGTGAGTTTATCAATACAGATAATTTCTTCATCCGTAACTGTTAATAAGTGATGAAGAAAATTACTACCAATAAATCCAGCACCACCAGTAACAAGAATTGTCATGATAAATCGTTAGGATAAGAATACTTATTCAATAATTTTGGAGAATATTGTTGAGGAACTTCTATAAGATCTCTCTTTTCCTTTGACAGAGGCATTTCTTTTTCTCTCTTTTCTTTTTCAAGAAGATAAACACGATTTCTCAATTCAGTTGAAGAATATTGATGTCTTCGTAGATGATAAAAAATTTCTATGCCGTGATCAATACAATATTGCTTTCCTGTAAAATCTCTATTCTCATATTCCTCACTTAAAAATCGTATATCAATTGTCTGTGTCTGAATTAAATTAAGGAGATCTGCTTCGGTTTCGTACACAAGGATTTCATCAACATACTTACATCCTTGTAGTTGAACATATCTCTCATAAACTGTCTGAACTGGTTTATTTTTTACACCAGGACGGTCAATCGTTGGGTCAACTTGAAGTGCGACTTTTAGATAATCACATAATTCCTTTTCCACCTTAAGCATTGTGATATGCCCAGCGTGGAAAAGGTCAAATGAACTGCAGTTAAATCCTATTTTCATGTATGAGATGCTTTCTTTTATTATACTAAAAAAGGTGAGTTTATGCAACCCACCTTTGGTAATTCAGGCTCGCCACTTGCTCTTTAACTAGAAGCAAGAAACTAGGCGGGAGTTACCCCATCCGCACCAATTACTCTTTAAAGGAAGTAATAAACCTTAGAGGGTCCTTTTTGAGGCTCCACCACTTGATTTTAAGAAACCAAGAAAAGTTGGGTTAATTTTGATATCTCGGTAATACCAAAAAATACTATTAGAAATAGCACATCCCAGAGTTTGAGTTTGATTGCAAAAGGAATACCAAGAAGTCCTCCGATAAACTTAATGACCAAACCATATTTGAAACTTCCCCATAGCATGATTTGATAACCGAGCATAAG
>Ga0172367_10010228_pt1 | contig 10140 bp, 16 predicted proteins | sample Lak10m_FD_114542 | JGI IMG/M metagenome (GOLD analysis project Ga0172367, IMG submission 114542) | Freshwater microbial communities from Kabuno Bay, South-Kivu, Congo - kab_022012_10m | ecosystem: Environmental > Aquatic > Freshwater > Lake | place: Democratic Republic of the Congo: South-Kivu...
ATTTGCACTGCCTTCGGGTGGGGGAGGTAATAAGATTAAATTAATTTTCCGAAGAGTTTTCTCAGCAGAGAAAATTGAGCCTAATCATATTAGTTACCCCTTTCCCCGAACTGAGCCCGAAAATTTGGAGAATTTTCTGGGTGCGAAGTTCAGGGCTGAAAGGGTCAAGCGACATCGTGAGCGACTAAATTTGAGGTAGCCCACAAATTTACAAAGCGAACGAAGAGCGAAGAAGTCGCAAATGAGCCGTGGTGGTGGGAAGATTTCAGTTTTTAGTATAGAGAGTTTGTCGCCGTAGTCGTATGGGGGAGTTCCGAGTTAGTTTCAGTATTATGTTCAATAAAAAGAAAAATTTAGCTATAGATTCTTACCGACTCAAGGACATTGTCAAATCTTATAGATTCAGTCGCGAAATTGTCTGCATTTGTTTCTAGAATAAAGTTAAGGTATTGCCTACCCTCATATTTACCCGTTACAAATAATGCAATTCTTTCTAAAGCCACATAGTTACTTGCAGGGATAGTCATTATTCCATCAAAGATTAACCAATCCTTACCATTTATTTTCTTTATCTGTTCATTTGTTTTTTGAAAACTGAAAGAATCATCTGCTTGATCTTCTTTTAGTAAATCTGCAGTATAAGTATTTAGATTAATTGTTTGACCTTCTTCTAAACCATATAAAGTAACGGTTATTGCGCTTATTTTATCTGGCGATTCAAATACCACTTGATAATTATCTTTGTCTTCGGTAACAGTCCAATCAGCAGGATATTGCAAGGCACTGATTTCCATATTAGAATTTTTATAAGTTTTAAAGCCTTGTTCAACAGTATAATTTGCTTCAATATTTTTATCAGAATTGACATTGGCTAAAGAATTAGCACCAAAAATACCGGCTAAAACTCCTGTGAGAAGAATAACAATAATCCATGCTACAATTAAACCCCCTATAGTATAGAGAATAGAATAAATCCATTTTTTAGTAGTAGACAAATCCGGATTTCTACACGTTCTGTGTATTCCAAAAGAAATAATTACTGCACCAACAATTCCACCAATACCTGCTAATTGTTGTCCAACAATTACTAAAACTAAATATAAAAATGACCACAAATATTTTTTCTTATCTGAATTCTCTTTTAATGCCATCTTTTTCACCTCTATTTTATACGAAACCTGCCTTTTTAAGTATTCTGTTTAAGTTTTCTTTTATATCTTGCGTCTCTAGTAAGATGTAAGGGGCTGCTTTATTTGCTGGAGCCCACATTATTTTATACTTCTTTCCATCTTTACAATTTACTCTTAATGCCATTTGATATAAGGAATTTAAAGTAACGCTTTTAACATTCTGCAAGGGAATCTTTGTTAAGGGTATTGAAGAAATTATAATTTCTTTATCAGTCACAGCCATTTTTATTGGATCTGGATGTTGCATTGTAACATACCATTTAGGATTTAAATGAATTGTGTTTTCATAAATAATCTTCTTATTTTTTATTGCTTGTTTAAAGTCACTAGTCAACATCTTTTCCTTTGTTTTTTCTGCAATTTTTTCATATTGGTTAAATAATTTTCCAATAGCAATAAAAGCACAAATTCCAATTATAAAGAAAGAAACCACGCCATTGAGTGCATTATCTTGTATACCTAAAGAAGTAGTTTTCTTTAGAAAACCTTGTAAGGCAATCATAAATGTTAATAATCCTATGAAAGAAAGAGTCCAAAGTGAAAAATCATACCAACAAGAAATTTCTTTTTTCTTAGATAAAAATAATAAAATTATTCCCAAAACGGCAACTAGAATAATAAAATAAAAATAATTAAATGCCCAATGATAACTATTATATTGTAAAGCTTGAAAAGAATTAATATTCGTTCCATCCTTTTCGGCGATAGGCAGAATAAATTGAATGATTGCTAAAGCCACAATGAGGATTAATAATGCAATACTGGATTTTTTAGATTTGGTTACAATGCTCGAAAGCTTAACAACCTCATTTATCATTTGCGGATTAACTGTTGCCATCTTTTTTATATTATAAATTTTGAAGTTTAAAAATCTGTCGATTTCGTCGTTTCGGAACTCCCCCCATCGTTTCGTTTTTAGTTAGTAGATAGTTCGGCGACAAACTCCACTCTAGGGGCGGGTGGTCGGGGGAAATCCGGCTCATTTGCGATTGAAACTAAGTGTGTTTCGATGTAATTTATTAGTATAAGCTCTAAAAACACTTAATTTGGCACTTTTAACTTACAGCCTAAAAAATGTATTGATTAATAAGTTACAGCTCTTATTTTTAAATAAATTAAAATTATCTTTTTTATGGATTTGGATTATAGAATAGTTCAAGAAATGAAAAGAAGAAATTTTTCACCAAGAACTATAGAGACTTATTCTGATTGTATTAAAAAGTTTTTAGAATTTACTGGAAAAGATATTAGATATTTAAGTAAAAAAGATGTGTTAGATTTTTTAAACTATCTTCAAGAAAGAAAACTTGCTGGAAGTAGCATGAATGTTTATCACATGGCAATTAGATTTCTTATGGAAGAGATTTTAAGAAAAAACATAAGACTAAACATAAAATATTCTAAAAGACCGGAGAGACTACCAGAAGTTTTGACAAAGGAAGAAACCTTACAAATTATAAACTCGATAAGAAACCAAAAACACAAAATAATGATCTCGCTTTTATATGGAGCAGGACTTCGAGTTTCTGAATTATTAAATTTGAGAGTTATAGATATTAATTTTGAAAATAAATACGGGTTTGTAAGAAGAGGTAAGGGCAATAAAGACAGAATATTTATCTTGCCAGATAAAATCTCCGCAGAATTACAAGAGCTGATTTCTTTTGAAAAACTTGGGAACGAAGATTTCTTATTTTTAACTAATAGAAAAGAACAATACTCTCCGAGAAGTATTGCAGAAATAATTAAACAATCTTGTGCAATAAATGGAATAAAAAGAAAAATTCATCCCCACACAATGAGACATTCATTCGCCACGCACTTAATTCAAAACGGAAATTCAGTAAATGAAGTTCAAAGTTTATTAGGGCATAAAAGTCCAGAGACCACAATGATTTACGTTCATCTTGCTTCGCCTAAAATGTTAAATATAAAAAGTCCTCTTGACTATAACTATCTATGAAAATTTTACTCGATACAAATTTTTTATTGACATGTGCAAAGCAGAAAGTTGATTTTGCTAGTTTGATTGCTGAACAGATTGATGAAAAACTTGAATGGATTATTCCTGAAGAAGTTCTTGGAGAATTAAACGAATTGTCTGAAAGAAAAGGAATGAAAGGCAAGGACAAGGAAGCTGCAAAACTGGCTTTAATGCTTGTAGAAAAAATGGGCTATGAATCTATAAAAATAAATAATAAAAATGTAGACGTAGGAATTGCGGATTTTATTAAAGGTAAACTTATTGCCTTGGCAACATTAGATAAGGGGTTGAAAAAAAGAGTAGATAATACATTAATTGTTATCTCAGATAAAAGACAGGTGCAGATTGTTAATTAACAGCGGGGAAAAAAGGAGTTCTCCGAAAAGTTTTGTAAGCGCAAGCTTTAAAAATGAACTTTTTCTATTAAAACCATGTTCTATTTAGTTGAAGTTGAGGACTTTGTAAGAGTAGAGCCAAAATTGTTTGGCCTTAAGACAGCTGATGCAGTTAAAGAACAATTGCATACAAGTTATTCAAATTTCCAAGACAGAGATTTAGGAACAGTTGTTGATGTTTTAGAAGTTTTATCCGTCGATGATGGTATTATTATTCCAGGTGACGGCGCAGCTTATTACAAATCTAAGTTCAAAATAATCGTTTTCAAACCGGAATTACAAGAAATTGTATATGGAAAAATTGAAGAAATTACAAACTTCGGCGCATTTATTGATATGGGCGTTTTAAGAGGTATGATACATATTTCACAGACTATGGATGACTTTGTTTCATTCTCAAAGAGTGGAAACCTTACAGGTAAAGATGGAAAGAGATCTTTGAATGTAGGTGATGAATGTATGGCAAGAATTGTTGCTATCTCTTATAAAGGAGAAGAACCTAAAGTAGGTTTAACAATGAGACAACCAGGATTAGGAAAATTAGACTGGATTTCTGGAGATAAAGAAAAAGCTAAAAAGGCTGCAAAGAAATCATCTGATGGAGAATCAAAAGAAGCTAAACCTAAAAAGGAGAAGAAGAAATAATTAGAAAATGGCAAAGGAAAAAGCTTGTGTTAAATGCAAGACAATATATACTGGAGAAAAATGTACAAATTGCGGAGAAACTGCAGGAATAGATAGCTTTAAAGGCGAAGCTGTTGTTTTTAACGCTGATAAATCAATAATTGCACATAATTTAGGAATTAAATCAAACGGCAGATTTGCTGTAAAAATCAAATAAAATGTTCACAATAAACAAAATAAATTTTGAGTTCACAAGGAAGTTAGCGGTTGCAAGCAACCTTACAAACTCCTTCGGAGCTTTATAAAATGGAATCAAAAACAATAAAAGAAAATAAGAATCTATCATTGAATAGAACAGAATATGTTTTAGAAATTAAATCTGAAAAGAACCCTTCTAAAGCGGATGTTGTTGCTTTGTTAAAAAGCGATGCTGAACTAACAGTAGTTAGAAAAATTGATGGAAGTTTCGGTAAAGATGCTTTTGCAGTTGATGTAGTCGTTTACAATACTGCTGCAGACAAAACAAGAGTAGAGACAATCCCAAGAAAAGTTAGAAAAAAGGCTGTTGCAGAAGCTAAGAAAGCTGCTGAAGAAGCTAGGAAGGCTGCATAAAGATGGCAATAAAATCAAAAATAAAAGGTAAGAAGAAACACAAGAATAGCCCTACTTCTAAAAAGAGTTCTAAGTACACTATCCAAGGCGATAAGGTAATAAGAGCAAAATACTGTCCAAGATGCGGACCAGGATTTTTCTTGATGGACACAGACAACAGAATGTACTGCGGAAAGTGTCATTTTACTGAATTCAAAAAGAAAGGTTAAGAATTCTTTTATTAAAAAATATTTTAGAATAGTTATTAGTTAGAATTTATAGTTTTTTAATTTCCAGTAGCTAATTCAGATTCCTTGGAAGCTCTTGACGTAGAAGAACTAGCAGTTTGAGGCGTACTTTCTGCATGATCTCCGCAATGACAAAGTCCTGCTGCTTTTCTTTCTGCACACTTGCCTAAAACACAATAAGGGCATGGAGCAATTGCAGATTTATATTGTTCAGAGGGAGTTTTATATGAAGTGGGCATCTTAAAGTTGACTGTCTAAACCTTCAGAAGACATAGGTTCTCCAACTAATAAAGATAAACCATTCAAAGCAGTTAGAGCAGGAATAAGAACTTCTGACCTATAAGTTTGAACCCTAGATATAAACTGGTATTCACTACAGGAAGCATTGCTAGCACATTTTCTGCATTGATCAGTATATTCGCATATCATTTTAAAATTTCTAAAAGTGTTTAGAATAAAATTCTGTTGAAATCTGGGTTTATAAACCTTTCTAAAAAACACGTTTTTGTACTTACCTGCGAGTAACACCAAAACTAGTACTTAAAGCAAATATTTGTTTGTTGAGAGCTCATTCCTAGTGAGAATCCGATTGCTGCTATTTGTTTTTCGTCTAATAAATCTACTTCGGATTTTGCAAATGTTGCAAATTTGATCTTACATTTTGCCTTTCTACAAATTTTTATATTCTGAATTATTCTAGAAAGTAAACGTGCTTTTGACTTTTTATCAGACTGCAATAATAGGAAATTTATTCCTTCAACTATTGCAATATTTTTATCTTTTGCAATTCTTGCAATTACATGATTAAGACCCGAAGCTCTTTGCTTTAAACTATCTTTTTGTTCTGTTAATTCTGGAGAAACTAAATAATTTATTTTCAATGTTTCTAAAGCACGACGATTAAATTCATCATCCCGGCCTAAAACTGCAATTTTAATTTGTTTGTTTTTTGATTTGATAAACTCAATAGTTCTTCTGCATTCTTTTTCATCTGCATCAATTAAAATTCCATCCGAATCAAAATTCTGTATATCTTCTTTTTTAGAAACTAATTGGAAATAATAACTTCCTGCATTTTTGAATAGAGTTATATCTTGTGCCATTATAATCATAATTAATAAGAGTATATAATGTTTTTTAATTAACCAGAAATAGTTGTTCCAATAAAAGGCTTTCCTGAAAGAATTTTTTCAAATTCTCTTAAATTGCCGACAATCTGAGTAGTTATCTTATTCTTCATAATCTCTTCTGCAGCACTTTGATCCAAAATGAAATGTTGACCTGCACTAAACTTTATCTTGTTTACCATTGCGTTGAAATCTTTCCAAGAGATTTTTTCTATAAACTCTGCAGATTTGTCTTTTTTTGGATCGGCAGTGTATAATCCTTTTACATTTGTTATATTTATGAATTTAGCATCTAAGTGATTAGCTAATCTTGCAGCAGTAGTATCAGAGGTTTGATCAGGAGCATATCTTAGACCTCCGCAGAAGACAAAATCATTTTTCTTTATTAAGCTCTCAACTTCTTTCATATCAGTAGGAATTCCTTTTTCAGGGTCTACTCCAAAAAGATAAGATAAAAATCTCGCATTTAGCCTAGTTATAGAAATACCAATCATTGCTTGGAGATAATCTGATTTTTTGTCTTTCTTTAATGCATCAATATATTTTCGAGCAACACTTCCGCCACCACATACAATTACAAATTTAGTTGTCTTTGAATATTTTGTAATTATTCTCTTAAATTCTTGAAGAAAAGTGAGGTCCACATGGTCAGGCACTATCTTGCTTCCGCCTAGAGAAATGACTAAAGTGCTTTTTGCCATTTTACAAAACTTTCCTCCTTTGAATCTTATTTGAAAGTTTGCAAGATAACGAGTTCATCGAGTTATCGCTAATGTGTTTGGCGACTGCGAACGCAGTGAGAGTTTTGTCTGCCATATAAATTAGAGAAAATGAGGTATTTTAAGGGTTTTGGTTAATTTAAAAGTGACTAATCTCGTACAGTAAACAGTTTGTCGTCATGAACATCAAAAATTCCAAGCCGGACTCCGCAGTCTATCCAACCGTGTGCATAATAAATTGCTCCAAAAGAATTAATTAAATCGCCTTCTTTTTCGAAGTGTTTTGAATCTGACAAGTAACATTCAACCATCTCAAAGATTTTTTCTTCCTCGCAATTTGCATTCCGCTTTTTTGCAAGAGATATCTTGGAAAGCGAATCGCTCGCTTCTTCCTTTTTATCTTTTATAACACTTTTTTTAATAATGTCGAATGCTTTTTCGGTTATCTTTCTGTAGTTTGCTAAACTTTCTTTTGTTATTTTGTCCCTTGCCATTACTTAAATGCCTCGCTGTAATCTGGAGAAATTTGAAAATTTTTCTTTATTAAGAATCTTGTTCCAACTTCTTTAGAGATTATTGCATTAAACAAAAGATTATCTATTGCAACTTTAAACACTTGATTATCTATAGGTATTTTTGTTCTGCTTGAAATGTATATTAAAATAGATTTTATTTCTTCGTCAGATAAAATTATATTTGTATTTTGAATTCTTCCCATTCTATTGATTTTTATGGGTAGATTTTCTCCAATATACTCGATTGAAGAAATAGAAGGATCGTTTATCATACTAGAAAGTCTACCATAACCTTCTAAAATAACGGGCGGAGCATTTGGATGAGCAATAATTTGCGGTTTTTCTTGCTTTACTATCGGAACCTTAAGAACACTCTCCTGAAAACCTCGGGAGAGTTCATGAACCTTTGGAGACATTGTCGGAACAATATCATTATCTATTCTATGTTTTTCACGATCATTTTCAATTTCGCCTGAAGAAATAATTCTGAATACAATCTCGCGAACTATCGGAGAATTGCTGGCTATTGAGTTCATATTGTCTGTACAATTGTTTTAGGTTTAGCTGGAGCCACAGAGGGAGTATATTGTGATTGCTGCATGCCCGCTGGAATATTTGGAGTTTGAACTTGAGGTGTTGAAGTCATCGAAGCCGAAACAGACTTTACAGACTCTTGTTTTTTTACTTTTTCATCTAATGTTTTTACGCTGCTCATAATAGATTTATTTTGGTCTAAAAGCATATTAACTCTACTCATTAATTCTCTGTCTACTTCGGGAGTTGTCTTTCCTTTATTGACCATATAATCTCTTGCAGAAATCTCGAATACATTCAAAAGTTTTGCCATGCTATCAGACAAATTTTCAAATTTCATCGATAAATTAATCATCGCTCTTTGCAATCCGACGAAGTTTTCTATTAACATTTCCTCTCTTTGAGCAGCAGTCATTTTCTTCTTTTTCGGAGGTGCATTAGGGTCTCTTACTTTTTTGGTAGATTTCTTTTTTTCTTTAATAACTAAAACACCCTCTACCTCTCTTTTTTCACCATCAACCATATTTTATACAGAAGGTTTTTGTTTATAAACATTACGGGAAATAAAGTAGACTAAAAACGAGGATTAGGACGACAAGAATCCTCTTTTTGTAATTAGACTTTAATAATCAAAACCGAAGTCTTTAAAAAGCCTAAATTGTAGAATATTTTGATTGTAGAAAATGGAAGAAAGAAAGATTATTATCCCGGGCGAAACTATTGTTAGTGGCGACGAATTCTTACCTGGAGATGGAGCAAGAAGAGAAGGACAAGATATTGTTGCAGGTAAATATGGTTTAGCAGAAGTTAACGATAAGCTTGTTAGAGTTATTCCTTTATCTGGCGTTTATGTTCCACGAAGAGGAAATGTAATTATTGGAACAGTTGTTGGAGTTACATTCAAAGGATGGTTAATCGATTTCGGTTCTCACCAGAATGGATTCTTAAATGTTACAGAAGTTCCAAGATATGTTGGAAGAGGAGAATTGAGAGATCATTTTGATTTTGGCGATGTTGTTTGTGCAAAAGTTTTCGGCACTGATGGCGGAAATATTGATTTGTCTGTAAAATTAAGAGGGTTTGGAAGAATACAAGGCGGACAATTAATAAATGTAAATCCAAACAAAGTTCCGAGAGTTATTGGAAAAGAAGGAAGTATGGTTAGTTTGATTAAAGGAGCTACAAATTGTGATATTACAGTTGGTCAAAACGGAGTTATCTGGGTTGTTGGTGATAAAATTGAAGATGAATTGAATGCTAGAAAGATAGTAGAATTTATCTGTGAAAATTCATTCTTATCTGGATTAACAGAAAAAGTTGAAGAATATATAAAGAAAGATTTAAAACTAGAGATTAAACAAACTAGATTTGAGAATGTTGAGGCTGTTTCTGAAAGCCCACAGGAAGAACAATAATGGTAGAAAGTTTATACAAAAAAAGATTCGATGGAAGAAAGAACAATGATCTTAGACCTATCACTGCTAAAGTAGGAATTGTTCCTTCCGCTGATGGTTCTGCTATGTATCAATCCGGAAAGACAAGAGCTATTGCTGTTGTAAGAGGACCAAGATTATTACATCCAAAACATATGGAAAATCCTCAAACAGGAATTTTAAGAGTTACTTATCAAATGATGTCTTTTTCTGTATGGGACAGAATCAAACCAGGAAGTTCTAGAAGAGGACAAGAAATTAGCAAAGTTAGTGAATGGGCTTTGAATGAAGTTGTAGAATTAGAAGCTTTCCCTAATTCCGTAGTTGATGTTATTATCCAAATTCCACAAGCAGATGCAGGAACAAGAGTAGCTGGTTTAAATGCTGCTGCTATGGCTCTAGCGCAAGCTGGCGTTCCTATGAAAGAAATGATTTCAGCTGTTGCAGTTGGAAAGATGGACAGAACATTAGTAGTTGATGTTGACAAAAATGAAGAAGATTTCCATGAAGGCGAAGGACCTACAGATGTTCCGATTGCTATGACTTCAAGAAGCAATAAGATTGCACTTTTACAATTAGATGGCAAGATTTCAGTACCAGAGTTGAGAGAACTTACAAAGATGGCAAAAGAAGGTTGTAAGAAAATAAATGAAATTCAAATTAAAGCATTGAGAGAACCAGGAAAGGAGATAAAAGCATAAAATGACAAACAAAATATTCACTTCATTCATAGTTGTCAAGAGAATTAGCGGTTGCAAGCAACCTTGCGAACTTCAAAAT
>Ga0172367_10010229_pt1 | contig 10140 bp, 9 predicted proteins | sample Lak10m_FD_114542 | JGI IMG/M metagenome (GOLD analysis project Ga0172367, IMG submission 114542) | Freshwater microbial communities from Kabuno Bay, South-Kivu, Congo - kab_022012_10m | ecosystem: Environmental > Aquatic > Freshwater > Lake | place: Democratic Republic of the Congo: South-Kivu...
CGGCCAAGGCGGTGCGGCTCGGCCTCGCCGGATTCGCGATCGCGTGGTCGGTCGCCCCGATCGCCCTCATCGTGCTCGCCTCGTTCAAGCCGCCGCTCGAGATCTTCGCGATCCCGCCCACGCTGGTGTTCGAGCCCACGCTCGACAACTACCGCCGGCTGTTCGCGGCGTGGCCGGCCTTCCTGCCCAACATGCTCAACAGCCTGATCGTCACGGCGGGGGCCACGGCCGTCACGGTCGTCGCGGCGGTGCTCGCGGGCTACGTCTACGCGCGGTACTCCAGCCGGTTCCTGACGGCCTCGGCGTTCTTCATGATCCTCATCCGCATGATGCCGCCGATCATCGTGACGCTGCCGCTGTTCCCGGCCGTCAACTGGCTCCGGCTCAACGACACGCACCTGATCCTCGTGCTGATCTACGCGGCGTTTTTCGTGTCGATCTCGACCTGGATCCTGCGCGCCTTCATCGACCAGATCCCGCGCGAGCTCGAGGAGGCGGCCTTCGTCGACGGGGCGGCACTGCGCCAGATCCTGCTGAAGGTCGTGCTGCCGCTGATCACCAACGGCATCGTCGCGGCGTCGATTTTCGTGATCGTGTTCGCGTGGAACGAATATTTCTTCGCGCTCGTCTTCACCACGCGCGACGCGAAGACGACGCCGCTGGTCATCAGCGAGATCCTGAGCACGGTCGAGGGCGTGGAATGGGGCGTGCTGTTCGCGGCCGCGACCGTGCAGCTCGTCCCCATCCTCGCCTTCGTGATCGCCGTGCAGCGCTACGTGATCGCCGGGCTGACCGCGAGCGCGGTCAAGGGCTGAGGAACGCCTTAAGCGCGGGGGCCCATTTCGCCCAGTCGGAGCCCGAGGCCTGGTGGCCGTTTTCGCTGTCGATCTCGAAGTAGGACGCGTCGATCCCGGCGGCCTTCAGCTTCGCCATCACCGGCTCCTTGAGCGACGGCGGGAAGATGCGGTCGGTGCGCGACAGGATGTAGAGCGTGCGCGCCTTGATGCGGGTCAGGTCGCCGGCGACGTCGTAGGCCTGCGAGGCGCGCATCAGCGCCACCAGCGAATTGGCGTCGAATTCGCGCGCCCACTGCGCGGCGCGGCGGTCGATCTCGGCGCGGCGCTTCTCGGGATCGGGGAACGCGGAAGCGAGTTCCTCCATCGCCCCGTATTTGAGCAGCGTTTCGACACGCAGTTCCCGCATCGCGTCGTCGATGCCGCCGTTCGCGTAATAGTGCCCGCCGTTCCAGTTCGGGTGTTTGGCGAAACGCTCGACCAGACGGCCGTCCGCACCCGGATCGCGCGGCGCCTTGAGGTCGGAGATCACCGGCACAATGCGGTCGACGAAGTCGGGATGCGATACGCCCCACTGGAACGCTTGGAAGCCGCCATAGGACGGGCCGACCACGGCGTGGAGGCGCGCCACACCCAGCGCCTCCAGCATCTTGCGCTGGGCGCCGACGATGTCGACCACGCCGTAGGCCGGGAAGTCGGGACCGTAGGGCTTGCCGGTGGCGGGGTTCGTGTCGCGCGGGCAGGTCGAGCCGTAGGACGAGCCGAGCATGTTGGAGCTGACGACGAAGAACCGGTCGGTGTCGATCGCCTTGCCCGGGCCCACGAGCGGCCCCCACGAGCCCTCGCCCGACGGGCCGTGCGTGTCGGTGAAGCGGTGGCTCGACGTGAAGCCGTGCGTGACGAGCACCGCGTTGCGCCCGTCGGGGGCGAGCGTGCCGTAGCTCACGAAGGCGATCTTCGCCTCGGCCAGCACGGCCCCGGTCGAGAGCCGGAAATCGCGGATCGTGTGGAAGCGGTCGGGGGCGAAATCGGTCGTCATCGGCGTGGTCCTTCGGTGGCGGCGAGAAAGTCGGCGAGCGGGGCGAGGCTGCGCAGCGGCGCCTCCTCGTGCGGCACGTGGCCCAGCTCCGGAAACGTCACGAGCCGGGCGTCGGGCAGCAGGCGCAGGTAGTCCTGCGCGTTGGCGACCGGGATCATCGCATCCTTTTCGCCCCACAGCAGCAGCACGGGCACGGCGATGCGCGGCAGCAGCGGCGCCGGGTCGGCCAGCACGGTCTGCGCGAGGCGCCGTGCCGTCGCCGTACGCGCCCCGGGGGCGCGCAGCAGGTCGTGGTAGCGCACGGCGAGTGCCTCGGTCATCGCGGTCTTGTCGCCGTAGGCGGGTTCCAAGCTCATGCGCAGCACGAAGGCCGGCAGCACGAAACGCATCGCGTGGAGGACCGGCGAGACCGCGTGCGGGCGGCCGTATTCGAAGCCCGGGCTCGCGAAACCGTCGGGGGCCACGAGCACGAGGCGCGCGACGCGCGCCGGATGCGCCGCCGCGAAGCGCCACGCGATGCGCCCGCCGACCGAGTTGCCGACCAGCGTGGCCCGGCCGATGCCCAGCCGGTCGAGCAGCGCTTCGACGAGGGCGAGGTTGCGCGCCTCCGAATAGTCGCCCGACGGATCGGGCGGGCTGAGGCCGCTGCCCGGCAGGTCGAAGCGCACGACGCGGTACCGCTTTTCCAGTTCCGCGGCCCACGGCTCGAACGTGTGCAGGCTGGCACCGAACCCGTGCAGCAGCACGAGGGCGGGGGCCGCGCGGGGCCCCGTGTCGCGCACGTGCAGCCGCGTGCCGGCGACGTCGATCATGTCGCCCGGACGGGTGAGGTAACGCGCTTCGAGAACGCCGCGCGGCAGGTCCGGCGTCCACAGCCACCAGCCGAGGCCGACGAGTCCGATACCGCCAAGTGCCGCGAGAATACCGATCGTCTTCATGTACCGCGCACCCGCCGCCGTTGTGGGGACCGGCAGGCTAGAGGGCGGCGTCGCGCGGCACCAGCGCTTAGGGTGCCGTGCGCCGGTTGAGGAACGGGCTCGGCTGCGCCGACCTGCCGCGCGGCGGGAAGGCGGCGGCGAGATAGTCGAGCGTCTGTTCGAGATCCTCGCCTTCGAGCGGCGGCATGCCGTGCCGGTCGACCATGATCTGCAGGACCTCGGCCCAGCGCGACCGGCTGTGGCCCTGCGCCTTCACCAGCGCCGAGGAATGGCACGCCGTGCAGACGTAGAACACGTCGTCGCGGTGCTTGCCGTCGGGGAACACCGTGGGTTCCTCGGGTTCGCGTTCTTCCTGTGCCGCCGCCCCGCCGGGCGAAAGCCCGACGAGGACGGCGAGCGCCAGGGCGGCCAGCAGCGTCTTCGTCATGCCGGGACGAGCACGGCGACCCGGTGCATGACGTTGCCGCCGTAACCCTGCGGGTTCCAGTTCGCGGCCGCATGCGTCTGGCCGTTGCCCTTGCTGTCGACCGCGCGGACCCAGAACTCGTAGTAGCCGGGCCCGGGCAGCGTCAGCTCGGCGTTCCAGCGCTGCCACGCGTAGCGGTTGGCCGGGGCCGCGACGCGCGCCGGGCGCCAGCGCGCGCCGTAGCTTGCCGAGACATGGACTTCGGCGACGTCGTTGTCGCCCGCCCAGGCGTGGCCGCGCAGGCGCACGCGGCGCGTGCCCGCCGCAAGTTCGGTGTTGTTGGCGATGTTGGTGATCACCGAACGCACCGGCATCGATTCGAGGATGCGGAAGTTCTTCGGGTCGGGCTTGTCGCCGGGCACCATCGGCACGATGGGCACGCGGTAGCTGGTGCCCGTCATGCCCTGGCCGTCGTGCTCGCGGTCGCGGATCCAGATGCGGCTCAGCCATTTCTGCGAGGTCGAGCCGGGCCAGCCCGGCACGATCAGGCGCAAGGGCGCCCCGTTGATGTGCGGGATGGCGCCGCCGTTGACCGCGTAGGCGATGAGCGTGTGCTCGTCGAGCGCCTTGGCCAGCGGCACGCCTCGGCTGATCGACGGGCGGTTCGGGTCGCCGGTGAGGTGCGGGTCGCGGCCGAAATGCGCGGTCCACTTCGCCGTCGGCTTGAGGCCGGCGGCGGCGAGCACGTCCTTGAGCGGCACGCCGGTCCAGCGCGCGTTCGAGATGGCGCCGTTGGTCCACTGGTTGCCGCTCGCCTTGGGCTCGAAGAACGAGCGGCCGTTGCCGCCGCATTCCATCTGCAGCGCGTAGGTGACCGACCTGAACCGGCGGCGCAGGTCGCCCAGCGTCAGCTTCAGCGGGTTGTTGACCTCGCCGTCGACCGTGAATTCCCACGCGTCGGCGTTCGCAACCGGCTCGGGCAGCTGGCCGTTGTTGCGGATGAAGATCTTGTCGTTGGGCGTGACCGTGTCGTCGAGCATGTGCTCGGGCGTCTCGGCGACCAGCGGCCGGTCGCCGAGGATGACGAGCTCGGCCTTACCGTCCATCTTCAGGAGCTTCGGGCCTGCGGCGGCCGGGGCCGCCGGCGTGCCCTGCGCGAGGGCCGCGGGGATCAGCCCGCCGGGCATCGAGGACCCGAACGGGATCGTGCCGCCGACCAGCGCCCCCATCGACGCGAGCCCGGCCCCCTTCAGGAATCCGCGCCGCCCCGCATCCGTGCGCCGGCCGAAGACCAGCGCGTCGGCGCGTTCGGGATCGTCGGCGTAGAGTTCGAAAAAGCCGCGTTCTTTCCAGCCTGTCGGCATGGCGCTTCTCCCTCGGCAGGGGGAAGGTCCGGATCGGCCCTCCCGTTGTTTAGAGAAGCCTAACATACAATCCGGTCAGGGCAAGGGGACAACGCCCGTTCAGATCGAAATGCCCTTGAGCCGCCGGAACAGGTCGACCGCATAGCGGTCCGTCATGCCGGAGACGTAATCCGTGACCCGCAGCCACGCCGCGTAGCGGCTGCCGACGCCGGCGAGACCGTCCGGCACCAGACGCGAAATTCGCTTGGACCTGGCGTCGAGGCGGTCGACGTCCCAGCCGACCTTTTCGAGATCGAGGATCATCGTGTGGAACAGGTCGAGGAGACCTGAAATCACTTCCGCGCCGGCGATTTCGAGCCGCGTCTTGCGGTCGGAGCGGAAGATCTTCTTGCGCGCGAGCTTCTTCGCGACCCGGACATGCCGCCCGTACTTCGTCTTGGCGAGAAGCTCGCCGTCGAACGTGCCTTTCAGGATCGCCCGCTCGTGCTTCAGGAACGCCTGCGACGTCGCCTCGACGAGTTCGCCGATCGCCACGGCGCGCAGCTTCCCGATGATCCCGCGCTCGTTCAGGTCCGGCGGGATCTTGGCACCCTTGGCCAGCGGGGCGAGGGCCGCGCGGGCTTCCGCGAAGGTCAGGTAGCCGAGCTCGAACCCGTCTTCGATGTCGACGATCGCGTAGCAGATGTCGTCGGCGGCCTCGACCACGAACGCGAGCGGATGGCGGCACCAATAGTCGGGCCGGCCGCCGCGCGGCAGGAGCCCGAGTGCCCGCGCCACGCGCCGGAAATAGGGCAGCTCCGCGTCGAACAGCCCGACCTTCGCGGCACCGACATAGCCGTCGCGCGCGCTCGCGTGGATTTCGGACGAGCAGGGGTACTTCACGAAGGCGCCGAGAACGGCGTAGGTCAGCTGCAGGCCGCCCACGAAGCGGTCGCTCTCGAGCTGGGTGACGATGCGGAAGCCCTGCGCGTTGCCGTCGAACAGCCGCAGATCGTTCCTCTGCGCTTCGGTCATGGCGTCGGCGAAGATGGCGCCCGCGCGCCCGTCCTGCCGGAACCAGGTGCCGATCGCCTCCTCGCCGAAATGGCCGAAGGGCGGGTTGCCCATGTCGTGGGCGAGGCAGGCCGCCTGGACGATGTAGCCGAATGTGTCGGCCGAGACGCCCTTGAGCTTGATGCGCTTGGCGATGCGCGAGCCGATGCGCGTGCCGAGCGACCGGCCGACCGAGGCGACCTCGATCGTGTGCGTGAGCCGCGTGTGGACGTTGTCGTTGTCGGAGAGCGGGTGGACCTGCGTCTTGTGCGCCAGCCGCCGGAACGCGCCCGAGAACACGATCCGGTCGATGTCCTGCTGGAACGGGCTGCGCCCGGGCTGCGATTTCGGGCGTGCGTGCTCCTTCTCCAGCCGTTTGGCGCTCAGAAGCCGCTTCCAGTCCATCATCGGGCGTTTTCCCTGCCGCAACCGGCGCACCCTAGCATGGGGGCTCCGGGGGGCAAGTGCAGGGAGGTCGCCCCCGGCGTTGCCGCCCGGCGGCCCCCGTCCGGTTGATCGGATTGCAAACGGAGGTATAATTCGGCCGCAACCCTTGAGAGAAAGAAGCCGTCCCGATGGGTGGCCCGCAGCGGTTCGGCGGCCGATGGTCGCTTTTCAAGCTCGACGTCGTCGCGTCCTATCTCGGCGCCTTCAATCTGGCGCTGTCGAAGACGAAGTTCCGGCGGATCTACATCGACGCGTTTGCCGGCAGCGGCGACTTCACGTTCGCGTCCGCGGACGTCGCGCCGCTGTTCGACGAGGAAGCGGCGCAGTCGGTCCATGCCGGTTCGGCTCGGCGCGCCTTGTCCTGCAATCCGCCTTTCCACGAGCTTCATTTCGTCGAGCGGAAGCCGGCCAATGCGCGCGCGTTGCGCGCGCTTGCGGGCCAGTTCGATCGCGCCGGATCCGTCGGAGTCCACGAAGGCGACGCCAACCGCGAGGTTGCCTGCCTGTGCGAAACGACGGACTGGAGGAGTGCGCGCGGGGTGATTTTTCTCGACCCCTACGGAAATCAGGTCGAGTGGTCGACTTTGGCGGCGATCGCACGGACGACGCTCGATGTCTGGTACCTGTTCCCGTTGTCGGGCGTCTACCGGAACGCACCGCACAGCCGCGACGCGCTTACGCCCGACAAGCGGGCGACGCTGAACCGCATTCTCGGCACCGCCGACTGGGAGAACCGCTTCTACCGGCGGGATTCGGCCCAGTTTTCGCTGCTCGCCGACGATGGACCCGACGGGTGGCGCACCGAGGACGTCGACGGGATCGAAGCCTACGTGACGGAGCGGTTGCGCGCGGTCTTTGCGCGTGTCGAACCGCCCGCACGATTGGTCGGCCCGACCGGTGCGCCGCTTTTCAGTCTGTTCTTCGCGATGTCGAACCGGTCGGAGAAGGCGCAGGCGCTTGCGCTGAAGATCGCGCGTCATCTCCTCAAACAGGTGCGGTCGGGTACTCGTCCCAGGTCCGGCCGTTGAGGCTGCGCCCGGTCTTTGCCTTGTTCGGCCCGCCCCATTGCTTGAAGAAGAACGCGGTCTTCGTCCGGCGGCACGCGCGGCGGATTTCCTCGACCCACGCCGCGTCGATCGGACGCGCGCGCGGCCCGGACTCGCCGCCAACGATCGCCCAGTCGATGTGCCGGAGGTCGGCGGCACCGACCGGGCCGAGCAGCGGTTCGAACGACACGAAGCGGATCGCGGCGTCCGCGCGCCGGAGCACGTCGATGCGATCGAGATAATCGGCGCTCTCGACGCTCGTCCCCAGCCAGACGTTCGGTAGCTTCGGCAGGCGCGCGGCGAACTCGACGAGCCGCTCCGGCCGCTTCGTCAGGATCTGGAACGTGTGAAGCGGGGCGCTTTGCATCACCGACCAGACCTCCGCGACGTACCCGAACGGCACGTCGTCGTGGAACAGGTCGGACATCGAGTTGACGAAGATCATGCGCGGCTTGCGCCAGGCGAGCGGCGCTTCGAGGGAATCCCGGTCGAGCCGGATGCGCCCGGTCCACACGGCGCGGTTGCCGGAGCGGCGCGTCAGTCCGCCGTATTTCGCGACGCCCATCGCGTCGAGGCGCGCGGCCATGCGCATCGCGTAGCAATTCGTGCATCCCGGCGAGAGCACGCTGCACCCGGCGACCGGGTTCCACGTCGCGTCGGTCCATTCGATGGAGGTATCGCTCATCGGCTTCGCACGATATTGACTTCAACTATAAATTCTTATAGGAATGATGTCAACAAAACGCCGTGCTCTTTCTCATCGTGAAGAACCCGTCATCCCCCGGCGCCGCCGTTCCCCATGCCGTGTGCGGTCGCATCGAAACGTGTTGCAGTTACCAGCCCGTCCGATCAACGGCTTGGCCCTGTTACGGCTGCAACCTGCGCCACTTCGGTTGCACGCGTTGCGCGGCTCAGGGCCGGCGCGCCTCGATCGGCACGCCGGGCTGGTTCTTGGTCGTCCGGATCGTCAGCGCCGATTTGACCGTCGCGACATTGGGGGCGGCGGTGAGCTGGCTGGTCAGGAATTTTTCGTAACTGTCCCAGTCGTGCGCGACGACCTTGATCAGGAAGTCGGTCTCGCCGGTCAGCATGTGGCATTCGCGGACCATCGGCCACGCGTTGACCACGTCCTGGAAGGCGCGCAGGTCGGCCTCGGCCTGGCTCTTCAGGCTCACGCTCGCGAACACCGTCACGCCGTAGCCCAGCGCCAGCGGGTCGATGTCGGCGTGATAGCCGCGGATGACCTTGGCCTCCTCGAGCACGCGCACGCGGCGCAGGCAGGGCGGGGCCGACACGCCCGCCCGCCGGGCCAATTCCACATTGGTCATCCGTCCGTCGTTCTGCAGGTCGTGCAGGATCTGCCTGTCGACGTCGTCGAGTTTGTGCCCGCGCATTTTTATTGGCCCGCCCTGTCGTCCGGTTGAAATATTATTAGCAAACGCCCGGTCCCGCGCAAGCCGGATGGCTAAAAAAATTGCGCGGACCGGTTCTGCACGCCAAAAGACCCCCCTGATGGCCATGCAAGCATGACACCGCGCCGCGCCCCCCCGAAGACCGCCTGGATCGTCAGCCCCGGGCAGGTCGGCATGAAGGCGCAGTGCTGCGGCCTCGCCGAAGCGCTCGGCCTCGACTACGTCTTCAAGGACGTCGCGTTCCGCTTTCCCTATACGTGGCTGCCCGAAACGCTGCTGGCCGGCGACCCGTTCGCCAAGCTGGCGGCCGACGCGCCCGGCCTGTCGCCGCCCTGGCCCGATGTGGTCATCACGCTGGGCTCGCGCTGCGCGCCGATCGGGGTGGCGATGAAGCGGGCAAGCGGCGGTGCGGTCACCGCCCTGCATGTACAACGCCCCGGCGTGCCGCCCGACTGGCTCGACGCGGTGATCGCCCCGCGCCACGACGGCGTGTCGGCCCCCAACGCGATCGAGACGGCGGCGGCCCTGCATCACGTGACGCCGGCCAAGCTCGACGCGGCGCGCGCGCACTGGGCGCCGGCCTTCGCGGGTCTGAAGCGCCCGCTGGTCGCCTTCCTGCTTGGCGGCTCGAACGGTTGGCGGCGCTACCGGATGGACGGCGCGTCGGTGACGCGGCTTGCGGCGGGGATCGCCAGGCTCGCGGTCGCGGGCTGCGGCATCGCGCTCACGCCCTCGCGCCGCACCGCCCCGGACGCGGCCGAAGCGCTGCGCCGGGCCGCGCGCGACGCCGGCGGCTACGCCTGGGACGGGGCGGGCGAGAACCCCTATCTCGGCCTGCTGGCGATCGCCGACGGCCTCGTCGTGACCGAGGATTCGGTGTCGATGACCAGCGAGGCGCTTTCGACCGGCAAGCCGGTCTTCGTCGCCGAGCTTGCCGGCAAGTCCGGCCGCATCGCCGCCTTCCAGGCCCGGCTGCAGGCCGACGGCTTCACCCGGCCCTTCGACGGCAGCTGGGCCACGTGGGCCTATGCGCCGCCCGACGACACGGCCCGGGCCGCACGATTGTTGCGCGAACGATTTGGCTGGGGATAACCCGGTCCCCGGCTTTCCAAGGCTTGGGCATGCCTGCTAGGTTTGCGTAATTCGCATAGCAGGATTCGGCAATGCCCCAGACCCACCGCACCAAGATGCTGATCGTCGGCTCCGGCCCGGCCGGGTATACCGCGGCGATCTATGCCACGCGCGCCAACCTCGCCCCGATCATGGTGCGCGGCATGCAGCCCGGCGGCCAACTGTCGATCACCACCGATGTCGAAAATTTCCCCGGCTTCGAGAAGGCGATCCAAGGCCCGTGGCTGATGGAGCAGATGTACAAGCAGTGCGAGCATATCGGCACGCTGATGCTCGAGGACCTGATCCAGAAGATCGACCTTTCGAAGCGCCCCTTCGTGGCGACCGGCGATTCGGGCGACACCTACGTCGCCGACACGGTCGTGATCTGCACGGGCGCCCAGGCGCGCTGGCTCGGCCTGCCGTCCGAGGAGAAGTACCGCGGGGCCGGCGTGTCGGCCTGCGCCACCTGCGACGGCTTCTTCTTCCGCGGCAAGAAGGTCGCGGTTGTCGGCGGCGGCAACACGGCGGTCGAGGAGGCGCTCTACCTCA
>Ga0172367_10010231_pt1 | contig 10139 bp, 7 predicted proteins | sample Lak10m_FD_114542 | JGI IMG/M metagenome (GOLD analysis project Ga0172367, IMG submission 114542) | Freshwater microbial communities from Kabuno Bay, South-Kivu, Congo - kab_022012_10m | ecosystem: Environmental > Aquatic > Freshwater > Lake | place: Democratic Republic of the Congo: South-Kivu...
AACCGATAGCCACAAATAAACCTGCTATGGGTAGCGTATATATCTCTTGAGTTTCTATATTTTTCAGGAGTACTGCCTCTACTTCGTTTTCTCCTAAAATATCTTCCACCAATGTATTCCAAATAAAGCCGATCTTTTCTTTGGCAAAAGCACGCGCCTGTAAAATTTTGGCAGCACGCAATCTGTCCCGTCGGTGAATGACATAAACTTTGGCACAAAACCGCGTTAAGAAAATCGCATCTTCTATTGCTGTATCCCCACCTCCGACAATTGCAACTTCCCGTCCTCGAAAAAAAGCTGCATCACAGGTAGCACAGGATGACACACCATGACCCAATAGCCTTTTTTCGTTATCTAATCCCAGGTAGTTAGGACTAGCACCAGTAGCAACAATCACAGCATCAGCGAGCAAGGTCTTTTCATGATCAAAGAAGAGCTGAAATGGTCGTTGTGAAAAATCTACAGATGTAATCATGCCATAACGCAACTCTGCACCAAAGCGAGATGCTTGTGCTTCAAAATGCTGCATCAATTCAGGACCAAGAATTCCATTGACAAAACCCGGATAATTTTCCACCTCTGTGGTTGTGGCTAGTTGACCCCCCGGTTCTGGCCCCCTAATTACCAGTGGGTTGAGGTTAGCCCTTGCAGCATAAATAGCACCTGTTAATCCTGCTGAACCAGCACCGATAATAATTACTTGACGATGCTCGGAATTGACAACATTCATTTTTAGTTTTCTCTCTCAACACCTTTGAGAGTAAGTAAATTTGAACTTTATTCTTTAAGGGTCACCGTTCCAAACTATCAATACTCAACGGGCTTTCCCTCCCTCCTTTGCAAGAGTATCTAATATCCGTATGGGGTACTTCACACTACCTAATATGCACCTAGAGAATGATGCTAATTACTAGATGGAGTAACCACGATGGAAATAATAAAGCATCATGAGGTAAAATTTTATGTTTTTACCCCCAGGGTTTGGTGAGAAATGTGTCATGACCACATTAGGCAGAGTGGTTTATTACGCTCCTGTTGGGAAACCGTGGTCTAATTTGACTATTGAAGCATCAAGCAATTGCGCCGATGGCAGTGCCCAAGGCAATGGCACTTTAGTATTCCTACACGCTTTTGGTGGTGGGTCTTCTGCTTACGAGTGGTCTAAAGTTTATCCAGCGTTTGCCGTAGACTACCACATTATTGCACCAGATTTAATTGGTTGGGGAAGGTCTGACCATCCAGCCCGTAATTATCGAATTGAGGATTATATTCGCAACATCATTGAATTTGTAGAAAAAACCTGCAATTTCCCCATAACTGCCATTGCTTCTGGGTTAACAGCCGCTTTTGCTATTTGCGCCGCCATTGAGCGTCCAGATTTGTTTAAGTCTTTAATTTTAACCACGCCAGCAGGCTTGGCAGAATTTGGACAAGATTACAGTCGTAGCATGGCCGCTCAGGTAGTTAAAGTCCCCGTTTTTGACCGCTTATTATATTTGTCTGGAGTTGCTAGCGGTTTTGGAATTCGCAGTTTCTTGGAACAACGCCAATTTGCTCGTGCTTCACGGGTTTATCCTGAAATTGTCCAGGCTTATCAACAATCTGCTCAACAGTTTAATGCAGAGTACGCAGCTTTGGCTTTTGTTCGTGGAGATTTAGCTTTTGATTTATCCCAATATATTACTCGGCTGACTGTGCCCACTGCAATCATCTGGGGACAAAAATCAGAATATACCGGGCCAGATGTCGGTGGACGCTTGGCGGAAATGAACCCACAAGCAGTTCGGATTTTCTGTCATCTCGAGGATGTAGGCTTGTCGCCCCCACGCGCACCCCCTGGTATCACCACTGGACTGATTCGTAAGTTTTTACCGTTACTAGAGTCAAAACAGTCTGAAAGTGCCACTGTTAATGGAGCAGGTACCATTTCTATTTCGGTATAACTTTAAATAAAGCTTAAAAACGATTATTTATGTTGGGCATGACTGAGAAACTAAGTTTGTTACACAACATTCTAGCTCTTTGTTTGCCCAAATCCTGAGAAGTGGTTTAAACCTTTTTTAACCCCTCCGCTCCTATTGTCTGTACTTTGACTTGGTGGTGGGTATTTTTTTGACGATAATTATTTTTAGATGGCCTCCATATATTAAAATATGACATCTGATTTTGAAATTTAACATTTAGCGACCAGAGCTTTGGGAGCGATGTTAAGTCACGAAAGCCCCTCAATCTGATGCGGTGAGCGTAAGTCCAACGGGAAAAACCAAGACAACCAAGTAGAGTAATTCTTGGCATCCCTATTTCTCTATAGGGTGGGAACGATGTCAAAGTTCTACGCTGTTAGCCACTGTGTATGATTTGATGTCTATATGGCAATTATTTTTGGATGATTTGCCACCACGCTTATTATATACTGGTGATTACCTGTTTATATTAATAGCTAATACCCAAGAATTGATATAGTTTCCATCTTCTGATAATTATAGTAAATGAAACATCTACTCAGAAAAATCGGCAAATTTGCTAAGGACGAAGGTTTTATGCACCTCATAGAAAATTTTGAGGTGCTTGTGTCTAAGCTGTTGTCAGTAGCAATGGTAATTGTAGTTATAGTTGCTATATTTGATTTAATATTTTACCTCATTAATGAACTATTTACTAGTCCTTATTTAAGGTTCAATCAAACATTATTTACGATTTTTGGCTTATTTTTAAATGTTTTAATTGCTTTGGAAATATTAGAAAATATCACCGCCTATCTGAGAAAACACGTTGTTCAAGTTGAGTTAGTCATTGTTACTGCTTTAATTGCAGTAGGGCGTAAAATTATTATTCTTGATTTAGGAAAAACAAATGGTGTTGATGTCATTGGTTTAGGAGTTGCAGTCTTAGCTTTATCCATTAGTTATTGGATTATTCGTAGCAGTAATATCAGACATTAATTACAGCGTTAGACCCAAATCTTCCATCAGCTTGTATTGAACTTATTTTATGACATATTTTTTTGCATTTGAAGCAGATTTTGTAGATTCCCTACGCTGTATACCTATGCAGGTGCGCCACAAGTTAGATACATGTGGTATTAAGTTGAAATTATCTGGTTGGCATCAAATGAGTCAAGATGAGCGTTCAGCTTTAGTAGAATTACCTTGTAGGACGGTAACGGAAATTCAAGCTTACCAAGACTATGTCCAGCAGCTAATTTTTGAACGCACGGGTAGCCCAGCTGCAAAACTACCCATCGAACCTGCTCCTTTATGGATGGATTCTGGAAGTGTGCCAGCTAGTGTCCAGGAAAAAGCTCAAGAAATGGATTTTACCCTGACGTTGCAACAGTGGGCTGCTTTAACTCCCCTACAACGTTTTGCTTTGATCAAACTCAGCAGTCCAGGACATGAAAATAAAAACTTTTCTAGGGCAATAGCAGAATTTCATCTCCTGGCATGATTATATTTTATTGGTTAGCAAAAAACTAAAGAATGTTACCGAAGTTACAATTTAAGCAATATGTGAGGACATCAAAACATGGCTGCGAAAAAAATTTTGATGCTTGTTGGCGACTATGTAGAAGACTAGGAAGTGATGGTTCCTTTCCAGGCTTTGCAAATGGTGGGACACACTGTTGATGCTGTTTGCCCAAACAAGAAAGCTGGTGACCAAGTGCGAACAGCAGTTCATGATTTTGAAGGTGACCAGACTTACAGTTAAAAACCTGGTCATAACTTTACGTTAAATGCCACATTTGCAGAAGTAGAAGTTGCAACCTATGATGCTTTAGTGATTCCTGGAGGACGAGCGCCAGAATATATCCGCTTGAATGAACGAGTGTTAGAAATAACTCGTTATTTTGCCCAAGGTAATAAGCCTATTGCTGCCATTTGCCAGGGTTTACAAATATTGGCCGCGGCTGATGTCTTGCAAGGTAAGGTCTGTACTAGTTACCATGCTTGTAGCCCAGACATTCGTACTGCTGGCGGTGTGTACGTAAATATTTCTGTTGATGAAGCAATAGTTGATGGTAACTTGGTGACAGATCCGGCTTGGCCAGCTCATCCCCGGTGGTTAGCAGAATTTTTGCAAGTATTGGGAACAAAGGTTGAACATCCAGAGTTGACTACCTTCAGATAAAGAATCAATGTTTCTGCAAGTACAGCATCCAATTGATTAACTCATCAACTAGAATATTTCTAATGCTGTATCTCCACAAAAGTTTATATACAATTAGAAAATCGTCAGCAGTAAAAAGTAACTGTACAGATGTTCAATTGAAGTAAATGTGGCATATACTACTGTTCTTTAATTAATTAGAGTGTCTTGATTTTGCTGTGACTTGTCAGAAATATCAGACTATAGACTCTAACTAATATGAGTGATTGGTAAAGCAGAAGATTTTTTTTGCTATCTAGAATACTTGTCACTCTTAAGTTAGGTAAGTTTATTAAATTCTGAATGAGCAAATTTTAAATTTGTTGGCTGTAAGTAAAGCTATAGTGTATTTAGCAATGCTGCTGTTGGTGTGGCTCAGGTTAAGTCCTAATGCCAGAGTATTTTTGATGAATTTGTTTGTAAAGAAACTCTAACTCGATGACAGGCAAAAACACAAGACATAATGCATTCCTGCGGCTAGTGTCTGGTAATGCAGCATCTTTTGGCTCAGAATCTCGGTACTCGCTGCTAACTAGTAAGGAGGTAGTAATTGGACGCGACCCCACTTGCCAAGTTGTCTTGGATGCTATGAAATATCGCATGGTATCTCGCCGTCATGCTGTGGTTCGTCCCCTCTCCTCATCGAAGGATGGCCAATTTACCTGGATAGTTTGTGATTTAAATAGCGCCAATGGCACTTTTTTAAATGGAAAATGCTTGACTGAATGTCAGGAATTGCATGCAGGCGATCGCATTTCTATGGGTTCTGATGGGCCGCAATTTATTTTTGAGTATGACTTAATTTCTCAGCCCACAGTGGCGACAAAACAAATCAAACCGCTACCATCAGCTTCTAAAAATAATGGTCATACTCATTTAAAACAGCCGGATTCAGTGAGTTTTACCCAACTGTTTCCGATTATTTCTACTGGTAAGGATTTAACTCGTAAAGCTTACCTAATACCAGGAATACTGACTGTGATATTTGTAGTGTTAATGTTTGCCACAGTCGGTCACCCCCAAGCAAATCAAGTGATAGTGGCAACTTACATAGCATCAGCTGCTTACTATTTTGTTTACCAACTTTGCGGTAAAGAGAAACCTTGGTGGGTGCTAGTGGGAACAGCATTGAGTACAACCTTGATTTTGCTCAGTCCTTTGTTGAATTTTCTTATCTTCCTATTTCGGGTGATTTTACCCGGTAATTTACCTGCACCTAACGAACCTACTACGTTCACAGAATTGCTGGTAAGAATGTTCTTTGGTGCAGGGTTGATGGAGGAATTACTCAAGGCGTTACCTTTAATCGGCGCATATTTCATCGGTCGCAGTTTAACTTCTCCTTGGCGGGAACGCATCGGCATTTGGGAGCCTTTGGATGGTATTCTTTTGGGCACGGCTTCAGCTATAGGCTTTACTTTGTTGGAAACTTTGGGACAATATGTGCCACAAATTACTCAACAGGTGGGGATAGGGGCTGCTGGTCAATTGGCAGGGTTTCAATTGCTCATTCCACGCATTTTAGGATCTGTAGCTGGACATATGGCTTACAGTGGCTATTTGGGGTATTTTATCGGGTTGGCTGTGCTCAAGCCTCGGATGAGTTGGCAGATTCTCTCGATTGGTTATCTGAGTGCTTCGGCGTTGCACGCTTTATGGAATGCTATAGGATCTATTAATGCTTTACTGTTAGTTGTAGTTGGTGTTGTATCTTATGCCTTCTTGATGGCAGCAATCCTCAAAGCACGGGTATTGTCACCAACGCGATCGCAAAATTTTGCTACCCGGTTTATCGCCCCTAAATAAGGGATGTTGCTGATTTGAGGTATGAATCGGATTTTGGATCATGTGAAAATTCTCGTAGAGACGTTAAACAAGCGTCTCTACATATATTTATACTTTTTATACTTTGTTGCAAAGCTGTTTTAAATTTTACCAAAATCTCAAGGGACACTATTTAAGGGATGGAAATTTTGTTCTCTATCTGGCGATAGATGAAAGTGATCTGGAAAGCAATCTATGGTTATACTATGCTCGCCAAAGCAAAGGCTTTGTAATTTTAAACAAGCTTAAGCTTGGGATGGCAGCAAAGGTGAAACATTCTGGTCAGTCTTGGGAGTAAAAGCTGTTTAATTGCCTGAAAGCATAGTCAGCTATTGCTACACTAATCTTTGCTTGCTCAACTTCTGATAGTGTTACCCAATCTAGATTTTTAACTTTATTCATAATCGAGGTGACATCTTGGGGTTCGCTACTACGCATAGCATGGGCAAAGGGACGCGTCAAAACAAACAGATCATCTATATCCCAAGCAGGTAATACAGATTGAACACACTGCGCTAATTGCTCGCTCATGGACTTTTGTTTGCCAAAAATCTCACTGGCTTTTTTAGCCATGGCGTTGAGCCAGTTTTGGGGTACAGTGTGCCCAAAAGCTGAATTTAAAGATAGTTGCAAACGCTCGACACCTGATAGATTTGGATCGATTTTGCAATTTGAGTTACTTACTGCTTGAGACCAAAGGCTATCTAATTTTTCATAAAACTCTGGGGATTTTGCAGTTATTACCTCGTCTAACCAATCCTCCTTGGCAAACTTTCGTTCTAATTCACTAAAATAAGCTTCAGATTCAACACTAGCGGGATTCCAAGGATAGGTGCCATCCTCTGGTTTGAGTAAAGTCTCTAACAATTCTAATTCTATCTGAGATTTTAAGGTGAAAAAACTATCTGAGCCGTTAATGTCATTATTCATTTGTTGCTTCCTGGTGAATTATTTACCAATATTGACAGATACAACTGCGCCAATTATATTTCCGCAAAACACCTAGTCTTATCGAAAAAATACTTAACTTTATCGAAATTAGAAAATAAGTTATTTTAACTCTTAGTATTAAATTTACTCACTTTCTTAGGAGTAATTAATGATTGACAAAAATACAAAAAAAGTTGTCTTGACCTTTTGTGTACCCAATGACTAAGTGTCTTCAATAATGAACTGCCAAATCTTACCTCGAGAACTGCCAAACTTTAATTGCATTCCCGATTGTAGGATCACTTCCCCGCGGAGAATTTGTTGCCACCCATTAGCGCCTAAGCACCAAGTTGTACCGTAGGTAGAACAATCTTGCAGATAATAAGTTCTGATAGCGGTTTTACCAGTTACGGTAATGCGGCAGAGAATTTCGGCGTGACGTTTAGAAACAGAAGGTTCTGGTATGACAATATCATTGTCTTTTGTACGGCCGATGCGGGTGACTCCAGGTTGTAGTAGCCAAGTTTGTTCTCCTGATGAAAGCGATCGCAAACAAGCTCTGGGAGCCTGGTAGTCGAAGTTGGGGATGATAGTATTTGGTAATTCCGTAATTCCTTCATCAAAACTTTTAATCAGTTCACCGTCAAAATCTGGATGTAGATAAAGAACAGGTAAAGTCCAGGCAATTTGATTAAATTTATATATTGTTAAGAGTTCTTGTCTAGCTTCTGCAACTGCTTCATCAATTGACTTGCGCCCTCGCAAAGCTTTGGTAAAAGCTTGAATAAAACTGTGGCTTTCGTGGTCTGCAATTTGATCACGCATTGCCAAAACCGCAGGTACACCATGACGGATTAACACTTCTGCCAAACTGCTGGCGGGAACGGCTTGGTGATTAATAGCGGCGGGTTGTGCCCCCCAACAAGCGTTAAAAACTGCTAATTTGAGACCATTCCGGGTTAATACCTGTGCTAATTCTATACCATTAAGAGTCATCGCCGGACGCAAAAAGAATAATCCTCCATCTGGCCCTGGTAATCCATGACCAGCGTAAAAGAAAACGTTATATACGGCGGTTTCTAACTCTTGAATCAATTCTTGTGGTGTAGGTTGCAGGAGTGTTTTTACTGTACAGGGTGCGGACCCATGAGAATTGCTACTGGCAATAATTTTTTCTAAGATAGCGGCTTCTTTTGCTAATTGCAGATTTTCATCATGTCCTAAAACCAACAATATGTTTACAGCCTGATTGGTTCGCAAATCAGGTAGGGGTTCAACTTCACTGGTAGTGCGACTAAATAGCAAATCCGGCGAGAGGGACATAGCCGATTGACCCGGTTCGCGTTGCATAATTTCCCAAGGCAAGGCAATTAGATCCGGGTCACGAATTTCTAATCGAAAACGCAAGCGTGTATACTGTCCCATAGCTATGCCCCGACTACGTTCCAGGCTACCAAGAATTGGCCCATTGAATATCCAGCGCCAGAGATGAATACCTAAGTATTGCATGAGACGACTACTGTAACCAGTTGTCTGTCCTGTAGCAGATGAAGCTAAATTGATAGAAAGTAGGTGAACTGACTGGGGCTTTAAATCTGGAGAAATATATAGACAACTGTGGCCAGCAAACATTTGCTGCCATTCTTGCCACACTTGAGTAAGTTCCTCTGGCCAAACACAGTCATGTAAAACATAACCACTGGGATAGGGAGCTTTGACCACCCAAATGGCGAAGTTATTTGTGCCAGTGTTGATGAGACGGGCGATCGCCAAGTTCAGGGATGGCATGGATTCACTAAACTAAGTAAGGAGAAACAACAAGAATAACAATTACTTGTTGGTAATTTTTTTATTTAATTATTACCTGTATTATTTCAGATTTTTAGAAGTTTAACGAGTGTTTAACTGAGTTTGGTTGGAATCTATCAGTTGATTTGGTACCCTTGTGGGGTTGGAAATAGGGGGACAAGGATTTTCTGGGTTTGGTGGTAAGACGGAAACTTTAACTTTTTCCAGTTTAGACAATTCTACCCAGAAGTTTTGATCTCCTGGACTTGTGGTCTTTGCAGTACAAAGTCGCAAGTGTACTAATAAGTCTTGAGATTTCTGTTGAGGGTTGGGTTTCGTGTCAATTACTTGTAATAAACGGTTTATGGGCAAAGTTTTTTGATTCTCACCAGTAATTTCCCGCTCCGTTTTAATTACCCACCCAGGGGCGAGGTCTTTCAGTGATCGCTCTAGCACTGGATTACTGGCAGTTGGTTGTTCTCGCCATTGCATCATTAAGTATCCCCCTGAACCAGCTAAGATCACCAACAAGAAGGGAACTATTAAATGGAAAGGCAGTTTATTGATTGTGGTGGGCCGAGTTTCGGGCATGACTTTCGTTTTTTGGTTATTGTTACCGTCTAGTAATGTTGATGTTAATGCTGTGGTTGTAGTATTTGCAGATATGAGAGCAGAAATATCGGGGATGACTGCTGTTATGGTTGATTTTGGTTCATAATATTCGATTTTATAGTGTATTAAAGCCAACGTGACATTATCATGTCCGTTTTTGGTATTAGCTAGTTCCACCAATTTATCAGCGACTTGGACTATATCATCTTCCCCGGTCAGAATTGGTAATATTTCTGTTTCCCAATAATCTTCTATCCGGTCAAAATCACTTAATCCATCGGATGTGAGTAAAAAAATGGCATCTTCATCAAGGATAAACCTTTGGGAACTGGGATGTAATGAGTGACTAGGACTCATTCCTAAAGCTTGTACAAGAGATCCAGCACCACCTTGTTGCACGGCTTCACGATAGATAGCATAGCCGAGTCGGACTTCACGAGAGGCGACATCATCATCAAGGGTAACTTGGTAACAGCCTTGCCGTGTAATCCAGTAGGCGCGACTATCTCCGACGTGAGTAATGTACATTTGGTGGGCAATAGTCAATGCCATGACTACGGTTGTGCCCATACGTTGACGGGCTTGACGATTTTCGTTGTCGTTGCGTTGGCTAATTTTGTCGTTGGCAATTGCTACTGCACGATCTAAATCAGCCAGGACGAGTGCAGGTTCTATGTGTTGATCAAGAAGTATTGTTAGTTCTTGTACCTGCTGATGAATTGTTTCAATAGCTAAATTAGAGGCGACGTTGCCTCCTTGGTGCCCGCCAATGCCATCACAGACAATAGCTAAACATTCAGTGACCTGTGGTGGTTTGCTAACAACCGTGCCACTGGCGG
>Ga0172367_10010233_pt1 | contig 10137 bp, 13 predicted proteins | sample Lak10m_FD_114542 | JGI IMG/M metagenome (GOLD analysis project Ga0172367, IMG submission 114542) | Freshwater microbial communities from Kabuno Bay, South-Kivu, Congo - kab_022012_10m | ecosystem: Environmental > Aquatic > Freshwater > Lake | place: Democratic Republic of the Congo: South-Kivu...
ATAGTTGGCTTATTACTAAACTTCTTTAATAAGTATTGGCCAGGTTTATTTGAGAGAAAGATGGTTTATAAGGTAGAAACGCCGATTGTAGTTGCAATATCTAAGAAGGATAAAAAGAAAAAAGTTCTTTTCTATTCACAAGGAGAATATAATACTTGGACACAAAAAGAGAATTTACAAAACTGGGAAATCAAATATAAGAAAGGATTGGCAGCACTGGTTGATGATGAGTATGATGAGATTATTAATAATCCTAAACTGACACTTATTACAAAGGATGATTTATCAGATGAGTATTTAGATATTTGGTTTGGTAAGAATTCAGAGTTAAGAAAAAATCAAATCTTAAATTAATTGAAATTAAACCTATTGATTTAATTTATGTATATTTGCGATAATTATGCGAACCAGAGATTGGAGACGTTTTCAGGAAGAAAAAATCTATCTCCGAAGAATTAAAAAATTCTGTCGGAGAGGGTGGTATTTTCACACTGCTAATGGAGATAGAATAACTAATCCAATCTGGGTGGATTTTATTGGATTACAGGATTTCTTTTTTTATAAGAGTGGAACAACAAGAAAACATGATACTCGACATAATGTTAAGTATTCTCCTAATAGAACTAACTCTTATTATCGAGACAACAAAAGAAAAGGAAACTCCTATGGTTTAAGAGAAAAAGATAAAGAATTATTTAGAAAATTACTTGAAGATGAACTTAGAGAAAATGACTACAATTTTACCGAATAACGGTAAATGGATAATAAAAAACGAAGTAGTTTATGTTAGATACATGGCTTGGATTCCTATTATCAATATGAAGGGTGATTATTTAGAGGTTTACTTTGATACTAAATTACATCGTTATCTTCTACAAATACTTCCTAAACTAAAAGAAGAATTTTATTTAGTATCACCTATTTTTTCAAATCCAAAGAATAAATATCTCTCAGATGAAGAACGTCACAAGGTAAATATTTTGAATCTGATTTCTAACTATTCAAATCCTATTTTCTTTGAGGGATTAAAAAAAATAGACTTTGATTTAATTACACATCTAGTTCTTTATTGTAAGAAATATGATTCAATGCTCTTAATTAAAGAGGCTTTTGACCATGTGAATAAATCTGTTCAAGGAAAAGATTGGGATTATTTTTCAAATAAACAATTCTTCACTTATACAGAAGAGATTCGAGAAGAATTTAATGGACTTTATCGACAAATTAAGTTGGCTGAGTTGTTGAATTAAATAACCCTTAAATATCTCGGAGTTTCAAACTTATCAGTTTGAATTGAAAGTGCATATCTCATAATCTTAGTCATTAATTCATTCGCATCTCTGCGGTTGTGTCTGTAAATCTCATTCAAAGCTTGAATAATTTGTAATGATTGGATTCTTGACATCAATTTACCTTCATTTCCTCTTATATCTCTTCCTCTTATAATTGGTCTAACTGTGACTATTTTAGAAGTGTTCTGTGTCTTAATCTCATTAATTAATGATTGAGCTATCAATTCTAATTCTTCTATCGTAGATTTCTTTAATTCAGAAGCATCTATAAGTGGTGTAATATTTGGATATTCTTTTCTATAAGACTCAATAAATCTCTTGATTGCATTCCAAGATATCTTACCGTGTCTTGAAGCTGATCCTTCAACTTCACCATCAATATTTTGTTTTTTAGATGAATCTGATGAATCTAAAGATACATTCCTGTTAGCTTGGTCTTCTCTAAACTTATCATCTCTATATCTCCAATAAGACTTAGTAGATATTTTGGAACCTATACCTTTCATATCACTTCCGATAGAAAGTTCGGTGATTCTAAATATTGGTAAACTTCTTTCTTTTTCTTTGTTTGTTATGATAATAATTTTACTTTCTTTTCTAACCTTTTTGAGAGAAAGTGGTATAAATATACCAGCATCAAATAATTCATCACACAATTTAGTTAAACTTTCTATACTATTCGTTTGTGATAATTTTTCCATAACCTCGTTAACTCCATTAAACCCTACCATAAAAATATCAGCTGGACACCATTTTGAGAAATCAATATCTCTAAAACCCTCTTTTTGAGCAAATTTTCTATATTGATTCTTCACAACGGTAACAGGTGATGGATTTGAATATCCGGTCTGAAATATCATATATAAGTTATTCTTATCTATGTGATAATCTTGTTTCCAAATCTCATTGGGTATTCTACAAAAAGTATCAATCCAATCTTCATCCTCCGTGAATTTTTCAATTAAGCTCTCTGTTATTTTAACATTTTCAGGTATAAAAATTAAACCTTTACCAGCAGATTGAATTTGTTTGACATAATCTTTGAAACAATCAACTGCGTTCTCCGGTTCCAACTCTATTTCAGGATTTCCTTGTTTAATAGCTAAGAATATAGCTTGAATAGATTCAAATTGTCTAACTCTTACTCCAGGACCAGAAGAACCAAAATCTTTAGTTTTCTTTAACTGGTCTAATTTCCATTCTGTTGAATCTTCATCTTGAAATACTGCACGGTATCCTCTTCCTCTCTTAAAGTAATTCTTAGCCTTATCAGGATTGTAATCACCATTTGTTGTGAATTCTTCAACGCCTGATTCAACATCATTCCACTCATCATCTACTTTCATAGATTGAATTTTAACTTTCTCATCATCTTGTGTAGTTAGTTCCTGACCACCTTTTAGTTTGTTAACTAGAACCTGTCCTCTTAGTTGACCATCTGTAACTTTATCAAGCTCCGGAAGACTCAAATTTGCTTCTAAAAACTTATCATATTTTAATAGTTTTCCCATCTCTCTATATATTAATTGTAGATATTAATTCATTGTATTTTTTATCTTTAACAAATATGAAATTATATCCTAAATTTTCTGATTCCTTCTTCTTTGAAATATTCAATGATAAGTATTTTTGGTAGTAATAATCTGATTTAATTTCACATATTAAATTAAACTTGGGTAAATAAAAGTCTGAGAAATACGTTTTCCTTTTATTTTCGTGATAAAAATATATAGTTGGTCCGTTTTTCACATCCAATTTATTTAACTCACAAAATTTTAGAAAATCAAGTTCATATGTTCCTCTGTAATAAGCTCCTTTATATTTCTGAGCTTTACTACCCGAAATATGTCCTTTGAAGAATACATCTGGATTCTGCATCGGATAATCTACTCCGAAATTACGATTACAGGTTTCAATTTTTTTAAGTTTAATATTTTCAGATTTTGATGTATGTGAGACACCATATTTTCTCAAATTAGTAATTTTCATAATCTCTTTAATTTGTTCCGATTGGAATGGATTGAGAACACCCCAATTACTGAACGTTGTTTCAGATTTAATTTTTTTTACTTCATCTATCATAGAAACATTTTCTACTCCATATTTCTCTAAGCAAGTCATCTTTGCTTTATCTCTATTCGTATAATAAGTTCCATATTTTAAATTATGAGTATTCTTTCTTTTTTCTGTATTGTTGAAGTTCTCAACACCATATTTTTGCAAATTTGTTTTTTTCTTTTTTATATTTTTGCATTTATTGCAAGAGTAAAATCCATAATTTAGACATAAATTGTAGCTATTGTAATTAACTTCATTTTTTGTTTGACAAATATCACACATTACCATAACTTTTACTTTTTTTGATTTTGGAACCAATTCAATAGGAACTAAAACTTCTTCATTCAGTGAAAATTTCGACTCCATAATTTTATTATAAAATCCTAAACTACCTTTATTCATTATTATCTTTACTTCTTTAGTTAACAACATAATTGTGTTTTTTGTCTATATATATTAAATATAAATTATGAAATGCAGTTAAATTTAATCATGGATGGTAACTATTTGTTAAGTAGATTAGTTTTTACCCTTCATAAAAACAATCTTCTATTTGGTGCTCTTTACAATTCACTTGAAAACACCATCTCTAACTATAAAAAATGGTATCCTTTTACTAATGTTTATTTAGTATCAGATTCTAAAGAGAAATCTTGGAGAAAACAACTCTTAGGTGATTACAAGTCTCACCGAAAGAAAGACTCTGATATTGACTGGTCTTTTGTTTACAAAACCTATGAGGATTTCAAAGCCAATGTAAAAGGTATTAGAGTACTCGAAGCTCCTGGTATCGAAGGTGATGATTGGATATCTTTAATCATTTCTGAATCTAATAAGAAAGCTCAATCAAATGTTATTATATCTAATGACCATGATATAAAACAATTACTTTCATTTAGTTTAGACCCACTTTGGATTAATTTTATGACTAATGAAATGTATAATCAAGAAAAGTTATTCTTACCAAAGAACTATCAATTATTCGTTGATAAGGTAAATAAACTTCCGAATGATGATATATTTAATTTGAATGATAATACAGACTTCTTGAGATTATTCAATCGATTTATTAATAAATATCAAATTAATGAGATAGATTCTTTACAATCATTAATCATTAAAGTTATTTCTGGTGATGTCAGTGATAATATTCAATCTGTATTCCAGATAACTAAAAATGGTAAAACAAGAGGTATCGGATCTAAAGGAGCTATAGGCATTTTTGAAGAATATCATACTGAGTTTGGTGATCCATCACTTGGCGATCCAGATTTATTTGAGAATATTGCTGATATAATTTGTGATAAGAAAAAAGTTTCCAAATCTAATATTACAAGAATAGTAACCAGAATTAAAGAAAATATGGTTTTAGTTGATTTGAGATTAGAGTCTTTACCACAAGAAGTAGTAGATAAAATGAAAGTGGTTTATGGCAGGATTTAATAAATCAGTGATTGATAAGTGGACCCCACTGGTTGATAAACATTTGAATATTAGGAATAGTTACTTTAAGTTTCTATGTTGTCACTATTTTGATTATCTCAAACTTCAAAAAGAAGATATCTCATATGAGATTTTAGGTTTCAAAGAGAAAATATCTAAAATAGAAATTTTCAAAGTAGAAATAAAAAAAGAATATATTAATCTTTTAACTGGTAGAAAAGAATATGAGCTTCAGAATGGTAGTATTTTTGACCCAGAATCTTTTGATGTTTTACTTTCGACTGATGAACTTATTCAAATTTTTGGAATAGAATTTATTACACACTTAGATCCGACACTTTCAAGAGATTTTAAGATTAACAAAATATTAGATAATGGTAATAGAGAATAACATTTTGGCACTATCCAATGTGATTTTCAAAGAAAGAGAAAATTGGAAATTTGTTACAACCGAACAAAAAGAACAATTTGCTTTTATCTTTAATCGTTTCTTTAGTAAGAAATTCCCTCAACATGCTCTTTGTCTCAATCTTAAAGATGTAGATAAATCAGTTGTAATGGATATGTGGTTTCATCATATGAAGAGTAATCCTTATCCACACTGGTTTTGGAGTAAATCACCTAAATTTTCTAAAACAGATTTAGATGATAAAGATTTCAAACTTCTTATGAAGAAACTAAATTTGAATAAAGAAGATGATTTAGTTTATTTAGTGGAACATTATCCAGGCATTATTTCTGATGAGTTAAAATGGTATAAAAAGAAAGAAAAGGATGGAATATAGTGAACAAAAAACTTCTACCGTATATGAACTACTCATTATTTATTTGAGTTTCGCAACCAAATGGTTCTTCTCTTTAGACGTTTCAACGCTTGTGCCAGATTTCTCTGGTCTTATTTGGGCTCGGCGTCCGTGATCAGTCGTTCCAACTGATATATTTTGTCTTAAACCTTCATTTAAGATATTTTTAGCAGCATTTAAATCCCTATCCACTTCCTTTCCACATTTACAAGTCCAACTTCTATCCTTTAAAGTCAGTGAATTATTTATCCAACCACAAGAATTACAAGTTTTACTGGATGGAAAGAATCTATCGATATGTATAACTTCTTTATCGTTCCAGTTAGCTTTATAAGTCAAGACTTCTACAAATTTACCCCAAGAAGCATCCGAGATGGATTTAGCTAGTTTGTGGTTTTTAACCATACCTTTGATATTCAAATCTTCAAGGTAGATAACATCAAAGTTTTTAACTAAATCTAAACTTGTTTTGTGAAACAAGTCCATTCTTGAATTACTAATCTTTTCATGAATTTTAGATACTTTTAGTCTTTGTATTTCACTTCTTTTAGATCCTTTAGTTTTCCTGGATAGGTGTTTTTGATTTAGTTTTAGCTGATGTTCCAAGTGTTTAAGGAATCTACCGTTCTTGATTTTCGAACCGGTGGATAACACTAAGAAGTCTTTTAAACCTAAATCTATTCCTACTTTTTTACCAGTTGTAGGAACTGGTGTATATTCTTTTTCTGTTAATATACTTACAAAATATTTACCTGTTGTTGTTTTACTTATTGTTGCCTTTCCTATTTTCCCTTTAATTTCTCTTTCCATTATCATTTTAATTCCTTTAAATTTAGGAATAAATAATTTTTCATTTTTAACTTTTACAAACTGAGGAATTGCAAATGAATTTCTTGATCTTTTAGATTTAAAATTTGGAAACTTAGTTCTTTTATTAAAGAATCCTTGATAAGCTAAATCCAAACAATTTAAAGAGAATTGAAGAGTTTGGCTATTAATTTCTTTAAGCCATTTAGTTTCCTCTTTTTTCTTTAATTGTGTTAATTCTTTAGCTTGGTCATAATAATTAAGTGATTTCTTGTTGTTTAAATATTCTTCTTTACGTTGATTAAGGAAATAATTATACACAAATCTAACCGATCCAAAATGTTTATTCAAGAGTATTTTTTGGTCTTCCGTTGGCTCTAGTCTAAATTTATATGTATATTTAATCGTTTTCACATAAGTATATATTGTTTAAAATTTATTAACTTTAGAAAGGTGGATTTTTTATAGAGATTTAAACTTTTATGTGAATATGAGATATATTTCACATCACAATCTAAAGACTTGTGTATTTTAACTTCTAAAAAAATTAAATAAATTAATAAATTAAACTATGGCTACAAAAACAAAAAAAGAAGAAACACCAGTCCTTAATTTACCGGAAACTATGAATTGGTATGCAGTTCGCGTTCAAAACAACAAAGAAAGATCAGTTCTTGAAAAACTTCAAAATGAGGTCAAATTTTCTAACTTAGGAGAGAAGTTGGCAAGAACTATTATACCAACGGAGAAAACTGTTTCTATTAAAAATGGAAAAAAAGTTTTCAAGGAAAAAATAGTTTATCCAGGTTATATCTTTATTGAAACTTCGGCCAAAGGTGAGATTGCTAGTATTTTGAAGAATATCAATGGAGTTGCTGGTTTTGTTAGATCTCGATCAGGAGATATTTCACCAATGAAAGATTATGAAGTTAAAAAGATTCTGGTCGAACAGGAAATAACTGATAACTTAGATTTAAGTAATCTCTTCACACTTGGTGAAATGGTTGAAGTAATTGATGGGCCTTTCTCATCATTCAAAGGTAAAATCACTAAAATTGATTCAGAAAAAGAAAAAATTAAAATTGAAGTTTCAATCTTTGGTAGAGCAACCGAAGTTGACCTAACAATGGCACAAATCAAGAAAATTTAAAATGAGTTTACTCAATACAGTTACTAAAGACAGAAAAATTTATGGTAATTGTCAAGTGCTTTCTCCAGAAGGACATCTTATGTTCCGTTGTGAAAGTAAAAAAGCTAATTGGTACCTTAAAAGAAATTTAGCAGAAATCGTTAACTACGAACCACTTACTATCAAGTTAAATTTTGAACCAAATGGACTTGGAAATCATAATAAAGGTTATGGATTAAGTGAAATGGCTAATTTGTGTGTTGTGTGTGGAACAGAAGAGTTTTTGACTCGACATCATGTGGTTCCAATTTGTTATCGAAGATTTTTTCCTCTCGAAAAGAAATCTCATAATTTTCATGATGTTCTTTCAGTTTGTGCAGATTGTCATGAGAATTATGAATTTTCGGCTTTTAAATTCAAACTTCAGTTAGCTGAAAAATTCAAAGCACCCATAAATGGTGAGTTATATGATAACAAAGAGTTCTTGAAAATCAGAAGATTAGTTGGTTGTTTAATTGGTGAGAATGTTAAAAAGATTCCAAAACTTAGAATACTTGAAATAAAACAAGAAATAAAAAACTATTTTTCTTGGAAGAAAATTTCAAAGAAAAGATTAGAAGATGTTTGGAATCTTGAAGTTCAAGTTTATAATAGAACACATGGTGAAATTGTAGTTGATAGTATCGAAGATATAGATTCTTTTATAAAAGTCTGGAGGAAGCATTTTATTGAAAACAACGATTGTAAATACTTACCACAAAATTGGTCAATAGATAATGAGTAAAATGGAAAAACAAACTAAGTACGATATAGTTTATTTAAAAATGGCATATGAATGGTCTCAATTATCACATTGTAGTAGAAAGAAAGTAGGTGTATTAATTGTTAAAAATGATATGATTATATCGGACGGTATAAATGGCTCACCTAGGGGAATGGATAATGTTTGTGAGAACGCTATTGGCGAAACTAATTGGTACGTTATACATGGTGAAGCTAATGCTATCTTGAAGTGTGCTAAACATGGTCAATCTTGTGATGGAGCTACTATCTATCAAACACATTCACCCTGTAAAAATTGCTCAAAACTTATACTCCAATCGGGTATAAAAAGATTAGTTTACGCTGAAGATTATAAAGATTCAGAAGGAGTTGATTTTCTTCGAGAATCAGGAATTCAAGTCGATAAAATAGAAATATAACTATGAATAAATGGAAAGAAATTAAATCAGATCAAATAACTCTTTATAAAGTAGATCCAATTGACTTATCAACCTTATTCATTTTATATGAGAATTGTAACAGAATGGGCAATGAAAGTAATAACAACGTAATGATAGCAACTGTTACACCAGAAGCTTGGTTTGATGATTTGGTTCCTACTATTCTAAATAATGTTTCATTTGTAACAAAACTACCAAGTTTTCAAACCATTTCAATTAACGGAAAAGATTTTATATATTCATCTTATACTTGTGATAAAGCCACGTTTGATTCTATTGATTCTCTAAAGGAATTTTTGATTCAAAAAGGAAGATTATCAGTTTTAATAATTTATTCTATTGTACAGAACGTTGATTTGAAATCACTCAATTCATTCTGGTTAATCAGATATAAAGAAATAATTGACCCTCAAACGATTCGTGAAAAAAAAATAGATTACTTAACAAATGGAACTGATAACAACTAAAACAATTCTAACATCAGATATTGGTGCAAATGAAAATCTATTCGGTGGTATAATGCTCTCTGAATTGGATAAAGCCGGTGCCGCTTATGCCGCTCAAGTGTGTGATTCGCCTAAACTTGTAACCAAGAAATTTGAAGAAGTGGTTTTTGAAAAAACCGTCAAGGTTGGTAATTTGATTAAGATATACGGAGAAGTGGTTAAATTTGGCAATACTTCTATCACACTTAAATTAGAAGCTAGAAAACATAATGTCGAGACAGGAAGACAACAATTAGTTTGTTCAACTGTGGTTGTTTTTGTTAAGATTAATGATGATGGAGAACCGGTTCCAATTTCCGATAGAGTTAAAGTAAGATACCAAGAGAGGTATAAAAAGTATAAAAGAGGATTATTAACACCTGAAGAGCTAGAGATAGAATTAATTTCCAAAACTTAATTTTTATATATACTTTTATGAGACATTTGAAAAAATTTAATGAAAGTATAGAGATAAGAGGAGATTCTTTAAAAGTGATGTTAATTAACTCTTAATCAAATAATCTTTTCTATACCTAAATACGGCCAAGTCTTTACCTTTTGACTCAATTTCTATATCAAACTCTAAACCAAATGTCTCAATAGGTTCATAGATATAATCAGCATGAGCTCTTTCTAAACCTTTAGGATCCTCATTTCTAATCGAGGATGCCATGTGAGTAAGTGGTTTAGTATTCCAAGTAGATAGTGCCAATCTCAAAGCTTCTTCTAAAGTTTGATCCTGTGGTCCTAACTTGTAGTGCAATTGGTCAAAACAAATTGGAATACCTATTTGTGTATGAACTAAATCATATAACATCTTAACAGAATATTGTGATAACTTATCATCATTTTCAACAGTCAATCTTTTCTTACAAGAATCAGAAAGTAGTTGAAATC
>Ga0172367_10010234_pt1 | contig 10137 bp, 7 predicted proteins | sample Lak10m_FD_114542 | JGI IMG/M metagenome (GOLD analysis project Ga0172367, IMG submission 114542) | Freshwater microbial communities from Kabuno Bay, South-Kivu, Congo - kab_022012_10m | ecosystem: Environmental > Aquatic > Freshwater > Lake | place: Democratic Republic of the Congo: South-Kivu...
CGGAACTATGCATTTGCGGTGATGACGGTGACTTTGGCTTCGACCTGTTCGGCGGTGATCGTGCTGCGGACCTTGAAGCAACTGGATTTGGTGGGGGCGCTGAAGGCGCCGGAGTAAGAGAGAACGAAAACTGATCGAGAATGAATTCGACGACGACCAACCCGCGTATAGCGGTGAAGAATCAGAAAAAGCGTGCCTGGCTTCCTTATGTGGGCGGGGTGCTGCTTCTAGGACTTATCGGGGCGGGATTCTGGCCGAAGCCGGCTCCCGTGGAGACGACGTTGTTGGCCGCTGGGCCGTTGCGAACGACGGTGAGCGAGGAGGGGCGGACGCGGATTCGGCAGCGCTATGTGGTCTCGGCACCGGTGATGGGCCATGTGCGGCGGATTGATTTCAAGGTGGGATCTCGGATTGAGAGCACGAACATGGTTGTGGCGGTGATTGATCCGGTCCGGCCGACCTTACTGGATGCGCGCTCGCGTCATTTAGCGGAGGCGAGGAAGGAGAGTGTGATGGCGAAGCTAGAGAGCGCCCGCGCGCGGCACCGGTTTCAATCCCGCGAGCTGGCGCGCGTGCAAGCCTTGCATCGAGAGAAGACGGTTTCGGTCCAGGAGCTGGAGCGAGCGGAGTGGGGTGAGACAGCAGCGGCGCGGGAGTTGGCGGTGGCGGAGTCTGGGTTGAAAGAGGTGGAGGCGGAGCTCGCTGAGTTTGGGATTTTGGACAGCAAGGAAGTGGAGCGGCCTCCGGTGATGGTCCGGGCTCCATCGGTTGGCCAGGTCTTGAAGGTGTATGAGGAGAGCTCTCGGACGGTTGCGGTGGGGGCTCCCCTGTTGGAAGTCGGGGATTCGGGGGATCTTGAAGTCATCATTGAGGTTTTGTCACGGGATGCGGCGATGATTCAACCTGGGACGGATGTGGAACTGGAGCAATGGGGTGGGAAAGTGCCGTTGAACGCCAAGGTGCGTCTGGTTGAGCCCCGAGCCTTTACGAAAGTATCGGCGCTTGGGGTCGAGGAGCAGAGGGTTTATGTGGTAGCGGATCTTTTGACTCCGACGAGCGAGCGAAAGAACCTCGGGGATCAGTTTCGAGTCGAGGCACGCATCATCACGTGGCAGAGTGCGAAGGTGTTGAAGGCTCCGGCGGGTGCGCTCTTTCGCATGGGGGATCGATGGGCTTGCTATGTGCTGTCGAATGGTCGGTCGGTACTGAGAACGGTGCGCGTAGGACATTCGAGCGGGGTAGAGACGGAGATTCTCGAAGGTTTGAAGGAAGGAGAAGAGGTGATTCTGTATCCGGGCGATCGAGTGAAGGACGGGACCCGGGTGCGGTCGATCAAGGTGTAAGCTGGGCGAGGAACTCGACGAGGTCACGGAGTTCGCGTGGAGAGAGCAAGGCACCTAAGCCTTCGGGCATGGCGGAGAGGCCGCGACGGCGTTCCTGGATTTCGGATTTCTGGAGCGTGACAAGACCTTCATCGGGGGCGTCGAGGGTGATTTGGGATGGAGACTCTGATTTGACCGTGCCGGCGACGGACGAGCCATTTTTGAGGGTGATCGTGGTGCTTTCGAAGCCGTTGGCGATGGAGGCGTTGGGGGTGATGATGGAATCGAGAATTTGTTGACGTGTGGCACGCTTGGGTAGGCCATCGAGAGAAGGACCGACGATCCCGCCACGACCTTTGACGGCGTGACATCGCAGGCATGCGACGTCGGCACGGTCTTCGAATAATTTTCGCCCCCGTGCGGAGTCACCTCCGTGCAGGAGGAAGGAGGAGGCGTTCGGAGCGGTTGGGAGTTTGTGGAAGCGATCGAGAGCCTGTTGCGCGGTGGCATCGGGCTGGGATTCGAGCGCTTGGATCAGATCGAGGTGTAGCTTTTCGTTGAGAGAACCTTGGGTCAATTTTTGGAGTTGGGAGGTGAGGAAGGCGGTTGTGGTGGGGGATGGGACACGTCCGAGAGCGCGCAGGATGGCTTGTTGGGAGGCGGTTGCGGTTTCGTGTGTGAAGAGGTCGATGAGGCGGGGAGCGAGGTTGGGCGAGGGAGAAAGTGCTGCGAGACGGATGGCTTCGGCTCGGAGCGCAGGGGTTGGAACTTGCAGGCCGAGGTTGATGGCGGAATCGAGTTCGGGGCCTTTAAGTTCGGCGAGGGTGAGAAGGGCTTCGAGTCTGGCGTTGGTCGGGTTTTTGGGAGCGGAGAAGTAACTGAGCCAGGAGGATTTTGAAGCGTCGAGCTGAAGTGCGGCGCTGGCTTTGGCTAGGGCGATCACCACGGTTTCGTTGGGTTCGGTATTGGCGGTCAGAGCGAGTGGGAGGGTGGCTTCCTGAGCGGTGGAGAGACTACGTTTTTCGAGCGGCCTCCAGAGACCCATCACACGATCGAGCGGTGGAGGGTTCGGCCACTGTTGTAGGGCGAGGATTGCGTCGGCACGGGCTTTGGGTGGGTTGTTGGTGGAGGAAGCGAACTGGACGAGGGCCCGAGCATTTTGCGGGGCGCCCAATCGGAAGTGAGCGTTGACAGCGCGAGAGAGGAGGTTTTGGGACACTTTGGGTTGGAGGAGTAGCTCTGCGAGCGCGGGCCAGACTTGAGGGATGGGTAGGTCGTTGATGGTGCGAGCCGCTTCATAGACCAGGGAGGGGGATGGGTCGTTGAGAAAGCGAACGATCTCTGGGTTGCGCTGACGACGCCAGGTGAGGAGTGTGGCGCGCCTTACGCTTGGGGATGCGTGATCAGCGAAGGTGACGAGCTCCGAGGGGGAGGCGCATGAGGCGAGCGCCGAGACGGCACCGTGGACGAGGATGGCGTCACTATCGGCGAGTTGTTCGATAAAACGCGTGAGGGGGCGGAGTGATAAGGGGTGGCTGATCTGGGCGAGAGCGAGACAGACTTGGAGTGCGGGGCGAGGGGCGTTGGTGGAGAGAAGCCGGTGTAGCGAGCCGAGCGCCGAGCGTGATCGCATGTTGCCTAGGGTTGCGGCGGCTTGAGCGACGACCTCGTGGTCGGAGGAACTCAGGCAACGAATGAGCGTGGATTCGATACGTGAGATCTCTGGGTGGGGCTGTTGAGAGGATGGGTTTTTGGCGAGCATCTGGTTGAGAGCCCAGATGGCGTGGAGCTGGGGGTGACGGCGATTTTTGTCGTGGAGCAGGTCGAGAAGTTGGCGCACCGGAGGGTGAGGTCGATTGGCGAGGGCGAATTGGGCTTCGCGGCGGATGCGGAGATCGGGGTGGCTGAGCAGGGGGAGCAGGTTGGTATCGGTGCGATGATCCATTCCCTCCTTGAGCATCGTTTGAACCTCTAAGCGTCGTGGTTCGTCTGAGGGGGTGGAGGGTTGGAACGCGTAGATGCGACCTTTTTCAGGCATCTGCCAGCCATCGACCCAATCCAGGACGTAGAGCCGGGAATCGGGGCCGAACTCGACATCGGTGGGCCAGACTTTCCACAGGAATTTTTCGCGTTCACCGGCGATGTAACCTGCACCTTTGGGGGCGACTTTGAACGACCATACGCCGCCGGGAAAATCGCAGATGAAGAAGCTGTTATTGAAGCGATCGGGGAAGCCGGTGCCTGGGTAAAAGGTGAAGCCTGCGGGGCCTTGGGAGACTTCACCTGAGTGGGGTATAGAGCCGTCGATCCCTCCGCGCCAGACGTCTTCGAGCACCCAGGGGCCGAAGCCGACCTGGTGTTGGTAGGAGCAGCGCCAGCCGTATTCACCGCCTGGGACGAGGTAGAGCAGGCGCGATTTGTCGGGGCCTGCGGTGTCGTTGTCGACGGTCCAGAGATTTCCGAGATCATCGAAGGCTAGTTCTTGGGGATTGCGGAGCCCGGAGGCGAACAGTTCGAGGTTGGAACCATCTGGGTTGCAGCGGAAGACTGCGCCAGTGTCGGGAAGGTCGAAGAGCCGTTCTTCTTGGGAGACGACGCGGGCCCCGCGATCGCCCATGCTGAAGTAGATTTTACCATCCATCCCAATGGCGAGGCCGTGGAGGTCGTGGCCGGTGACGCCGATGTGAACCCCGAAGCCGGAGAGCAGCTTTCGGCGATTGTGAGCGATCGGGTTGGTGTGGACTAAGTCAGGAGTCTGCAGCAGCCAGAGGTCGGGGATGTTCCCGAACCAGACATTGCCTTGGCGTGCGAGGACGCCTGCGGCGGTGCCGGTGGGCACGTCGCGGAAGTCATCGGCGAAAACGGTCGAGGTATCGGCTTTGCCGTCGCCATCTCGATCCTCGACGAGTCGTAGAAGTTCGGAGTCGGCGGTGAGCACGGCACGGTTGGTCGCGAACTGACGTTGAAGGAAGGCGGTTCGGTCCTCGACCTTGCGGAAGGAAAGATCGTCGATGAGCCAAGGCAGGTTTTGGGTGATATCGAAGATCGATTTTCCGTAGCGATGGGTTTCGACGATAAAAGCACGGCCCTGTTCATCGAAGCTGAAGGAAACGGCGTTTTTGAAGGCGGGTTCGCTGGCCCAGAGGTGGGTTGTGAAGCCAGGGGCGACTTCAAGTCTTTTGAGGTCGAGTTCTTGGGGAGTAGGTGGAGCGCTGAGGAGCTGGGGTGCTAGAAGCGCAAGAAAAAGGACTGGGAGCAGGGCGAGGGTTGGACTTGGAGAGGTTGGAGTCGGACTTAACACTCCAGCAGTCTGTCGAGGCCGAAGACGTATTTCGACATTTTTGTCATTCGGAATGGCATGTGACTGGCGAGCTGTGCAGCGATGTGGTTGGCTTCGTCAGGGTATTTGACTTCCAGGACAATGAAGGGAGGGGCGCGAAGGTTGACAAGGAACTCGTTCCAGTGGTGGTGGAATTTCACGAAACCCAGGTTGAAGTCGAGGGTGACGCGGACCTTTTTGTCGGCGGAGCGAAAGTATTTCCGGCTGTAATAGTTAATCATCGCGGGTTCCATGCAGTCGAGTTCGTCACGGAACGGGATGGTTTTGTCGGTTGAGCGGAGCAGGTCTCGGGCAGACTGAGCGTTGAAATGTTGGTCGAGGGTGAAGCTTGGGAGTGGGACGCTGTCTTTGGCTCCGAGGAGGCCGTGTTTGCGTTTCAGTTCGAGAACGGGTTTGGAGACTTTGCCGATGGTTTCGCCGTACCAGCGGACGCGGACTTTGGTTCGAGTGGATAGGCCGTCGACGTTTTGTCGGTAGAGCTCACGGGACGGGGAGTCGAAGTAGATATTGTTGATCTTGCGAGGAGCGAACTCTTGGAAGAAGAGCCCTTTGTTGAGCCGCACGACATTTTCTATTTGGGGGAGGGAGGCCCCTTCGATGACGAACTTGCGTTCGTATCGGAGTTCTTCGATCGGACTCGCCATGAAATGGGATGGAGGGTTGGGGTGGGAGGAGGGGGCGATTAGGCGACGAGGCCGTTTTGTTCGAGGAAGCTGACTTTCATACCTGGGGCGAGTGCTCGGAGTTTGGAGGCGCACTGGTTCATCTGGTCTAGGTCTTTGAACCGGGCTTGGAAGGAGGCTTCGAGGACATCTGGGGTTTCGTCGAAGCGTTTGAGAGCCGAGCCGCTGGTGTTTTTGGAGACGACATCAAGGACGGCGGGGAGATTGACCTTGCCGCCGGGGGCGGTGACGGTGACGTAGAGATTGGGGTGGTCATCGGAGGGTTTGAGGTAATGGCGAGTGATGATGATGGCCATGACTCCGACGAATGCGATGACGGTGATTGCGGTTTGTTCGGCACCGAGGCCGAGACCGATGCTGATAGCGAGGAAGAGATAGCTTAGCTCTTCGGGTTCTTTGATGGCGGCGCGGAAGCGGATGATGGAGAGGGCACCGACGAGGCCTAGGGACAAGGCGAGGGAAGATTTGACGATGGTGATGATCAGCATGGTGGTCATGGTGATCAGGAGGAAGTTGCGACCGAAATGCTCGCGGTTGGAGAGAGTGGTGCCGAACTTTCCATAGGCGCGGCCGAGCACGTGAGCGAGGAGCGCGGAGATGAGGAGGTTGATGAGGAAGAGTTTAATGGACACCTGACCGGCGTGAGCGGTGAACAACTCAACGAGGGTTTGCTCTTTATTCATGCAGAAGGTGGAAAATGTCCTTGGTTGGGTGAAATGTCATGAAAAATGTCACGGAACTGAAACGCCAGCGCTGCGAAAATGTTGCGGGGGACGGATTGGGGATCAATGGGTCATGGCGTAGAAGATGATATTAATTCCGAGCGGGTAATTCTTCTTTTCGGAGAAGGTGCTGAAGAACCAGGGATCGGTGCCCTCCTCCTCCCAACCGTCGCCGTTGTCGGTGTTGTGGCAGAGCATGATCATGAGACGGTCTTGCTTGTCGAACACCCCACGGAAATGTTCTTCGCGCGTGTTGCCGCCGGCGTGGTTTTCTTCCCAGGTGATCCCTGTATCCCGGTTGCGAACCGCCCAGCGGACGTTGGTGGTTTGGAGTGGGAGATCATTGGCGAGGTCGAAGACGCAATGGAAGATGGGATGGGAACGGGGGATGTCGACCGGTTCAAGGTCTGGGAACACTTTTTTGATGGCGCGGTAGACACCATCCCATTCGGCCTGGCCCCAGAAGTCATCGACCATAAGAAACCCGCCGTTGGTTAAATAGTTTCGGAGACTTTGCGCTTCGCGATCGCTGAGGGCGATATTTCCGGCACCGCTCATAATGGCCCAGGGGTAATCGGTGAGTTCAGGGTCTGTGAGCTCGACCACCTTTGGTTCTGGGTTGACCTTGATGGAGGTTAGTTCTTGGAGGCGGTAGGAGAGATTGAGGTCGGCGTCGGGCCAATCCGTGAACCAGGCATAGCTGGAGCGCTCGCGGCCGACGGAAGTGTATTTGATGCGTGCGAACGTGAAGCAATCGTTGGTGAAGCGAGGTGGGACGGGCCAGGAGGGGATGTTACCGCGATCGACGGGGCCGACGCCGGGATTGGGTCGTCTGGGGCCACCGAATTGGGCCATGGCGGCGGTGATTGCGCTGAGGAGGAGGAGGAAAAGGAGTGTGCGGCGCAGTGGCGAGTTCACGATGGAAGGAGAGAGGTGCAAAGGCGACGGAGGGAAAAGGCCATCATTGGCGTTGAAAGTCGATCACAAACCGTGATCTGTCCATGGGAAGGGTGAAATTCAGGATTGTGGGTAGACTGCCTTGAGGCTGGAACCTCGCGCACTGGGGCCATGAACCGGGGCTTGGCGATGGGGCGGGGCGCGAGGAGTCCAGGTAGGTAGATGGTGCGCCCTCGTCCGACCGAAGCCATAGGGAAGGCGGATGCACCCTCCCCGGCCGGCCATGGCCGGCCGGAACAGGGCTAGGGGTCACGAGTCGTTGGGCCTTGGGGAAGGCCAGGAGACTCTGGGCTCCGGAGCGTCCGGCTGGCGCCGGACGCGGACGCCCCAGCGGGGCGTCCCTACCTGGCGGTGGCGGACGGTTGCTTGGGGTTTGTGGGTTGGAATGGGAATCGCAGTCGAATTGGAAGGGTCGATGCAGAATTTTTTGTGCAACTCCTGGAGCGGGTTTGGTATTCTCTCATCCATGACACGCACCGGGACATGGATGATGACTGCGCTAGGGTGGCTGTTGGTTACGACCGGCCTGGTTCGAGGTGGGGGGGCGGTTGAGGATTGGCCGCAGTTTCGGGGCGGGAACGGGCAGGGGACGGTGGAGGCGACGGGGTTGCCGCTGACATGGAGCGAGACGAATCACGTGGTGTGGAAGACGCCGATCCATGGGCGGGCGTGGTCGTCTCCGGTGGTTCAGGATGGTCGAGTGTGGGTGACGACGGCGACGGAGGATGGGAGGGAGTTATCGGTGGTGAGTGTGGACTTCAAGACGGGGAAGGTGGGGTTGGATCAGAAGCTATTTGAAGTGGAGAAGCCGCAGTTTGCGCATAAATTCAACACGTATGCCTCGCCCACGCCGGTGGCGGAGAAGGGGCGTTTGTATGTGACATTTGGATCCCCAGGCACGGCGTGTTTGGACTCGAGGACGGGGAAGAAACTTTGGGAACGACGGGACATCGAGTGCAACCATTTTCGGGGGGCGGGGTCGTCGCCGATTCTGTATCGGAACCTGTTGATCATGAATTTTGACGGGAGCGACCGTCAGTTTGTGACCGCGTTGGATAAGCGGACGGGGAAGACGGTTTGGCGGACGGAGCGGTCGATCGACTACAAGGATTTGCAGCCGGATGGCAAGCCGGAAGCGGATGGGGATTGGCGCAAGGCGTATGGGACGCCGCATGTGGCGATGTTTGAGGGGAAGCCACTTTTGATTACGCAGGGAGCGAAGGCGGTATATGGGTATGAGCCCATGACAGGTAAGGAGCAGTGGCGGGTGGAGGAGCGCAGCAGCCATTCGGCTGGGACGCGTCCGGTTGTGACTGCGGATACGATTTATGTGCCTAGCGGATGGTCGCAGGGGCAGCTTTTGGCCATCCGCCCTGGGGGAACGGGAGACGTGACGGAGACGCATGTGCGGTGGCGGATCAAGCGGAGCGTGCCAAAGAAGCCGTCGTTGGTAATGGCGAATGGGCTTCTGTTTCTGGTGGACGACGGCGGGTTGGCGGGGTGTGTGGATCCGGTGACGGGGGAGGAGATTTGGCGGGAGCGGGTGGGTGGGAACTTTTCCGCATCGCCGATTGCCGCGGCGGGCCGGGTGTATTTCTTTAACGAGGAGGGGAAGGCGGTGGTGGTTGCGGCTTCGCGTCAGTTTTCGATTCTGGCGAGGAACGAATTGGCGGATGGATTCATGGCGTCGCCGGCGGTTTCGGGGCGCTCCTTAATCCTTCGAACGAAGACGGCGCTTTACCGGATCGAAGCCCCATCGAAGTAGCCTTTGAGCAGGAACCATTTTTGGCGAGAGAACAACCTAGGGAAAACTTAACATTAGAGATCGAACGAACCAAACCCTGAAACAAGTATGAACGCGATGCACGAGGTGGACTACAAGATATACGGTGATGACATGCAGTTTGTGGAGATCGAGCTCGATCCGATGGAGGCCGTTGTGGCTGAGGCTGGGGGCATGATGTTCATGGAGTCGGGGATCGAGATGGAGACGATCTTCGGGGATGGGTCCCAGCAATCGAGCGGGTTCTTTGGAGCTTTGATGGGGGCGGGGAAGCGGTTGCTGACGGGCGAGTCGCTGTTCATGACGGTGTTTCAGAACCGGGGGATGGGCAAGCAGAAGGTCGCGTTTGGAGCGCCTTATCCGGGCAAAATTATCCCGGTAAAACTGAGCGATGTGGGGGGGCAATTGATTGCGCAGAAAGACGCATTTCTTTGTGCTGCGAAGGGCGTGAGTGTGGATATTGCGTTCCAGAAGAAACTGGGTGCGGGACTGTTTGGTGGTGAGGGGTTCATCATGCAGCGGTTGCAGGGGGATGGATGGGCGTTCTGTCACGCGGGCGGGACGATTTACGAAAAGGATCTCGCGATGGGTGAAGTGGTTCGGGTGGACACGGGCTGCGTCGTTGCCTTTACGCCGAGTGTGGATTTCGACATCCAGTATGTTGGGAAGATTAAGTCGGCGCTGTTTGGCGGGGAGGGCTTGTTCTTTGCGACGTTGCGCGGGCCTGGGCGGATTTGGTTGCAATCCCTGCCGCTGAGCCGGTTGGCGGATCGGATTGTGATGTCGTCGTCGATGGCACGGGGCGGGCGGGGTCGGGAGGAGGGATCGTTGTTGGGCGGGTTAGGAGGGCTGCTTGACGGGGACAACGAGTAGCACCCCTTGCTGCGGAGACGTCGCGTGAGGATCCTTGCCTCCTGAGTTGGAGGCGGGAGCATGGGTTGTGGTTTCGCCTGAGGCGACACGTGGCCGCGCCGTGTGAGGGCACACGGCCTACAGTGGCGGAGCGGAGGGGCGGAGGGGTGGGTTGGGCGAGTTTGGACAGGAGGTCAAGGGGGAGCCGGCAAGGGTGCTGGCGCTTCCAGGGGGACGGATTGCGATGGGCCTCCGGAGGGCCGGCAGGGGTGCCGGCGCTCCCAGGGCGGAGGGGCGGGCTGGGCGAGCTTGGACAGGAGGTCGAGGGGGAGCCGGCAAGGGTGTCGGCGCTGCCAGGGGGACGGATTGCGATGGGCTTCCCGAGGGCCGGCAGGGGTGCCGGCGCTCCCAGGGCGGAGGGGCGGGCTGGGCGAGCTTGGACAGGAGGTCGAGGGGGAGCCGGCAAGGGTGTCGGCGC
>Ga0172367_10010237_pt1 | contig 10134 bp, 8 predicted proteins | sample Lak10m_FD_114542 | JGI IMG/M metagenome (GOLD analysis project Ga0172367, IMG submission 114542) | Freshwater microbial communities from Kabuno Bay, South-Kivu, Congo - kab_022012_10m | ecosystem: Environmental > Aquatic > Freshwater > Lake | place: Democratic Republic of the Congo: South-Kivu...
AACATTGCCGCTGTGGCTAATTGTCCCAACAAGATTTTCTAAAGTGTGTGAAGGAGATGGGTTTGTAGCACTGACAGCTACTTCGACGGTTTCTCCTGGCTCAAAAATATCGTTATGGTTTTCGTCTTCTAGTTTTATTGAATTGACGGTAGCTAGAGAACACCAACTGAGAGATGTGCTTAAACCGTGTTGAGTAAACACATCATTTATAAGGCAAGTGTTAGGAGTTCCATTTTCAAGATTATCATCATCGTCATCGATCACAAGCATAGCGTCATAGAGATCAAGATAAGTACGAGCAGTGTAGACCCCCTTCAGGATATAGTGAGAAAGAAGATCGATAGCTTTGTCATCGGTGTATTTCTTTCTAAGAGCTTCATAAAGGTCCCAAAAAGTAGACCCAATGATAAGGCCTTCATCATGCACTTCACCTTGATCTCTTGGGTAGACTTTGTCAGGAGCTAAATCGCGAACAGGAGAGCCGTCTTCCACCATGAATCCAATGCCTAGCAAATGACTTCTTGTAACAAGAAGAGAAATAATATCTCCGATACCTTCTGAAAAAGCGCTGTCTTGGATTCCACCTGTGTTAGCATCTAGTCCATGTCCCCATTCATGATAAATCACATCAGAGATGAGTCCTGTGTTGGCACAACGATTGTTTCCTGAGTAAAGATTGATGGTGTTCCCATCCCAGTGAGCATTACAGCTACTGTTTAAGTTGGTGTTTGCTGTGAGTGGTCTATTAAACCAGTCTGGGTGGATGTATTGAATAGTGTGCCCTATGATTTTTGTGACATGATAGTAGACCATGTATTGTGCGGTTAGTTTGTCCTTATGGGGGTTTTCTGTTTGCGGTTTTGTTAGATGCAGTGACCAGAAGTCAGAGCTTTTTACACCTTCAGAATTTATACTCGCTCCTGATTTATTTGAAATTTGAACATACTGTCCTAAGAGAGAGTCAACAAAGATATTTGAGCTGTCGTTACTTGCTTCAAAAGACCCTAGATTTGTAGTCATAATGTTGAGGGTGCTTGGTTTTTCTTTTAAGTAGAGGAGAGGGGCATCAGCTGTTGTTAACTCATCTTTGTACCAACGAGGATACACATCCATAGAGGCATGCCCTTGGATATATAATTTGTTTTCTTTTTGTTCGTAAATTTTGTTGTTACTTTGATTAATTTGAACAGAAAGAGATATGTTATCTCGATCTAGAACTTCATAATTAGCAACAGGGATAAGAGTGTAACCATTTTTTTCTTTCATGATACGATAAGTGTCGTGAGTTTTTGTTAGTCTTTTTGCTCCCGTTTCTTGGAGGAGGGTGTTCTCTAGAAGATCTTGTGAAAGAAGTGGTTTATTCACAAGTCTTGCTTCTGAGAAAGTAAAGTTTGTAATTTGTACAAGTTTATTTCGTTTGAATCGAAAAGAAACAGAAGAGTCTTCAATTAGTTTTTCATCTTTAAAAAGTGAAAATTGAATAAATTGTACATCTTTACCAGTATAAGTGGCTTGGGGTATGATTTTTAAATCTTTTGCCTTTATTCCAAATATTTCGAAGTTTTGGTCAATAAAGTTAAGAGCGAACTCCTTGTAATGTTCAACAGTGGTGTGAGTTTTTTGTACGTGACCAAAGTCACCACTGATAAGTCTGATTGCATTTGTGAGAGTGTCTCTTTTGATTGAGGTGACTTTATAAGAAGCTGCAAAACTTCTTGTGACTTGTGCTTTATAAGTGTCTGGACGAAGGACTTGATGATGGATTGGAACGTGATTGTGTTTACTTCTATGTCTTTGCCCTTCTATGTTTATAAAAGAAAAAGCAGTTTGTGAAAGGAAGAAGTAGACTAGACTCAATTTGAGCAAGCTTTTGATCATACACTCTCCTTATACGAAGGAACCAACGTGCATAAAGGTAGAGCTTCATGTGTGGCACCGGCTCTTCTTTGCAAACCACATAAGTCTGTGAAAAAATTAGCACAAACAAGATTGGGTTTGAGACCTTTTGCTTTGGTTTTTTTTGAAAGTGCCTAATGATTAGAGTAACGTGGTTTAAGTTTAGGATGCAATCTTTTTGTAAGAAGAATAAAGAAATGCAGCTTATTCTGAAGAAATTATCTTTTCATAGAATAAAAGCTGCATTTGTTGTTTGGACAGGTTGTTGTGCTTCTTTGTCCTTTGGTATCAGGGATGAAAAGCTATTTTAAGATTGAATTAAGCGCTAAATCGTCTTGCTTGTTTAGCTGCTTGCTTACGAGCAGCAATAGATTTTTTCTTGCGGGCGAGAGAAGGTTTTTCATAAACAAGGTGTTTTTTTAAGTCACCAAGTATTCCTACTTTTTCAACTTGCTTCTTAAACAGTTTAATCATTTTTTCTAGAGAGTCGTTATTTAGATTTTTGATGCCAGACATTCTTTTGATTTTCTCCAAATATTTTTTACAAAATACGATTTTGTTATAAGTGATTTTTTATTTTCACTCGCTGAAAGGCTCTTAGTTGAGCCTGAGCGATTTTTTAAGCAAGATACCAAGGGCAGAATATCCTAGCGAGGTTTCTGAAAACTTCAAGCAGAAAACTAGAAATATTCACAAGGATAAAAAGTTTTCTTTTAACTTATTTATTTCACTGAGTTTTTTTTTACTTTTTTTTGATCTCTCTAGCAGACTAAACTGCTGCCAACAATAGGTAAGCATCTTATCATGCAAGTTTTATTGAGAGACAATTGATCTAAAAAAGTTAGTTTTTAGGTGTTTCAAGAACAGCTGCTTTGAGAATAACAACCTTTTCAAGAGGCTTATCGCCAGCTCCTGTTTTAACCTTTCCAATACTTTTAACAACTTCTAGCCCATTTGTGTCATTTACTTTCCCAAATACAGTATAGTTTCCATTGAGATAAGGGACATCGCCAAGGCAGATAAAAAACTGAGAACCAGCAGAGTTTGGGTCTTGGGCGCGAGCCATTGAGAGAACACCAAGAGTATGGGGATGTTCATTGAACTCAGCTTTAATATTGTAGCCAGGGCCTCCAGTACCATCACCTTTTTGACATCCTGCTTGGATCACAAAGCCATCTATAATTCTGTGAAAGGTTACATTGTTGTAAAAACCTGACTTTGCTAAGCCTAAAATATTAAAGCAGTGGTCTGGTGCTTTATCAAAAAAGAGATCTACGAGAATGTTTCCTTTGTTTGTTTCAAAAGAAACTTGATAGTCATTCTTTTCTGGGTGAATAGATTTGACCGCTTCTTCTACTTCTGGTTGATAGTTTTTCACGATTAAACCCCTTTTGTTGGCTTATTACTTAAGTAAAGCAATAGTTTGGTTGACTAAAATACGCGTAGCTTGGTAAGAGGAGGGTATTCCAAGCGGTTAGGATAAGCGTAGAAACAGCAAGATAACTAATTTTACCAAAAAAATCAAGGTGAATCCTCTTTTAAAGAAGAGAAGTTAGCTTGAAATTCTTCATTTCTGTAAGAGGATTTTTAATATTTATTTTTTTCCCTTCTTCTTCGTATTGTGCTGCACAAGTGTGAGGATCATGGGTAAAAAAAAGAAGAGTTTTTTTGTTTAAATTGTTTTCTAGAAATGCTTTTTTTTCATCAAGTAAAAGCTCGGGGAAACGGTCATAGCCCATGGAAATAGAGGTGTTTAGCCAAGCTGCTCCTGGGATTAAATCTCCACAGAAAACAATTTTATTTTCATTTTCTTTTAAAACTAAGTGTAGTTGTCCTGGGGTGTGTCCATTGGTCTCAAAAAATTCAATTTCTTTCGCAAGAGGGTGTGAGTTTTCATTTGAATCTATAAGTAACAGTCTGTGAGAGTTTTCGAGTTTTTCTACAATATCTCGAATAAAAGAGGCTTGATCCCTTCTGTGCGGGTGCAAAGCTCTTTCAAAGGCTTTTTTTGAAGTGATATACTGAGCATTTGGGAAGAGTAAGTTGTTATTTCCATTTTTGATTTCTTCATAAGGAGGAAGAAGCCCACCTGCATGATCAAAGTGTAAATGAGATAGGACGACAAAATCAATTTCTTGGTGATCTATTCCTAGAGCTTTTAAGTTTTCTATAAGTTTATGCGAAGAGGGCTCTTCTACTCCATAGCGAGCAGCAAGATCTGGTGAAAAAAAAGCACCAATACCTGTTTCACACAGAATTTTTATTCCACGGTTCACAATAAGAAGAGACCTACAAGCCAGTTCAATCCTGTTTTTTTCATCTGGAGTAAACCATTTTTCCCAAAGGGCTTTAGGCGCGTTTCCAAACATAGAGCCACCATCTAATTTTTGTCGATTACCTTCAATAGAATAAAGTTGGAACATTTTAAAACTTCTCCTGTTATATCTACAACTAGCAGAAAATTAATAGATTTTTATAAAGCCATAGATCCATTTTGCCGAGAAGCCTAAGAAGCAATCTCTGTCTGAGGGACACTATGAATCAAAAGTTTTTTAAAACAAAAAAAACATTTTTACTAATGATATTCGCTTTTCCTTCTTTATTTTTACAAGCAAAGATAGATAAAAGAAGAGAAAAAGGAGTTCTCATAAATCCTTATTCGCGAGAAAACAGAGTTCAACATGAGAAGGTTTTTTCTTTAGTTGAACAGAAAGATTTTCTTGAATATCTAAAAGAAACTTTTTTGGCACATGAAAATCTCCATTTTGAAGAGATCAGAAAAAATTTTTTACCAGATGAAGTGACTGAGTACAGTGTTTTTTTTAAAAACAAAATATTGTGTGAACAGTCCATGAAAGTAATTAAAAATAAGCAAATAGATCCTCTTGTGTTTGGTGAGACTCTCTCTTTAAAAGAGAGCCATGTTACGAGTGAGGATTTTAGCTTTTCTTCTGCAGCAAGAAAGATAGCTCAATCTTTTTACACAGAGGAAAAAGGAGGTAAGTTTTTTTTATCTTCTGGTGAATCTTGTTACTTTTATGAAGAGAATAAATTAATTCCTGCTTATTTATTTAAAATAAAAATCGATCAAAAATCATATGAACTATTTGTGTCGAAAGAAAAAATTTTAAAAACAAAAGAGCTTTTTTTGTCTTTTGAAAAAGAAGTTACTGGAGAGGTTCAAACTTATGCTCAAAATAGCCTTCTTTCAGACCTAGAAATTTTTCAATTTTCTTTTAAAGGCACAGGGTTCTTAGAAAATAAACGTTTTGAAACGCATCTTGATACAGGGACTCCTTCAGGGGTGACAAAAGCCTATTCAAAAGAGCATAAGTTTATATACTCTCCAGAGGATCCTTTTTTTGCACAAGCCTCTGTGTTTGCTCACGCTGAGGGTATTTATAATTTTTTTTTGCAGCTTGGTTTTAAAGAGTGGCGAACAAAACCTTTCCTAATTAAAATCTATAGTCTCTTTGGTGAGAATAAAACCTCAAATAATGCCATGTATGTTCCCTATGATGAAGAATTTGACAATCGTCCTGTGATCTCTATTGGTAAAGGAGATGGTCTAGTTTTAAAGAATCTACTTCTTGATAGTGATGTTATTTCACATGAGATGTCTCATCATGTTATTTTTTCTACATTGACATCGACAGTAGGAGAATCTCTTGCGATTCATGAAGGTTTGGCTGATTATTTTTCTTTTGCTTACTCTGGAGATGCTTGTTTAGGGGAAACTATTTGTCCTGAGACGTCTCTTGCTTGTGTTGTTTATAAAAAATGTCTACGAACAGGTTCTAATTCTCTTATCTTTGATGATGAAAATCTTATAGGCCTTGATTGGCATAAAGAAGGTCAAATTATTTCAGGAGTTCTTTGGGATTTGCGTCGTGATCTTGGAGAAAAAATTGTCGACAAACTTGTTCTGCGCTCTATTGGTTATTTTCTTTCTGATATTGGATACTATGGTTTAATTCTCTCTTTGATGCGAGCCGATGAGCTTTTGTATAAAGGTAAACATCAGTGTCAAATTTTTGATTCTTTCTTGAGAAGAGGATTTGGTTCTTATTTAGAAGGTTTGAGTTGTGAGGATGTTTCTAAGTGGAAAGAACCAGAGGGAACTTCTTCTGAAGAGTATTTAAGAAATCATGAGAAAGATACAGTTATAAATAAAGAAAATTATGAAGACAATACAACCTGTGGTTCTGCTCTTTATTTTCAAAATTTAAAAAATAAGAATTTTATATTTGTTGTTTTTTTAGTTTTAGCCCCTCTCTTTTTTGCAATCTTGCATCGTCTAGTTTACTATAAGTGGCTTTATAAAATTTTATCTTTGCAATGGATTTGGCAGAGAAATAAGAAACAAATAGTTTATACAGATGATGGAAGACAAAAACCTCGAAAGAGTTCTTTGTAGTTTCTATTGGATAAGGGCCTTAATTCCTAAAATATAACTATAAGACCCAAAACCTGTGACGACTCCTGCACAAACAGATGCCGTAAGAGATTTTTGACGAAACTCTTCTCGTGAATAAATATTGCTTAAGTGGACTTCTACAACAGGGGGAATAATAGCACTGATAGCATCACGAATGGCAATAGAAGTGTGAGAGTAAGCAGCAGGGTTGATGACAACTCCAAACGCTTCTTCGTTTGCTTTATGAAGCTCATTTAGAATGTCACCCTCTGAATTAGACTGAAAAACAGTGAGCTCAATATTTTTAGAGTTTGCGTACCGTTTTAAGGTTGCATTAATTTCATCTAGAGTTTCTTGACCATAAATACTTGTTTCTCTTAGGCCAAGAAGATTTAGGTTTGGTCCATGGATAACAGCGATTTTCTTTTTAATAGCCATTTTAAACGCTCTTTATAAGATAAATATGTGAGAGCGGAGTTTAAAAAAAACGGCGACAAAAGTCAACCATCTGTTTTTAAGAGGTTGTTTTCAAAAGGATTTTCTGCAGTAAGGTATGAAAATCTAGTACTCAACCTTTATAATTGAGTACTCCTGAGTTCCTTTAGGGGCTTTGATTTCAATAATATCATTCTCTTCTTTGCCAAGAAGTGCTCGAGCCATAGGTGAGCTTAAAGAGAGTTTATTTTTTTTCAAGTCAGCTTCTAAATCTCCAACAATGCGGTAGCGTTTTGTTTCTTCTGTTTCTTCATTGCAAAGAGTTACCCAAGCGCCAAAACGTATTTTTTTATCTATTTGTTCAGAGTGAGCAATCACCTGCGCTCTTGAGAGCTTATCCTCTAACTCTGCAATTCGTGCTTCAATAAAACCTTGCCGTTCGCGTGCCGCATGGTATTCGGCATTCTCCTTGAGGTCTCCATGAGCTCGAGCTACCGCGATGGCCTTGATGATTTCAGGTCTTTCTTCAGTTTTTAAATGTTCTAATTCATTTTGGAGCTCTTTAAAACCATCTGCGGTTAAAGGAATCAATTCGACGCTCATATTAACACCTACTACTTTTTAGGACTTAATTTTCCACCTCTTAGTCTATAGAATTTCTTCCTTAGATTGAGGGGCTTAGGCGGGAACCCTAAGTAACATGTTCACCTTAAAAAAAGGCGGAGAACACTTTTACCTTTTTTTGAGGACTTTTTCAAGTAGGAGGTTTAATTTGAAAAGTTTTCAAAGTGAAATTTTTTTCTTGAAAAAGGGTCTGTTTATGTCTGCTACTCTTAAAAATCCATGCTCAGAAAAAGAAGTTTCCTCTATGTTTGATGAAATTTCTGGTCGTTATGATTTTTTAAACACTCTTCTCAGTGCAAATCAAGATAAACGATGGCGTCGACATTTGATTGCATCTTTACCTTCAGTGAAAGAAGGGGTTTTTGTAGACGTAGCCACAGGCACAGGAGATGTTCTCATTGCTTGTCAAAAAGCTTCGAAGGGCTATACTTCTTTTACAGGGGTTGATATTTCACCACTCATGCTAAAAGAAGCTCGTAAGAAATTAGAAAAAGAAAACTTACAAGCAAAACTTATTCAGATGAGTGCTGAGAATTTTACTTTTGAAGATAATAGTATTGATTGTTTGACAATTTCTTTTGGACTGAGAAATGTGAATGATCGAGACAAAGCTCTTAGTCACTTCTACCGTTCATTAAAAAAAGGTGGAGAACTTTTTATCTTAGAGTTTTTTCTTCCTCGCAAGAAAATTCTCTCAACTTTTTTTATGTTTTACTTCCGTTATATTCTTCCACACATTGGTGGACTTTTTTCCAGTAAGAAAGCTTATAATTATTTGCCAAAAAGTTTAGAATCTTTTTATTCGTCAAAAGAAATTTGTGAAAAACTCACAATACTTGGAATGGTAGAAGTTAAAAGAAAATCTTTTATCTTTGGAAGTTGTGAGCTGATAGGGTTTAAAAAAAATAAATTTTTCGCATGAAATTAAGATGAGTTTTGATAATTAGCAGCCTTTGATTGTTACATCGAAAATATCATTGATATCACCAGACTCATCTATTTCCCATTTATCTGCTTGGTTACAACCTGGCATAATTTTATTTTCATTGAGTATACCTGAAGTTGCTGTAGCTTTGAAACTTGTATCAAGAGATTCAGTGCTGCCTACTGTTGCGCTGTATCCATATCGCAAACGCTCACAAGATGCCAGGTTGTCAAAAGTGAAGCCAATAGGATTATCATTATACTTTGAACATTGACCTTCTCTTCCTACAGAATCAAACTCTGCATATGCTTCATGCTCACCATAGTAAGACATCTGAAGTGTGTAAATATGTTTTAAATTGTTTTTAGCTTCTGCTTGTTTTGCTTTAGCTTGAAAAGCACGAAAACGAGGAACCGCAAGAGCTGATAAAATTCCAATAATAGCAACAACAACCATAAGCTCTACGAGACTAAATCCTTTTTGTTTTTTTAACTTATTAAACACGAGGAGGTTCTCCTTAAATCTGTGGTTATCTTTTAAGTGTTCTTCGGTTATTTCTTGCCTTTAATTTAGAGTTTTTATTTAATGAATCGTGTTACTTTAAATTATGGCACAAAAAAAGTGGTTCGTAAATGAAGTGAAAAAGAGAGGGATCACTGTTTTTTACCTTGGAACTTGTTAATAAAAAATTGTTTCAATAGGTAGCTTGTTAAAGGTTCTAGGTGCTGAATATGCAGAAATAATTTGCGGTAATTGTTTTTTTATAAAAACCCCCTAGTGTATTCTTTAAGTAAAAAAGGTGGTGAAGAAAAAACTGCGTGGTTTATATCTTTACTAGCGACTTACTTATCCACTCATGAATTAAATTCTCAGCTCGAACAGTAAGGGATATTCCTTCTTCTTCATGGGTTTCTTGAATAATTCTTGCTTTTTTTCTGATAGCCCCTACAAGATGGGCATGGGTAAATGGTATAAGAAATACTTTATCAACCATGTCTTTTTCAAAAAAGTTAAGGATAGTCTCCTTAACTTTTTTTATATCTTTTTTGTCTAGAGTAGAGATAAACAAAGCTTCAGGAAATTCCTTGCGCAATTCATCAAGCTTTGTTGGTTCTAGTTGATCAATTTTATTGAGAACAATAAGTGAGGGGATCTCGTCTGCGTTGATTTCAGACAGAACATCTTGAGTCACCTGTAGTTGTGAGCGAAAAGTTGGGTCAGAAGCATCGACTGTATAAAGTAAGAGAGAGGCATTATTAGCTTCATCTAGAGTTGAGCGGAAAGAAGCAACCAAGTCATGAGGCAATTTTTTTATAAATCCAACAGTATCTGTAATCAAAATCTTTGGAGTTGTCTCAGGGTATAAGGTCCTGATTGTTGTATCAAGAGTAGCAAAAAGCTTATTTTCAATCAGAACTTCACTTCCTGTTAAAGCTCGCATAAGAGAAGATTTACCAGCATTAGTATACCCAACTAAGGCTACTGTTGGTAAATTTTTCCTGTGAGTTCTGCGATTTGCTTGTTCTTGATTTATGGCTTTTAATTGCTCGCGCAACTCCGCTTTTCTATCACGTATGCGGCGTTTATCTAGTTCGTGACTGGTTTCCCCAGACCCTTTTGAGCCTATACCGCCACCTTGTCTGTCTTTTCCAACTCTCGAAGCTCTAAGTCGTGGAGCTAAGTAAGCCAGTTTAGCTAGCTCAACCTGCAGACGAGCTTCAGCAGTTTTGGCATGAGCGCTAAATATTTCGAGAATGACCCCAGTTCTATCAAGGACTTCTACTCCTGTAGCTTTTTCAATATTGTGAAGTTCTGTAGGCGTTATTTCACAATCAAA
>Ga0172367_10010239_pt1 | contig 10133 bp, 8 predicted proteins | sample Lak10m_FD_114542 | JGI IMG/M metagenome (GOLD analysis project Ga0172367, IMG submission 114542) | Freshwater microbial communities from Kabuno Bay, South-Kivu, Congo - kab_022012_10m | ecosystem: Environmental > Aquatic > Freshwater > Lake | place: Democratic Republic of the Congo: South-Kivu...
CATGAATTCAAGTTTAAATCCGACCACTTTTAAAAAAAGTTAGTAATTGTAAAGTTTTTGTCTGTTAAAAGAGCATAGTATTCATTAGGAGAAAGCCAATTTAAACATTTTCTAGGTCTGTTGTTAAGTTTTTCTTGTACTGCGTATATATCATCATCCGTCATGGATTCAAAATCAATGTTTCTAGGTAAATATTGTCTGATTAATCAGTTCAGATTTTCAACACTTCATTTCTGCCAGGAACAGTAAGGATCAGCAAAGAACGTAGTTACTCAGAAATTATGAATGAGTTCAGTATGTAAAACATTCTCTCATCAGTTATCAAACGTAACACTCAGAAGTTCATTTCTTTCTCCAAATTCATAAGCAAGTGATCTCAGTGCAATAACCGTACTTTCTTTTGTTTTGTCTGGTAATTTTGTTAATCTAGCGAGTCTTGTTTTCCTTTCAATCTGTACAGATAATATACTTCTTCAATTTGAAAATATTACAGAATCAGTTTCAAAATGTCAGAATTCTTTTCTTTTGCTAATATAATCTGGTCTTTCTCTAATACTAGTTCTTTCTGGAATATTAGTTTTCTTGAAGGTCTGTCTGACTCATCTTTTCTTCCTATGTTTTCTTGATCTTCTCAGATATAGATATAACTTATCTTCTTTTGCTTTTTTGTCTCAGTATATGAACGAATATATAGTTTCTGTAGAGATTGTATTAGATAATTTGATACAATCTCAGAACTTCTTTATCCTGTTAGAAGCCTGTTCTGGTGACAAATCTTCCTGAATACATCAAATTACAATTTCCCTTAATCTCGGATCCTTATCAAGTTTCCTCAAATTTCATTTATTCTTCTGTTTTTCTAGAAAATCTTTATGAGCATATTCTGCTTTATATATATCCAAAGGATGTTTTCTTTTGAGTTCACCCAGAACTGTATTATGAGGTTTTCCTAGAATGCGAGCCATTGTTCTTAATCATATTCACTGCCTATTCAGCTTTTCTAAATCCTTTCTTTGCTCAAAAGAAAAATACTTTTGCTTTGCAATGAGAAAATCTTGAGTAATATTTGTCATGACCACTTTAGTTAGAATGTAAATTGTTGTTTGCTATTACAATTTACTATATTTTTCTAATTAAGTGGTCGGATTTATTATAGAACTTTTAATATTTAAAAAAATTTTGACAGAACTGCTTTTTTCAATATAAAACTCCAACCTTTTGAAAAAACTAAAACGTAAGGAGGTTCCGATGAAAAAAGATTCAAGCTGAATTAAACAAGATCCAACTCAAGTAATCGCTTCATCAAAAAAACAAAAATAAAAACCATCTACGAAAGGAATTACTCCAATGCAAAAGATTCTTTCTTCCCTGATTATCGCTGCTTTACTTTCCTACTCCGTTGCTTTCGCTTCATCCACTCCAGCACCTGCCAAAGTAACAATCATCGAGCCTGCCGAAGCCCTGCATATGCTCATGGAAGGCAACGAGAAGTTTGCCAAAAATGGCAATACTGCAGAACTCAAAAAAGAAGCAACCGTTAAGACCCGCCAGGAAGTCGCTCTCGGCCAGCATCCATTCGCTATCGTGATTACATGCTCCGACTCGCGTCTCCCGCCGGAAATCATCTTCAACCAGGGCCTCGGTGAAATATTCGTAGTCCGCGTTGCAGGTAACATCGTTGCTCCTCATGAGCTCGGCTCCATCGAATATGCGATCGAACACCTCGGTGCACGTCTCGTGATGGTTCTCGGACATGAACGCTGTGGTGCTGTAACCGCGACTTACGAAGCTCATGAAGCAGGAGTACATGTTGAAGGTAATATAGGTTCTCTCGTGGAATCTATCGAGCCAGCTGTAGTATCTGCCCTTGCACACGGTGCGTCTGGTACCAAAGGTGAAATCGTCGAAGAATGCATCGTCGAGAACATCAAGCTGGTATCCGAGCAGATCGAAGCCCAGTCACCAATCGTGAAGGAATTCATTGAAAAAGGTGAAGTAAAGATAGTCAAAGCAAAGTATGACCTCGATGACGGCATCGTCACTCTCATCAAATAGAGTTGACCTGCTGCGTCAAACAAAAAAAGTCCCCGCTATATGCGGGGGCTTTTCACTTTTTTTTTGTCGATGTAGATAAGTAACTTACTACAAAGATCAGAATTATATTGTATAAATTAATCCTTTCATGCTACCTCTTCCGATTAAAGCCATACCATTACCCAGATTGGTAATATTTGGATTTGAAGCTGTTTTTTGAGGTTTGTCTCCTGGAGTTCCGAGTCTGGCCGAATTTTGCGGTCCAGGTACTACGATTTTTGGTTTTTCATCTTTTTTCTTGGACATGGTATGTCCTCCTTCTTGTATATTTATTTTATTTCAGAATCCTAACTCATAAACAATTTCTCTTGCTGTGGAATGTAGATACCTATTTAAATCACGATTACCAACTGGAACACCTACAGAAGTCCTCAATACATCTTCATATTCTTTGCCTAGTTCATAAAAGACAATAAGTAGAAAAACTTTCCTTTCTTCTTTTGATGTACCATTCAGAAAATCCTTAATACATGATGTGAATTTTTTGTTTTCTACCGAGAAATCTTGTCTTTGTACAAAATTACTACAGATTGTATTTCGATGAAGTTGTGTAAATTCTATAAGAGTATTTGTAGAAATTTCATTAAGTTCTTCTCTTGTCATGACGAATTCCTTTCTTAAACTATTTTTATATTTATTTAGTAACTATGTAAACGAACAAAGTGTATTAACGGGAATTTGTAATTTATAAGAAAATAAGAAGATTTGTCAATTACAAATATTTACATTTCAAAACGTATATTTGACTTAATATCATAATTAATTATAAATTAATAAAATCAATCCAAATACAATGCAAAAAAATTGCCTTACAGATGAATTTCTGCAGGATAGATGTACGATGTTGAAACCTGCCATACAATCACTTCAGAATTATAAACCTGCATGAAGCGTGATTTTTTGTGCACATAATGAAGAGAAATATCTATTACCAACAATTGAATCGATTTCTAAGATAAAAACTAGTCTATCCATAGAAATCATCGCAGTGAATAATGCAAGTAGTGACAGGACAAGAGAAATATTAGAACAAAGTTGAATCAGAGTGATTGATGAAAAAATCAAATGAATATCCTATGCAAGAAATGCCTGACTTGAAGCTGCAAGATGAGAGATAATTTTCCAGACAGATGCAGATACCAAAGTTCCATCCACATGGATAGATGCTCATAATATGAATTATAGAGAGAATATTTCATGAGTTGCCGGAAATATCACATTTGAATGAGTGCATTTTCTGTATTACCTGTATAGGATTGGCGCTATAACGTTCCATATATTTCTTGATATTATCGGAAGATGACCAAAATGCACATGATGAGCCAATCTCAGTTATAGAAAATCAGATGCTATAAAAGCTTGATGATTCCATAGATGAAGCGATTTATGAGAGGATGTACTGCTTTTTCAGAAATTATCAGAACTATGATGAACTAAAGTTATAAAATCCGATGAAATCGCAGTCAAGACTAATTGAAGAAGATTTAATGACCTTGAAAAAACAAAAAAACATATATATTTGAAATTCAGTACAATATTGGAAAGATTGAATGCAAATCAAGCAATAGCATTGAATAAATCATTCGAAGATATAAGATAATATTTTTAATATAAATTTTATGGCAAACGCACCTAGAGAAAATCCTGATCAAATGGAAATCGAGAGATCATTTCTACTCCCTTTCATACCAGAATTTTTTATGTCTCAGTCAAAAGATGAGATAGATCAATGATATCTTCCTAGCTTTAGGATAAGGAAAAAGTGAGAAGAATTCTTCCTTACCAAAAAAATCTGACCAAAGTGAAACTGTAAGGAGATAGAATTCCCTATTACAAAAGAGGAGTTTGATAAAAACTGGGAAATATGACAAGAGATAAGTCTTTTCAAGACTAGAAGATATCTGGAAATAGAATGAAAAACCTATGAAGCAGACAAATTTAAATTCGAACTTGAGCCTCTTTGTAGTGTAGAAGTTGAATTCAAGAGTCAAGAAGAAGCTGATGCATTTATTCCACCAAAATGGTTTTGACCAGAAATAACAAAAGATGAGAGATTTTCAAATTTTAATCTGGCAAAAAATTGAATAGATGATGAAATGATGGAAATCATAAAAAGAGTGAACGAAATCATGAACCATATAGAACCAATAGAACTTAATCTAAATGATTGAGTGAATTGGATAGTGAGATGAGCAGAAAATCTTGTAAATAATTGAAATCTTGATAGGCCTGTGTTTATTAATATCGCATGAGGTTCTAATTCTGGAAAGACATCAAGAGTCACTGAAGAAGTGAAAAGGCAATTGGAAGAAAAATGAATAAGTGTCGAGATAATTTCTATGGACAATTTCTATCATGGACCTTCATTCATGGCAAAAATGAAAGAATTATGATTCGAATATAATTATGACCAGCCTGAAGCTTACAATATTGAGCTTTTCATGCAAAAATTATTTGAGCTATATTCAGGAAATGATGCATTTATTCCTGAATATGATTTTAAAAGTGATCCTACTCCTGATAAAAAGAAAATCAATAAATCCCAAGTTATAATTATAGAATGATTATATGCACTCTGTGATGAGATTATAGCAAAATATGGAGATTTGAAGACTTTTGTGGATGTATCAAGTCATTGAAGAGTTATAAGAAGACTTCTTAGAGATGCAGGAGAAACTTGAAGATCCTGACAATCACCAGAATGAGTACTCAATCAAACTCTTGGAACAGTGGAACCTATGGATAAAATCCATGTACAGAAACAGAAAAAAAATGCTCATATAGTTGTTTCCAACGATCACAATCCTTCTGTAGAATCAATAACACTTAAGAATAAACTATACCAGACAAAGATAAGGCTAGATAACTTGTCAAATGATAAAGTACTCTATGCTCTACAATCAATGTGATTCGAAGCTACTTGAGAATTGAGAGAAGTTGATTTCTATTATATACATGATAATAAAGACCTTATATCCACTTGAGAAATATTCAGGATAAGACATGAAACAAATAATAAAAAAATGAATCTTACTTATAAATTCCCTCAAGAAAAAGAAGCCCACAGAGATGAACCAACGTATTCATTCGATATTAATGAACAAATAGAGGAACTTATAGATAAAGAATATACAGAAATTTGATGCATTCTCAAAAATAGGTTACGCTTTGTGAAATGAGATATAGAGATACTCATAGATCTAGATGTAGTTGGACAGCTTGCACCAGAAAAAAATGTGATAAAAAATCTAGAATTATGAAATTTCGTGGAAATAAGATGATGAAAAACCGAAGATTTGGATTACTGGGTAGATATGATACTGAGTCTTCTATCACAAAATCAAGAAGACCTTATAACAAAATCTTACATAAACATATTCCTAGATAAAGCAGTTGAATATAGTAAATATCCATCAAAGATAACTTAATAAAAAACTCCGACTTAGTCGGAGTTTTTTATTATTATATTTTTTCTTTTCATCAGATGTAATTCCTAAGTACTTTTGGGACTGTTACTGTGAAGTCTTCATTCTGATAGTTTTCTATTATAGCAACCAGTATACGACCACAAGCAAATGCAGTAGCATCATTTGTGTGTATAAGCTCTACATCTCAGCTTACGCGACGAACACGAGTCTGTAAGCGCCTAGCTTGATAATCAGTCATATAATCAGCGGTATGAGTTTCTCTATATTTACTTTGACCAGGAAGCCAAGCTTCGATATCAGATCATTTAGCATTAGGTTTACCAATATCGAATGTACATTTCTGTAGTTTCTGGTATGGAATTTCTAGTTGTTGCATAAGATATTCCTGTATCGCAGCAAAAAGAAGGTGTTCGTCATGAGAAAGTTCTGCGACTGAGAAACTCTCCATCTCCAATTTATCGAATTGATGCATACGGATTATTCACTCCATATCTTTACCATAAGTACCCGCTTCACCACGGAAACTTGTAGCATAACCCAGATATCTTACAGGCATATCTTTTTCTTCGAAAATCTCATTTGCATGCATAGATCCAAGTACATGTTCAGCTGAACCTTGAAGCCAAAGATCTTCTCATTCTATCTTATATCTGTCCTCTCTTGGTTCTAGACGATCCATTGCATCATAAGGTGCAGTCTTAATCATATATGGCGGAAGAACCGGAGTGAAAGGTTTAGATGAAACTTTTAGATTATTCTCTTTTATTATTTTTTCTAAGACACTACTATCTCATAGAGTATCCATTACCCATTGAATAAGAGCGAATTGTAGTCTTACTAAATCTCACTTGAGATAAGCAAAACGAGCTCAAGCAACATTTGCTGCACGCTCTTTATCTATCCAATTACGAACATCTGCAATCTCAGCATGGTTTTTTACAGGGAAGCTAAATTCTCTTATTTTTCACCACTGCTTAACTACTACATTTTCATCTTCTGTAAGACCCACTGGTGTATCTAGTGTTGGAATATTAGGGATTTTTTTATAGAGAGATAAGAATTCATTTTCCACTTCTTCGTATTCTTTTTCTAGATTTTGAATAGAAAGCTTCACTTCTTTTGCCTCCTTAATAACTTCTGGTGAAGGAATTGCATTTTTTGGTGTCATATCAGATAACTCATTTTTTCTTTCTCTAAGTTTATCAAGAGATTGCTTCAATTGGATTCTTTTTGAATCAAGTGCAATGACCAAATCTATATCAACTCATTTTACAGCTTTGTCATGGATTGCTTTTTTTACTATTTCTGGATTATTGCGAAGTATTTTAATATCAATCATTTTTTGTTTAATTAATTTTTAAGAAAAACTGGTCACTAGTATAGGCAAATGGCCACAAAAGGCAATTAAAATTTAGTAAAATATATTTTCTGTCATTCCTACGAAGGTAGGAATCTACAATATATAAAAAATAATACAAGGAAGATTCCTTTCTTCAAAGGAATGACATGTTTTATTTCTTCATTATCATTATTCAATCATCAATATCAATTTGTATAACTTCATAGTTTATACTCTTTTCTTCAAGAAATTCATATAATCAGACCATTTTATCCTTGAATTTGATTACATCATCTATCACTATCGTTGCACCATTTTTTGCTTTTGACCAGGATAATTCTAAGAAATCCTTGCTTCTACGTTTCATACCATCTATGAATATGAAATCATATTTATCATCTTCCAGAGTAGGAATTATATCAAGTGCCTGTCCATGGATAAGTGTACAATAAGATTCAACTCAGGCTAATTTGATATTCTCTAGGGCTTGATTATGAGAGAGAATTGAAAACTCGATTGAAGTTATGTGACCTCAATTATCCATAAGCTCGGAAGCTAGACAGATTGTAGAATACCCATTCGCTGTACCAATCTCGAGTATATTTTTAGCTTCTGTTTCTCTTATAATTCACTGCAAAAATTCCGCATTTTCATCAGTTATATTTGGTACTTCATTCGCAAGTCCGAAAGCTCTAAGTTCTTTCAAAAAATCTTTAATTCGTTTATTCATATTGATTCAATTTTATAACCAACCTAAAATATCAAAAACTCATTGAATTGCAAACAAAAATAAACCTCAGAATTCTGAGGTTTATTTTGTAAGATGTATTATTTTTTTGTTTCATCTTTCTTTTCTTCTGTTTTGAAAAATCAGGTCGGCAATTGGCTTATAAATGAATCTGTCTGTTTATCATTTAATTTTTTCATTAGTTCACTCCTAAATTCTGTCTCAGTAAAATTTCATTTTGAATCATTTATTTTAGCAATATCATCACTATCAAGTTTGACAGATTTATCTTTAACATCAATTGTAAAAGGCTTATTTCAAAGATTTACATTTAATTCACCCGGATTCATGGTTGTTTCCATTTTTATGTTACCTGGAGTATTGGATACTTTTCAATCTCAAGATCATCACGTAAATAATGCAGAGAATTTATCATTATCAATACCAGTCCTTCAGTCAGATAATCTTTCAAGATCGTTATTACCTTTAGCTACCTTTTTAAATGCTTCATCAAATTGTGCAACTCAAGATATAGATCTTAATTGAGCTACTTTTGCTTCATCTAATCAATAAGCATCTCTCATAATATCAACAATCCTATTTCTAACTTGCGTATCACCAATAGCTTTTTCTGCAGACATTCAAGATGCAGCTATTATTTTTCAGATTTCTGCATGTCATCAATCTCAAGAATTTTTTACAATATCTTTTAAATTCTTACCACTAACTGCCTGTCATAGTTTATCAAGTGCTTGAGTAGTTTCTGAAGAACTCAATCACACAGCTCTTCATACTTTCTCTCAGAATGCTTGTCACATTGCAGTTGATTGTCAGACTCACATTTCCCTGACTTTGTTTTCCATTGAGCTTCAGAAATTCTGTAATCAGCCTAGACTCATACTTGACTTACCACCCGGTAATTTAACTGGCATATATTTTGGCATATCCATAGCCATTTTTCATATGGAATCACCGAATGATTTGATTGGTTCTACAGCCTTTTCTGTAATCTTACTAGCTCATAATGCAGCCATTACTGCCATCCATAGCACAACTAATCAGATAAATTGTACTATTACTTGAGATATCATTCATTTTCCAGTAGCAAAAGTCTCTCAAACAACACCCGAAGAATCTTTATAATTTCACCGTACTTGCAGTTCGAATTTTCACATTGTTATTTGTTGACAATCGGTTCAACAATCATCAATTGTTGCTGTGCTATTGCCAGTAGATCAAGCTGGAATGTTTGATGCTAGATTAATAAACATTAATCCGAATGAAAGTGCAGCAGCTACATATACCGGAACCATTGCAAGAGAAACAAAAGCCATTATATTCATTTTTTCTTCTATTTTTTTCCATCATGCTCATCATTTGCCTGACAAGAAAAAACTAAGAGCAAAAAGAGGTGAAAAAATTGCATATATCCAAAGCATCGCCATTCTTGTAAGCAAGGCAACTGCTATTGCAATTATAAGCAATAAAAATGCTAGAGCAAAAATCATTCAAAATGCTAGCTTTTTAAATATATCAACTACTTTCTTTATAGTACCTGTTTGATTTTCACTTACTTCTTTTAGCTTATCAATATCAAAAATTCAATATGCATATACAGGTAGAAGATTATATGCTCAATTCTGAGATGTAAGTAAATCTTTAATAGAAATCATTTCTGAGTCAGAAGCTGCCTCTACTGTTTCTCATGTGTTAGATTCAGATAAATCTACTATCACTGTTTGAGGAATTGTTTTTTCAAGTACACTACTTTTGGTTGATGCCTCAATAGTTTCAATTGGCAATTGAATTACCGAAGCTGTTAATATATTACTGATTGTAAGTGTACCACTGACAATAAACCATGTAAATGGGACAATTATTACTCAGATTATAAGTCTAGGCAGCGAAGTTTTAAGGGCATAATTTTTACTTTCTCAAAAAATATTCATTATTGCTATACCTACGAGAGCAAAAGCAAAAATTATATATACGATATTTGCAACATAAATCCACATTTGATGTAGAACTGGCCTAAGTCATATTATATCACCGAATGTCCAATCAGGAGAAAGAAGCCATCCTACAAATATTACCATTGGCTGGGCAATAACAACTAGGACACCCAGTAGTCAGTTAAATACTTCTATAATGTCATTCATTCATTTGTTTGGATCTACTGCTGCTTGTGATGCCGCATCTCATGCAAAGGCAAAATCTCTGAACATAAAAAAGAAAAGGAATATTATTCAGAAAAAACGTAGATTGTTCTTGCGAGAAAGTATTTGTCTGCATACTAATAAGAAATGTCTTATAATAAGCTCTTGTGAATGAGTCCAGTCTTTGAGGGGTCTTGTATATTTTGTTCTGATTTTTTGGCGAATTGTTCTTCTATTTTTGCTTAAATAAGCTATGAGGTTTTTAAACATATTGTTTTTTTATTTTTGTATTAAAACAAACTTATCCTTTATATTAAATCATATTTTCTATTTAAATGCAAAAAAATGTTTAGAAAAATATAATTAAAGCTTGACGATTAATATATTTA
>Ga0172367_10010241_pt1 | contig 10131 bp, 11 predicted proteins | sample Lak10m_FD_114542 | JGI IMG/M metagenome (GOLD analysis project Ga0172367, IMG submission 114542) | Freshwater microbial communities from Kabuno Bay, South-Kivu, Congo - kab_022012_10m | ecosystem: Environmental > Aquatic > Freshwater > Lake | place: Democratic Republic of the Congo: South-Kivu...
GTCAAAAAAAGAAAATGAATTGTTACGATATCGCCAAGAGCTCATGAATGCCAACGAAGCTATCGAAAAATTGATAGGTCAGGTTAGTCGCGAAGTTAAAATTGCAAGTCAAATTCAGCGTTTGATGTCACCAACGCAAATCCCTTCCATTCAAGGTGTGGATATCTCAACAAAATTTGTTCCAGGATCCCGTTGGGGAGGGGACTACTTTGATATATTTGAGCATTCGGATAAATTAAAATTTGGAATTTTACTCAGCTGCTCATCCGGTCATGCTATGTCTGCACTCTTTTTATCTGTCCTTTTAAAAATGACATCTCAATTAGAAGCGCGCAAAGGCATTTCTCCCGATCAATTGGTTGAAAAACTGACTCAAGAACTTCTTCCTCAAATGGGTGATAAGGATCGGACTCACTTTTTTTACGGAGTCATCGATCGAAGAAGTTACGAATTGAGTTTTACATTGCTGGGACAAATTTTCGGTTTGATTCTAGAGGCCGACGGTAAGACTCTCCATCAACTGGACTCCTTTCTTGCTGAAGGATTGACCACCGACCTGACCAGTAAATTGGAAACTGCACCCATCCCTTGTATGAAAGTTTTGCTAAATCCAAAGGATCGTCTCATATTATGCAGCGAAGGACTTTTAAATGCTCAGAATCCTGCTGGATTAGTCTGGGGCAAAAAAGGTCTTCAGGACGCATTGCTTAATATCTCCAGAGGAAATGCTCCCCTTGGCGTTCACGAAATTAGAAACGATATCCTTTTTAGGTGCGAACAGCATATGGGAAAGCAAATCCCCGATAAAGATCAGACGGTATTGATTATTGAAGCTAAGGAAAATGTGTTGAAGCTGGCTCCTGTATGAGATTTGCCAGCCCCAACAGAAGATGGCTTCGGGAAAGTTAAATGGTCGAGAGAGTAGTCCATTGCAGAATGAATAAATTAAGAGTAAGTAACGTGTATTAACAAAAACATATTTGAGTGAATCATTCTCAAAACAAAAGAAAGGAAACTGAGGGATATGGGAGCCGAAGTTCAAATTTACGACGGAGCAATTGATAAAGGTCTAGAGGGTGTGGTGGCATGTACCACAAAAATATCTTCCATTGTCGGTAATACCCTGAATTATCGAGGTTACACAATTGAAGATTTAGCCGCCAACTCTACTTTTGAAGAGACGGTATTTTTACTTTGGAATGACAGACTTCCTCATAAAAATGAGTTGGCCGATTTTTCCGAATCACTCAACACCGCTATGGTTCTAGATTCTAGCTACCTCAAAGTTTTAAAAAGCTTACCCACAGAAAATGTACATCCTATGGCATGGTTAAGAACTGCATTTTCTCTTTTGGCCCATTGGGATACTTCAGCAAATGATATTACTCCCGAGGCTCTTCGCACTAAGGCCGTGCAAATGACCGGGAAAATGAGCAGCATTGTTTGTGCGTTTGAGTCTATTCGTAAAGGTAAAGAACCACTTGCTCCAGTTAAGGGAAAATCCATGGCTTGGAATTTTATGTATATGCTGAAAGGCCAAGAACCAGATTCAGAAATTGCAAAATTATTTGATACCTGTTTGATTTTGCACGCTGATCACGAACTTAATTGCTCGGCTTTTGCGACGCGAGTGACAACATCCTCTCTGAGCGATCTTTATTCGGCAATGACTTCTGCAATTGGCGCACTTAAGGGACCTTTGCATGGAGGAGCTAACGAACAGGTTATGATCATGTTGAAAAAAATTGCGACACTTGAGAAGGCACAAGACTTTGTTAAAGATGCTTTAGCTGCTAAAGAAAAAGTCATGGGCATCGGTCATCGCGTTTATAAAAATGGCGATCCACGCGCTGCAATTTTAAGAAAATTCAGCCAAAATTTGACCCAAAAAATTGGGGAAGGCCATTGGTACGAAATGTCTGCACTGATCGACGATACTATGCAAAAGGAAAAAGGACTAATGCCCAATGTAGATTTTTATTCGGCTACAGTTTACTATTGCATGGGAATTCCCACCGATGTCTATACTCCGATTTTTGCAGCATCGCGAATCAGCGGCTGGTTGGCCCACGCCACGGAGCAGTTGCAGAACAACCGTATTTACCGTCCTCGCGGCAAATGGGCTGGCAAAGAGGGATTGGTTTGGAAACCCGTAGACCAAAGAGGCTAATTCATGTCCTCTTTGTTTACACGAATTATGAGAGGCGAGTTGCCAAGCTATAAAATTCATGAAGATGAATTGACCTATTCTTTTTTGGCCTTGGATCAGGTAAATTTGGGGCACACATTAGTTGTTCCCAAATTGGAAGTGGATCATTGGTTTGAAGTGCCGAAGGATTCCTATTTGCAGGTTCAATTGAATGCCCAAAGAATTGCTAAAGCCATTCGGAAGGCAACGGGCTGCCCCCGAGTGGGTTGCATTGTCGCTGGCTTTGAAGTCAACCATTATCATCTGCATTTAATTCCCGCTTGGTCCATTCCAGATTTAAGCTTTTCACGGGCACAACGGAGAACTGCAGAAGAAATGATTAAAATTCAAACGGCTATAGTTGAGCTATTAATAAGTTCATAAATAATGCCAAATCTAAAGGCGCAACCAAGGAAGACGCGGAAGCCTGCTTCCTTGGTCGCGCCTTGGTCTACTTTGTAATCGGAATTAGTATTACTCCTCTGGTGAACTTAGATTAATTAGTTTACTTGGTTAACTTGCAAGTATAAACGGTAGACGCTGGAGCGTCCATTTGGTCCTTTGATAGTTTACCTGTGAATTGGGCATAGAGGACCGTGAAATAGGCCAATGCTGAGTCAAGCAAAAGAGAGTGGACTGGGAGACGATTTTATGCGCGCCCAAATTTGATACAGGTAAACTCTTTATCCAAACATTAACTAGCTCTCACACTGAAGCGACTATCATTAACATTCAATTCTTTGCATTTATGCATCGAACCGATTTTCAACTCAAACAGTAAATCTTCACCGCGAAATGTGATAAAAGGTCAGGCTCCATGAAAGCTTCACAAATTTTGCTAATAAGGTGCTGGAAGGGGAACTGGAATCGTATGCCCGCCGCTTCCTCTTGTAACGATTGGTTTACCACAACCATTAAATGTTACGACAATCGTTTCCTTCCCGGCCAAGTCAATAGTGAAGGAGCCCTTATCAAAACCGCATTGAGAAACATGAAGGTTTTGTGAGGTAACCACAACAGTTCCAATATTTGTACCATCGATTGTTATATCGGTTGCACTTGCAAATTCGACGTTTCCAGACTTGAGATTGCTAGAATCATCCGAAGTAAACGTAACTTCAAATTTTCCTTTGGCTTGTAAGATTGAATTTCCTTTTGTGAATTGGTCATCAAATACACCTCTAATATTTGTTGTATTGGAAGTGTTCGTGGTAATCACCGTATTGGAATCCACAGATCCAACTTTATTTCGTCCTTTATCCAGTAGAATTAAATTTGTGTTAATCGTACGCGTTGTTAACATGGACGAAATGTCCACCACCTGTTTCAATTCGACAGGGCCGGTAACTTCTTTACAGTTGAAGTGAAGAATAATATCTAAATTGTTTATGTCCAAAGAAATCACTTCTGGAGCAACACACATTTGATTTGCAATATTTCCGGCATTGATACCAGAGAGTGACGGAATTTGACTTCCGCCAAAAAGTACGGAAGGCAAGGAGTTAAGAATTTCTAATGCTTCCGCAGGAGAACTGGGAAGGGAACCAGGACTTTTTAGGATTAATTTAGAATGGGTCAAACTCGCTGTACTTGTCTCAACAAAAAATGTTGCCAAAAGTGCCGATTTTTTTTGCGCATCCTCACTTGTCCCCAAAATAGAATTATCGTTTGAACTTAAAGAAGGGTCGGTATTTTTGCTGCTCGTAAATCCATCCTTAGTGCAAGAACAAAGTGCCAAACTTAAGAGTGCGGTAGATACTATAATTTTTGATGAAAAACTCATAGGGCGCTCCTTAACGTGAATTTGCCAAGAAGACCCGAAGTTTGTTTACAAACAAACATTCTTTGGGCCTTTTTATTGATAGATCGAACCAATAAATAGCTATGCAATAGTTGGGCTCATCGTCCTTTCAAGAACTTAAACAGGTTCGAAATCTGCAACCCCTTTTATATCTAATCTAGAGCGACCACATCCTCGACAGCGTTGAACTATTCAACAAAAAACCTATCCCGCTAAAAATAATACCATAAAAGCGAAGCAAAAGTGAATATCCGACAACTTGTAAGATTTTTTATCAAAATTTAAAACATTTAGAATTCCACAGCGATAGCCTGATAATAAGAAAATGTTTTTTCGGAACATGGAGATGATTTAAGCCGCGAATTTAAAATTATTTGCGGCCAATTCGCGGAAGTCACGCAAATCTCTTTCGTAGAATCTGGGCCTCCAATATTGAGTTCTGCCTCTTTTATATCTAAAAGGAGGTTGCCTCCCTGACTCTTGATAAGAGCTTCTTTGAGTGTCCAAATCTGAACAAATCGATGATTCCGAAGAATTTCGTCATTTTCGGCATTTTCGAAAATATAAAAGAACTCCTGTTCTGAAAAATATCTTTTGGCGACCTTTTCAGAACGTGAAACTTCTCGAAGTTTTTCCACGTCCAGACCTAAATTATGAGCGTAAGCAAATGCCACAACAATCAAATCGTCGGTGTGCGAAATACTCAGAGCCAAATTTAAAGTATCTGCTTTGATTTTCTCCAAAATAGGCTTTCCATTTTCGTTTCGAAGTAAACGGTACCTGCCGTTATTATATTTCTCAATGAGATTGTGAAAATACTGAACTCCGCTTCGCAGATCTTCCTTTCTCCGTCGGCCATACCAAAGATGAATTAGACCCACCTCTAAGGGTTTCAATGGAAAAGAAGATGATGTCTGACTTTTGTCGTCCCAAAAAAATTCTAGTATTTCTTCATTTTTAAGAAATTTTCCCATATTTATTCTTAGCTTAAAGTCTGTGAATGAAAATTGCAGCACCTTTCTTTTGCAGAAAGGGATTCAATTAATGGAAACTAATAAGATTACATATTTTGAAAAAGCAGAGTCTACCAACCATCGCGAATTTATTATTGCTCAAAATAATTGCATTTTGTGTGGAACAGTCCTGGAGCTACGCCATATTGCCGATCGACAGACTAATGAAATCAAAGAGGAAGCCCACTGCCCTCAGTGTGAGGTTCGAACTCGAGCAAAAACCCATGCCCTCAACTAAATTTTCATTTTTAGATTGGATGTCGAGTTTCTTCCGATAAAAATTGTTCACTTTGGTATTGGGACGGACGCTATGTCAATTTATCCGCCGGCCGTTGATTTTTCGACAGTCTAGGGCGTGTTTTGAATTTGACTAGTGTGACCAATTCAAAAACGCCCTAAGACATTTCAACGAGTTCTTTAGCTAATCCTGATATCCCTTTAAACACTTGATGGGGTTTTGCCCCATCATACATATAGGCTGGAGTTGTAATCACTTTGTGATGACGATCGGTAATAAAATCATCGACAGGACAGACCTCATGTACTGCGCCAGTTTTAAGTACTTCTTTAATAACCTCGGGTGAATCTCCTAAAGTTAAAGTAATTTTATTTTCTCCCAAAACCTTTGCCAACAAAACGGGAGCAATACAAATAGCAGCAATGGGTTTGCTTGCTCTGTAAAAAGCTTGAATGATCGAAGCAACTTCTTCTATAACATCGCAAGATGCGCCTTTAAGGCCCCAGTCGCATAAATTAAGGGCTACTCCGAATCCTCCTGGAAATGCCAAACCCTGAAAGTCGCCAACTTTTAATACAGATAAAGGAAAGATATTTCCCCGGGCAATTCTCGCAGCCTCTACCATGACGTTGCGACGGCCCTTAGAATCAACCTGGTTTGTCAGATGATTTTTTGGATGAATTTCTATTTCAGGGGCGAAAAATTGAACTTCAGCTCCGCAATTGGACAATGCAATTAGTAAACTAACCGCTTCTGTGATTTCTGTTCCATCTTTATGACCGCAACCGGAAAGAACCACTGCAATTTTCTTCATGAGATCCCCCTGAAAATTTTAGTTCATTAGGGAAAATATAATTTAGTTGGGGGAAGTTTGGCAAGTTAGACTTGAATTGTCTCCTAGGCGAAAAGAGGTCAATTCATTACACACTTTGACAAGAATCTTCTGTCCCTTCTCACCAACGGGCATTAGGCCGGTAAAGCAATAATCAACAAGATGAGAAAGATAAGGCAAATCCTTTGCAATTGAGAATGCCACCAAAGTTTTTTGGCGACTCATTTTATGGGTAGTCTCGTCTACAGCATTTAGAATGTGGACAAAGCTAATTTTTTTAAGACTCATTTGGCAATCGGGAAGCCCCAAACATTGCGGCTGGTTTTTAACGTCTTCAGGGGCAGGACGAATTTCATCAGTGACGTTGAGCTGGTGACAACTTACATCATAATCTGCAGTTTTTTCACACATTTGCATAAAGTAAAGTATCCAAAACAAGCCGGCATTTAAATTGTGAAGGAGAGAAATCAATTGCGTACCCCCTTCGTCCATGGGTTTGACTTTTCCACCAACTGCAGGAAACAAAAGTGCAGCTGTACCTGAATCTGTTTTAGCCAGGGGCGGAAAATGAACCCGAGTTGTTGATTGCTGACTTTGATTTCCATCTTTGTATTCTTTGATTTGATGAAGAAAATCGTAAGCAACAGCATCGGAAGTTTCAAGGCGATCACAGACTGTCAATCCTTCTTCTCGTATAACTCTAATATTTTTTGATTGAGTCGAGCTGGCACTTTGAACTTCCTGAGTCTGTCGAATAGCCACAAATTCATTTTTCTTTATTTGCAATAAATCAAAATCACCCCAGGCAGCCGTTACAGAATTGCGCAACTCATTATTTTCCATGACCGGACCATCATCCTCCGTCATATCTGGTTTTTTCATACAATTAGAAGCTAAAAAGAGGCACCAAAATAAAACATGCACTTTGGCAAATAGAGGACTTCGAGAAAATCCTCCCGTTTTTTTTTGCTTGGCTTTATCCATAAACCTCTCTCCTTAGTAACTGGTCTTTTTTATTTTTAAAATAATTTCTAAATGGAATCCCATCCCCAAAGCCAAAGAGAAAGTGGAAGTGTTTTTCCAATTGTTTCTTTGGTAGCCCTTTCTGCAAAAGAAGATAAATTGTAATCATAGGGACCGAATATCATACGCGTAAATTCAGTCTCACTTTCTACCGAAACAATATCTTTACCAATCCCGATACAAATTTCCTTTCCTTGTTGCTCACATACAAAATCTCTCACTCCATCTGCTAAGAATGCTCTTTTTATTTTTCCGATAATTCCGGGTAAATTGAGCACTTTTATCATTCCCAAATATCCATGATTAATAGTTTTTGTGTACAAACTTGCAGCTTTAATGAGATTAAAAGAATGAATGGGCGCAATCACTGTAATGGGTAATTTTTTCTGAGACCGAATGAAGCTAAAAAGTCCCATCAACTTTGAAACGGATCCCCCCCACTCATGGATATATCCTTTTAAGTCAGCACCTTTTCCTTCAATTGCGAAAGCCGCAAGTTGGCCATTTTCTTCCCAAGCAGTATAGACATTTGTTTCTGGAATATTTAAGAAGCGTCGAACTTCGTCAAGGTTTCGAATTGTCGATACCGTATGTTGGGAGTACAATCGCAGTATAGAATCTGGACTGATATTTTTACTTGTAGAATAGCGAATTCCAATTGCGGGAGAATGGAACTCTTGATCAAAAACGATACCGACCTCACTGCCGGCCAAAGTAAATCCAAATTTATGGTAATAATCAAAAATATTTGTCCAGAGTATCGCAAAATCACAAAGTTGGGCTCGAGCGGAATTTATACAATCATTCATAATTTGAGTGCTCAAACCTTTTCCTCGATGGTATTCATTGGTATAAACAGAACCAATTGCACCTATTTTAAAAATGGCCCTTGGAGATTTTACAATAAGAGGTTTTATAACTGCATGAGAAAGGACACGATCCTCCTCTATAATAATTCGCATATTATGCAGGTTAAGGACATTTAGAGCCGTAGGATACTCGGTATCAATCGACCAACCGGTATTTTTACGTAAACCCTCATTAAGAAATTCAACAACTTGAGTGAATTCTTTTTCACTCGGGGGACGTGGACCTTCCATAATACCTCCGCTTGGTTTTATATTAAACCTTCGCGAAGGAGCTGCGCAGAGCCAGACATCCCGATTTCGCAAAATTACGACAAGAGTCTTGTTAAATTTGGCCCTTTATCATATATTCATCGTCCTTAAATCGGAGGATATATGGCTGAGCTTTCACAAAAATGGAAAGAAAACAAACCTGGAAAAATGTTCGTAGATCAATCTTGCATTGCCTGTGATGCCTGTGTGTTATCCGCTCCCAAGAACTTTTCCATGCATGAAGAGGATGGCCATGCATTTGTTTCTAGACAACCAGAGACCCCTGATGAAATTGCTGCGTGCAAAGAAGCAATGGATGGTTGTCCTGTCGAAGCAATCGGCGATAATGGCGAATAGTGCTAAAAGAACTCCTCATCTTCAAGTCCTTTCCTTATTAAAAGATCGCTATCCCGATGCACATTGTGCTCTCGAATACAAAAATCCTTATGAATTATTGATCGCAACGATCCTTTCCGCCCAATGTACAGACGAACGTGTGAATCAGGTGACACGTATTTTATTTCGCCGATTTCCAACGGCGCTCTGTTTAGCCCAAGCTCGCCTCGATGAAATTGAAAATATAATTCGCCCTACGGGATTCTTTCATAATAAAGCGAAAAATATCAAAATGTGCTGCGAATCCTTAAGAGATAATTACAAAGGCGAAGTGCCTCAGAAGATGGAAGAACTAATAACTCTAGCAGGTGTGGGTAGAAAAACTGCAAACGTTGTCCTAGGAAATGCTTACCAAATTCCCAGCGGCATTGTTGTTGATACCCACGTAGGACGACTCAGCCAACGGTTGGGATGGGTTAAAACAGGTAATCCACTCAAAATTGAAGAAGCCCTCAGCAAAAAAATACCTAAAGGAGAATGGATTATGCTTTCGCACTATATGATTGCCCACGGTCGGTCTCTTTGTAAAGCTCGTAACCCTCAATGTAATAATTGTTTCCTCGTTGACCATTGTCCGCAAATCAGAGTTTAATGTCCCCATGTTATTAGCATTTCTTGAGAGCGTAAAATATGTTGGCCATCTTTTGCCTATTTCTTTTCTTCGGATTTATTTGGGATATTATTATTTGCAGGATGCCCTCAATAAATTTCGTGGAGATTTTTTATCTCGCCCCCGATTGGCTTTTCAAATAGAGGAATGGCTCCCCATTAGTCATGCACCAGATTGGTATAAAGTATTAATTCATATCTATATCGTTCCCCATTGGCAAAAATTAGCTTTTATCATTCTTGGAATAGAGTTTGCGATCGCAATTTCTTATATCCTGGGTTACGTAGTTCGCCCCATTGCATTGCTTGGCGTACTTATTACTTTTAACTTATTGTTTATTTCTGGCCCCCATCAAGAAGAATTACTGAAGACCTTTCTTGCAATTCATTTGATCTTAGGTTGGGTCGGAGCGGGCCGCTGCTTAGGCTTAGATTATTACTTTTACAAACGACGCCGTGGAATATGGTGGTAATTTATGCGACATTTTGTTGTTTTCATTGGTCTTATTTTTTTAGGTTTATTTTTAGCGGTTCTCAATAAAACCGAAACAGCTCCTGTTTCAGTCAATAAGCCCGTTCTAAAAGTTTTTGGGTATACAAGCTTTACGGGCCGCTGGGGACCTGGACCTTATTTAAAAGACCAGTTTGAAAAAAGTTGCAACTGCAAAATTGAATTCATTGAAAGCAGTGATAGCGGCTATCTTTTACAGCGCCTTAAATTTGAAGGGGAGCGCCATGGTGCGGATCTCGTGATAGGTCTCGATCAATATGACTTGGCCAAAGCACTGGAGCAAAACAAGTGGAAAGCCCTTAACTTGGGCGAAGTTCCCGTACATGAATCTGTGCGAAACCTTACCACCAATGGCAGCTTTCTGCCCTATGACTGGGGAATTCTAGCTTTTATAATTAGAAA
>Ga0172367_10010242_pt1 | contig 10130 bp, 14 predicted proteins | sample Lak10m_FD_114542 | JGI IMG/M metagenome (GOLD analysis project Ga0172367, IMG submission 114542) | Freshwater microbial communities from Kabuno Bay, South-Kivu, Congo - kab_022012_10m | ecosystem: Environmental > Aquatic > Freshwater > Lake | place: Democratic Republic of the Congo: South-Kivu...
TAATCGTTTAATATATCTTAATGAAGGTATTAATTGGGTTGAATTTCCAACTCCTCCTGAATTTGTTCATATTAAAATACCGAGATACTAAAATAAAATCTTATACTTAAAATAGAAAAGAAAGATAATAATGGCAGATGTAGCTTCATCATTTCCTAAATCATTAAGTTATTCAATCAAATCAATGGTTGGTAATATGAGTCGAATTGGAGTTAAAATGACTCCAGATCGAACTACTGGTATTGTTCCTAATGATGTAGTAACAATTAAACTACCTAATTCTTCTTTGGTAGATCTTCGAACATTTAATTTCTTTTATCAATTTTCAACCAGTTCAACTACTGGAACATTCATTCATCCTCGTTATTCATCTTCTATCTTAGAACGAGTTTCTATAATCATCAATGGACAAACTATTTCAATTACTCCAGCTTATAATCTTTTATATAATACCCTAATGGATTTAGAAGGTTCATCATCTGACCAATTCTCAAAACGCAATGTTTGTGAATTCTTTGATCCATCACTTCGTCATACAATCACTGATGCTACTTCAGCTGCTGATGCTCAGATTGTTGGAACTAATGCTCTTCTTGCTGCTACTGCTGCTCCTTCAAAATGGGATGGAGCTATTACTCATTGGTTAGGTTTCCTTGGTTCTTGTGTTCCTCAAGTTTTGGATACATCAGATCTTGGTGATGTTTTTATTCAACTCCAATTTGCAAATCCTTATATCTTACCAGCTACAGTAGCAGCAACTAGTTTAACTCTTGCTGGTGGATCATTTACTCTTGACACCCTCTATGCTACAGTCGATGTTATTTCTTTTGCTTCAGATGAATATTATAATCTTAAAGCTTCTAAATTAGCATCTTCAGGTCTTAACATTGGTTTTTATGAATATCTAAATGCTCGATTTGCTAATATAACAAAAAGCACTGGTATTAATATCAATTGGAATGTAAGTGCTAATTCCCTTGATCAACTAATTGCAACTTGTCAAAAGGGTGATGCTCAGTCAGCTTGGAAACGAATGATTGTTTATGGTTCTAATGATGTAGGTTCAACTGTTTTCAATATGGCTCAATTATCAGCTAATCCAGTTCTTTATACCGGTAACACTGGTTCAACACAAACTGAGACTAATGGAGATTGTTTTATGAATAGTCATTACTTTGTTAGAAATGGTCAATCACTTAAGGAAGCTCGTTGGTCAATTAATAATCGGCCAATTAACTATGGTTATCTAACTCCAAAAGAAGTTTTTATTCAAACTTTAACTGCTCTTGGTTACAATCAAATTGATCTTGGTTCTAATGGTCTTAATATTGGAATCTGGTCACTCCAACATTTCCTTAAATATTACTTTGCTCATATCATTGATCTAACAATCCAAGATACTCAAAACTTTTGGATTAGTGGTCTTAATTCCCTTGGTTCTACTCTTACAGTAACTTATGAAGCTAATTTCAATGGTTCTTCTAATACACAATCAGTTACTCCAGTTCTTTATGCTCGTTTATCTAAAATCCTTAGTGTTCAAGCAGGCCGTAACTTGACTGTTATCTAAGTTTATAATCTAACTTAATAATTAGAAAGGAACAATGAGTTTATATTTAGGTAATAATCTTGGTAATACAAATGCTAAAACTTTGTTTAGAGACTTATTTATGATTGATGCTGATGAGAAAGAAGCAAGAGAAACACGAAAGCCATCAATTGCTAATACAACTGTTAACATCCCAGAAGTTGATCCAACTTTTAATAAAGCTTATAATTACAAAAGAAGTGGAGAATACAAATATGAAGATCCATTCCCAAATAATTCAAGACCTCTACAATGGAGTTATGATGGTCGAAATTTAAGTTTATTAAATACACTTGAATATAATCAAAAACCTAATTATCCTGATGTAATAACTCCCTACCCACAAAAGATAGTAGGTCAATATTAAATTCGTTTATTTTTATTTGTTTAAATTTCTATAATTAAATAAAGATGGTATTAGACAAAGAAGCAAGAGTTGAGTTATTGAAAAAAGCTCGTGAAGCTAAAATGGCAAAGAAGATGATGAAACAACAAGAACAACAAGAAGAACGAGAAGCTAAGGAACGAGAAATTGAGACTTATATCGAAGAAGTTGAAAAAGGTGAATATGAAGAGAATAATGAAGATCTTGAAGAGTTAGTTGCTCCAAAGAAAACAAGAAAACCAAAAACAAAGAAACCAACAAAGAAAACACTTGAACTTAATCTACCAGTAAAAGAAGATGTTGAAGTGGAAGAAACTATTAGAGTAAAAGCACCATCAAAAAAGAAGGTCATTCGAAGAAAAGTTGAAGTAGAGGAATCATCGACTGATGAAGAAGTAATTGAAGAAGTTGTTCGTATTCCTAAGAAAGCTAATCAAATTAAACAAACACGAAAAGTTATGTTAGATAAATTGGCTGAACAAAATAGAATGAGACTATTAAGCGAATTATTTCCTTAATTATTATAGATAAGTAAATATGAATATAATTGAAAAATCAGTTCCTCATATTGATAATAAACCAATAGTTGTTAAAAAGAGAATAGTTCCACAATCAACAAATCAATCATTACCTTTATTATTTCATACTATGATGTTAACAGGAAAGAAAGGTGCTGGTAAAACTTATAAAATCGTTAAATTATTACAATTGTATGAACAAGGTAGATTAAGAGACAAAGAAGGAGTCGAATATAAAATGAGAATTATTCTTATTGCTCCAACCGCTAATTCAGGTTCTAATGAAGTTTATAAAACTTTAAAAACTATTGATCAAGAAAATGATATACATCTGGAATATAGTGATTTGTTATTAACTAAGATCTTAGATGATATAAAGACTAAACAATCAGAATTTGAACATTTCCTTGCTTATAAGAAGATTTATGATAAGTTTATGAGAGTTAAAGATACTGAAAGAATGGAATTAGATGAATTAGAAATCTTAGAAGCTCACGAATTTAGAACACCAAGAGAAGCTTATGGTGATATTAAACCTATAGTAACTTGGATTATTTTTGATGACTTAGTTGGCACTGGTGCTTTTAATCGTAAAGCTAAATCATTAATAAGTAATTTAACAATTAAACATCGGCATTTAAGGACTAATTTAATATTCACAACTCAGTCATATAAACAATTACCAATGATCATTCGTGTTAATATCGATATCTTAGTTTTATTTAAGACTGGTAGTGATACTGAACTAACTAAGATATTCGAAGATGTTAGTGGTTATATAAAATATGATCAATTCCTACAATTGTATGATTATGCAACTGATGATAAAAATGATGCATTAATTGTTATTAATAATTCAATGGAAGGTAAAGGAACTCGTTATTATAAGAATTGGGATATAGAACTTTCAATGGAATAATTTTCTATTTAATTATTAATAATGTTAAAAAGTAATCAATTTAAGAAAACTGAAGAACTCTACCCATCCGAATTTACTGATGAAGATAAAACACAATTCGATATTTTATTGGAACAAGCTAAAATAGTTCATTCTCAGGTTTATAATTCTGATCCTTGGATTATTCGTCTTGCTATCATTGCTTATATTCGTATTAATAAAGGAATGTCGGAACCTTATACAAATGAAGAGTTAGAAGAACTTAAGAATAAATATAAATTAGAAAGTCGTGAGTTTGTTACAAATAGTAATGATCATCCTTATCTTTATGATAAAGACAATAATCCGATCTTTAAACCTGATTCTTATTTCTATGAAGAAGTTAATTCAAATGTTGTTACAACTTCAAATCTTGAACTAACTAATGATAAAATTATTTTAAATACTATTTAATAGAATAATAATGAGTATTGATACTAAATATACTTATCAATCTAATCCTTTTAATATGCAAGACCAAGATAAACATCCTTATAATAATCGTCAAGGTTTATTACCATCTTACCAATATAAGAAATCAAGAGTAATTCATCTTAATACTGCTTTTGCTACAACTAATGTTAGCAATGGTAATACTTATTATGAGTTTTCTTGGGAGTTACCTCAATTCCAATTGTATAATAATTCTAAACTAAAAGTCATTGGTTATATATCAAATGAAAGTTCAGCTAAACTTATTGTTATCAAAATTAAAGATTTACTTATTGATAATAATTCAACTTATAATAGTGATAAAGAAGCCTACCCAACTCTTTTCATTAATCATACTGGTGTAGCAAGTCAAGTTCCTAATAATCAATTTTCACTTACTCTATTACCACAAATCATTAATCGTATTACAATCACTCTTTCAAATTCATTAAATGCTCGTAATGCTGGTTTTAGTATTTCAACTAATAATGGTCATTTTGTTCTTTCTCTTTTAATTGAAGATGATGACCTTCAAATTGATAATGCAGTTAGTCAATATAAGTAATTGCCTTGCTTTATTTATTTTTATATAATAGAATAATGGATCTTACTCCACCAACTATTGATAATCGACAAGGATTGGAACCATCCTTTATATATAAGAAAAAATCAATTATCTTATGGTTAAACTCTCAATATGTATCATCATCAGTCTATCTTAATAATAAGTTTTACGAGTTATCATTTGACATACCACAAATCACTTTATTCAATACAACTAAACTTAAAGTTGTTTCTTATATACATCAATCAACATCAGCTAAACAAATGATAATAAGAATTAAGAATTTACTTTATGATGGTTTATGTTCTCATCCTTTAAACTTTCCAATTTTATTTGTAGCTAATACGAATATTGAAAGTCAATTAGAAAATCAAGATTATTCATTATCTTTATTACCACAAACAATTAATAACTTAACTTTAGTCGTAGATGAACAATTTATAACTAACTTTGATGGTCTTACTGCTGATTTAGTTCAACAAGCAATACCATTAGCAAATTATAGTGATGTTATTAGAAATGGGGTTGTTTATAATCCTGTTGTTTGGTATAAATTTGATACATCAACTAATCTTGGTTTAGATGTTTATGGTAATCAAAATTTAACAAATACAAATAGCACTTATAATAATACTATAATTGTTAGTGGAACTGGTTCTCTTTCTTTGAATGGAACAAATGCTTATTTAAATAAAAATAGTGGTTTTTATGATTTAGATAATAAAGATTTTAGTATATCATTATGGTCTTATAATACATTAACAACACAAATTAATAATCGATGGTTCTTTGATATTGGTAATTCAACACACACAGGTAAAAATAGTCATATTGGTTTATATAGGGGTTCAACTGGTGTAATGACTTTTTATGGAGTTGCTGATAATTTATTTTTTATCACTACTAATTATTATTTAAATCAATGGTTATTTACAACTATAACTTATCAACATTCAAATAGACAATTAAAAATGTATTTAAATGGTGTTAATGTTGCTTCAAGAACAAACACAAGAGATTTTCAAACTGATAAATTTATAAGAATTGGGTCAATTAATACTGGTCTTTTAAAATTCCAAGGTTATATGGATGATTTTAGAATTTATGATACTGTTTTAACTCAAAATGAAATAACTAATCTTTATAATAAAATTAATGTTGTTTATATACCACCTAAGTTTGTTGTTGGTTTAGCAATTGAAGATGCTGATATGGAAGTTTATGATGTAAATAAGAATATTAATTATTTATAGATAATGATTTATAATTACTTTTGTTTTAGCGGTGATAATAAAAATAATTATGATTTTAATTATATCATTGGTGATAATATAACAATACAAAAGAATGAAATCATTAAATTTAAATTAATCAATTGGTCAATAATGAATGCAATGTTAAATGTATCATCACAACACGGTAATAACTCATTCCGAATAACTCTTGATGATATTGATTATATAATAACTATTCCAGATGGTTCATATACATCAACAAGTTTAAGAGATAAATTAAATAGTTTAGTTGTTGATTTAGCATTAGCTTTTAATTATGATAAATTGACTAATAAGTTTTATATTATAACAGCTGAAGATGTTCTTATTAATCAATTATTATTCTATCCAATGAATACATCTTTATTATTAGGTTTCACTAAAGAGAGTTATAATATGCCATATGGAACTTACTATGCTGAATCATTTGCTAATATGCTCAATTATTCAAAAATCTGTTTAACTTCAAAATCATTAGCATTTAATAATACAACTGATAATAACTTAGAAGTCAAATATAAAAATAACTCAGGAATAAATGAAATGATAACTTGGATAAATAGGGATATAGCTCCATTTACAACTATCAGTTATTATAATTATGAGAATGTAACATATGAATTAGCAACTCAGAATTTAAAAACAATTAATTTCCAAATAATGAATGAATATAAACAAGTGATATTAGATGCACCACCAAGTTTTATTCAATTTCAATTAATCATAGAAGACACAACCAATTGGTATCAAAAATTTTATAAATTGATTAATGATATATATTATTCCATTCTTAGTTTGTATTTTAAATAATTTCTTAATTAATTATAGAAAGAATGAATCTACCAACAGTAATGGAAGGTCTAAGAATGGCAAATGATGCTTATGGTGATTGGAAACGAGGAAGAGCAATAAGATTAGGTATGTATAATAATACACCTAAACAATTAGGTCATTATAAGATTATGAATCGACAAATGGGACATTATGTTTAATTAAAAATCAATTTAATATTTTTATTTATAATTGTTATTTCATTTTTAATTTTCTTTTTATTATTTCTTTTTAAAGAAAAATATTTAAAATAGACATCCTTATATTTATAATAATTAAAAAACATTATGAATCCTAATATTAAAAAACAAAAGGATTTAAGTGATGAAGAAATATTTGAATTAAAAAGACAATTACTTTTAGAAGAAAAAGAAAAGAAACTTCTTGCATATAGACTAAAATATAAATTATACGCTATTGAATATCGTAATTATGAAGGTTATATTATTAGTATGAAAGAACGAAATCAAGACCCTGAATATAAAACTGAAAGATTAGAATATATGAGAAAAAACAAAGAACGATATAACGAAGCTAATAAACGGTTTTATTATGAAAATAGAGAAGCAGCTCTTGAATATGCAAAATCTTATTATCAAGCTAATAGAGAAAAATATCTTCAATATGCTAAAGACTATTATCAAAAAAAGAAACTTAATCATCATCAGGAACGAATAAATCAATAGGATTAATCTTGTCATTAGTAATTTTAAGTTTTTTTTTATAACAATCAACACATCTTGGTCGTCTTGGTATAATAGCAATGATAACATCACAATCTTTACATTTACGAGTTGGTTTATCAACTTTCTTCATTTTATAATTAAAATAAATATAAAAATAAATCATTTTTTTTTATAATAACTTAGTTTTTAATTCAATTAGATTAATAGTTGTTTTTCGTTTTTGTTCAGTAATGATTGGTAAATCTTTAGCTTTAATAAGATTAGAAAGCTTACGACCAAATGAAATAGATGAATACTTACATTCAAATTTATTAATACCACACCATTGAACAAACTTCTGAAATAACTCAGTCTTACTAATTACTATTATTGTTTCATTCTCAAAATCAATTTCATCATTAGCAATTGCTTCAATAAATAATTCAACTCTATTTTTATTATCATTATTAAGTTCTTCCATAAATTCAGTTTTAGGAATATGATTTTGGAAATTACCAGTTGGTATAATCTCATCAACCTTAAAATGAAGTAAATATTCATAAATACATCTCAAAGCTTGTTCATTTTCAATGATTTGTTTATAAATATTTTTAAAGAAACCAATATTACCTAAATAATAAGTCGATACTCGATGCGGAGCAAATCTACGACTTTGATCATTCTGAGGCACACAATTATGATTATTAGTTGTTGCAACATAATCACAACGATTAATAATCTCATAAGCTTGAATACCTTTGGGATTAATTGTTAATCTATTACAAGTAATTCTGGATTTTAATTTATCAGCATTAGTATAATTATCAATACCTCTTGCTTCATCTATTTGAATAAATAAACGACCTTTTTCTTCACAATTATGAGAACCATAGATCTGTAATGCTGATTCAAATTGAGCATATTTATCTTCACCAATAACTTTCATAAATATATCAAACCAAGTATTCTTACCTGTTCCTTCATCTGGAGAATATAAGATTTGAAGCACATTAGCTCTTGTAGCTGGTTTTTGTATTTTATTAGCAAAGATAGCTAAACTATAATTCATATATTCTTTTCCAAGTAAGTTCTCACCAAATTCAAGAAATAGATCAATTACTTTCTGATCTGGAACAAATGGTAATAAAGAAATATTAAATGGTGTCCAAAGATTATAAACATCATCAGGAACAATTAAGGGTGGAGGTAAATATTCCATTTCTTTATAAACCCTCATTTGACTATCTTCAAACCAATTATTAATGAAAGAAATAGTTTTCATTGTTTCTGGTTTCTTAGGATTCTTAACTAAACATTTAGTATGACGATAAGCCTTAGCAATTGAATTAATCGCAAATATATTAACTTTATTATTATTATTATAAATAATACAATCTGGATGCATTATTTTAGCATAAGTCTTTTCAAATATAATTTTAAGTTGAGCATAAGTCTTACTAAAGTTTTCATTATAATAATCTATATTATCTTCTTTCAAACATTTCAATAAATAACATAAACCATATTGATTACTTGTTGTTGTCATTTGTTTATTATAATTAGCATCAATATACTTATCAACCTTATTCTCATCATAATTATCACTTAACTCACTAAATGTATGAATCAATTGAAAGCACTTAGTTCTTGATAACTTTCCTCTTCTTGCTGCACCCATAATTGCTAATACAAATGGAGACCAATCTTCATATTTATTACTGCGTTTTGTCTTTATATGATCAATAATAGATAATATATCATTATACAACTTAGTTTTGTTATCATCTTGTTCTTCTTCTTCTTCTTGTTCTTCTTCATAAGATGTCACTTCAAATACATTATTAGTTTTAATTAATGTGCTATCAACTAATTCATTTAAGTCTTTATAACTTTCTTCGATATAAGTAGCAAAGACAGAACTGAATGGATGATTACCAATAATAGTCAAAGGTGGAACAGCTTCATCAATCTTTTGTTTATTACCTAAAGTAAGCATTAATCTATTTTTACTATAAACAGCACGATCACATTCTGGATATTTATCAAACACTTGTTTAAAATAAATTGGAATAAGATAATGAGAAATTCGATGATCTTGAACATAAGCACGAAGTGAGCTTTTAGTTTTGTCATCTTTAACTCGATTAGCTCGATTCATATAAACAACCGTCATTCCAAATTTGTCTTTCATATATGAATCAAATTCATTTTGAAATGAAATATCGAAATTAGTTGAAGTAGAATCAAAATCAAAATAAGGTTTGACTTGTTTAGTATCATCACCAACTTTCTCACCAACACCACCATTTGAATAATCATTAGATTCTAAATATTCATCATACATATTGTCAGTATAAATATTCTTGACTCTATCTTGTTGTTTAATACTTGATACTCGATATACATTATAGGTGTTTTCAATCATTCTTATAATTATAGTTTCTTTAATATTTTAAATCATTTTTTTTCTACTTAAAAATAAAGTAATAAAAATAAGTTAATGTATCAGTATCTTTATTTCCCTAAGAAAGTATTTAGTAATGGAGTATTAACAATTAAAAGTCCATTAATTAATCTTGATGAGGAAACAATGCAATATTATTTTATTAAAGACGATAACATTTGGAATGATGAATATAACTATATTGATCAATATCGTAAGATATATTTAAAAAAAAGAGAGTGTGACGATTTTAAAGATTATTTTATTGACATAAAAAAAAGACAAGCTATTTATGATAAAGAAAGAAAAGAATGGTTTATAACTAAAGCAACTACATCACAGAATAACTTACTTTATTTATTGGGTATGTATAATAAGAATTACAATTGACTAATTTCCTTATATGGTGGGAAGATGGGAAGATGAAAAGTCCGAAAAAATTTTAAAATTTTTTATTTTTTTTGAATTTAGATTTTGGGGGTGTGAAATGGA
>Ga0172367_10010243_pt1 | contig 10129 bp, 7 predicted proteins | sample Lak10m_FD_114542 | JGI IMG/M metagenome (GOLD analysis project Ga0172367, IMG submission 114542) | Freshwater microbial communities from Kabuno Bay, South-Kivu, Congo - kab_022012_10m | ecosystem: Environmental > Aquatic > Freshwater > Lake | place: Democratic Republic of the Congo: South-Kivu...
CTTAACAAACGTATTATAGACTTCAGTAGAAAGATTGGTTACTGCTGTAGTAGTACCAGAATCTAAATTGTCGATAGTTGTTTGTAAAGCAGATGATAAACTGTCGATTTCTGTATCAACATATCCTTTGTTAGCTGCATCAGTGTCAGCTGAAGGAGCAAGAGGAAGGGTTATTCCGTCTTCAAATGTTTTAACACCCGAAACGGACTGAGCAGAAGTACGGTCAACAAATGCCCCAGAACCAGCAATGGGAATTACTCCAGCGCTGGATCCATAATACATTGTTGAATTAACTTCGTTAAATGCAAGTTCACCGCCCGAAAGGGAAGCTGGAGCTCCAGCACTACCTGACGTACGGCGTTTGATTAGAATTGTATTGTATGCCATAGTTTTTTTTTATTTTTTTTTTTTGAGTTAATTGTTGACTTTTGAAGCAACAATATTATTTATACAAAACGTTCTTTTTTTTAGAAAGAACCGCCGTCAACTGGCTCATTTGAATCACTAGCTATGCCGGATCCAGCAACGTCATCAAGAGTAACGATGTCTGTATTGGAAGTATAAACTATTATATCTTCCGGTTTCCCAGATGTGGACAGAACAAACGTATCTACGTTTCCCGGTTGACTGTCAGTATTTTTTCTTAAAACAATGTTTGCAGCATTTTGAATAATGAAATTTCTCAATTCTGGGGTAAGAGTCCAAGGTGAATCTATTCTAGTTGAAGAAAGAGGTACGTAATGGTTTTCATCCGTTACTCCTCCATAGTAACCGTAAATTGAAGATTTGTTTTTTCTTCTCATGTTAGAAAGTTCCTCCATCTAAAGGTTGTTCAGAGTCATTTATAATTCCCCCGCCTGCAACATCGTCAAGCAATACAGTGCCATTGTTTGAAGTATATGTTATTATATCTTCTGGTTTTCCGGACGTAGCAAGTACAAAAGTGTTTGTTCCTTGAGCAGGGCCTGGTATGTGTTGTCTTAATACAATATCGTCAGCGTTTTCTTCGAGAAATTGTAAGGCAGCTGCAAGTTCTGGATCTTCTGCAGCAACCTCGGCAGCAACGTCTGAATATGGTCCAGGTACTGCACTTAGTTCAGTTACTGTGAAATTTACAGGACATGAAGGTTGTGCAGGAGGAATGTAATGGTTTGGATCTATTTCTAAACCGTATGGATCATCACTATAATAATCATAAATGCATTTTGCAGAATTCTGAACAGAATCAGGATATGGTTGGAAGAGTTCTTCTGGATTGTCTCCTCCCGCAAGCCTTCCATAATCGCCTGTATCGTTGACTTGTTTGTTGTTTGGACCAGAAGGAATACCTGGCTCATAAGAGTATTCGAATCTTTTGCATTTAATATACCAAACATAGTGACCAATCAAAGAATTAGTCATTGCAAGGTACTCATCATCCCTTTCAGTAATTTCGTAGATTGGAGCCGCTCTTCCGCCTGGTCTATCCGCTCCATATTCTGTTAGCTGAATCAAATCTCCAGCTTTTGGCTCAAATCCGCAACCAAACTTTTCATAAAACGAAGAAATGTGAATTACAGCAGTCATATCACAATCCGCCATTATGCCAAATTTTGAAAGCATTAATGCATCGTTTGTGATATCCGTAATCATTATAACTTCTTCCTGTCTGGCGAAGTTTGAAGTAGTATCTTCTCCGTATAAAAAGTTATGAGAAGTCAAAGAATAACCATGTGTAAAATAGGTAGTGGAAGTACCATAATGTTCTATTTGTTCTTTCCACCACTTAGAGTAGTTTTCTCTTTCGTTTGCGTTATTGTTTTTATTTAAATAACGAACGCTATTTACGGTTTTAAGCATGGGTTATTTTGTAAGTCCGTTTGGAGTCTTTACCCATTCGTTTTTAAACAGGTCGTAAACTCCTTTATATTTGTCTAAATCAATGTTTCTTACAGGGATTGCATAATTTATAGGTCTTGTAGTGCCACTGGCTAATTTGCCACTAAGTTCTTTAGTAAGTTTTAAAACTTGTTCTGCTGCTAAGCCATCTACATCAACGTCCATCAAATTCTTGTTTAATACAATCAACACTCTAAGCTCTCCTGTTCTATTTTTCGAACCAGGATTTAAGGCAGGTCCGACGAGGTAATAGTGAACGATTCGTTGTGGTTGTCCGCTAGCTAACGTTTCAACGTCCTTTGTGATTTGGCTTTGTATTATTGGAAGGAGCTTTGGTTGTTCTCCTGTTTCTGAAAAATAAAATACGGTAGGATCTAATTGGTTTGGTCCAATTGGAATTTTATACAAAGTCAAGTAATTTTTGAGCTTAGTTTCAAAAGATGACATATTAACTATTTATTCGTTTTGAAAAGAAAAAAGGCCCTGTTTCCAGGGCCTTTATAGTTGCTTTATTTCAAATGTCTTTTATTTAATAAAATCGCCCTTTTTGACAGACGATTTAACTTCTGGCTTGCCTTTTTGGAGGTGAGCTTTTTTATCTCCAAGAGCTTTTGGAGTTGGTTCGCTCTTAAGCTTGCCACTGTTTGCTTTACCACCTTTTGGGTTAAGTCTGCCAACTTTGTTCTTTTTGCTCATAAGGGTTTTTCCTTTTGAGTCGCTTAAAACTTTTGGCTTGTCTTTTGATTCACGGATTTCTTCCTCATCGTCTTCCTCTTCTTCCTCATCACCGAACTCTTCGTTAAATTGTTCTTCTGTGTAGTCCTCGTCTTCAGAACCTTCGAGAGATTCTTCTTCCTCTTGAACGTCTTCGAGCTTTGAAAGAATTGAAGAAAGTCTGTCTTGGAGGTCACGAAGGTCGGAAATCAAATCTCCTTCTTCCTCTTCAAGGTCTTCTTCAGCTGAGTCTTCGAGATCTAACTCAGGCTCTTCGTCTGTAACAGGAGCAGCTTCATCAGCAGCAGGCATTTCTTCATCTAATTCTTCTGTAATTGTTTTCTTAAAGAGTGCTTCAAAGGCACCCATTGCAAAGTTTTCTTTTTTCATTTCAGGTTTCTTTTCTTTCTTTTCTTCTGATTCTTCTTCTTTGTTGGTTGGATCAACTTTTGTATCTTCCATTTCTTCTCCTTTTTCTGTTTTTGTTTCTTTAGCAGGAGCAGAATTTGGCATTGAGGAGCTCTTAGCAGAAGGCTTGGAAGCAGTACCAGTAGTTTCTTTATATTGAGGTCCTTGTTTGAGTTTTGCTTTATCAGGACCTTCAACTGCTTTTGGTTTAGTACCAAAAAGATCTTGTTTTGCTTTGAGATTGCCTACTTCATCCTGAGAAGGATTTTGAAGGGCATGTTTTTCAGCTTCGTTGAGAAGGACTTGTTCGTAGATATCAGAAAGAGGATTTTTCATGCTATATTTTTATTTATCTAACTTGAAGGTTTTTTTCACTGTTTTGTTTATTATTCGCAGATGTCTTCGAAATATTTAATGATAGGTTTTAAGTTTGTCCAAAGCTGTTCACAAAGTCTATTAATGACAGAGTTTGTAACAATTTCGTTTTGACCAATTATCAAATCTTGCTTTGAATAAGTGGGAGCAACGAACGACTTGCAGCCTGAAGGATTATAAAATAACGAATTTCTGAATAATTCTATATTGTCCCACATTCTGTGAAATGCTTTTAAATAAACCCAAGGCTGTATATATTCTTCTTTGTGCACTAAAATTTGATTTAAATCCCAGAATAAATTTTGATTAAGAGGAACTTTCTTTTCAACCGTTTTTAATACGTCAGCTATTTTAAGGATTTTATTGTTTACGGTCACATATAAATTTCTGTACATGTCTTGAGAAACGGAACTGTATCCATCGAGTATATCTAAACCAGAGCAAAGATAGTATGAAATAGTATGTTCTGCAATAACACCTGTTTTAAAATATCGTACAACTCCTGTTTTATGAGAAATATATATTGTTTCTCCTGAATAGTTTGTAGTTATTCTTGTTGGGTTTGTTATTCCTTCAAATAAATCATATTTGAATAAAAAGTTTTTATAATAATCAAAAACATAAACAGCAGTTTTTGTTAAGCAATGCATTCTATAATCCACGTCAACGCATATACTCAAGGGAGGGTTTCCAACAAAGTATTCACTCGTTAAAGTAAAAATATTTTTTCCTGTAATGGTATATTTCTTTATACACTCGTTTCCTGTATCTGCAACATAAATGCTTTCTTCTTGATCGATGCAGACGTCTGAAGGATTATTGAATTGATTTGGAGTTGAAGCAAGTCCAAAGCCACCCCAATCTACTAAAAATTCTAGCTGATCGTTTTGTATGTTGAATATTGTTACTGTAAGCAATATATTGTCAAGTACGACAATTTTTTCAGAAGGAGTAATGTCTACAGCAACTATATTTTGAAAATTAAAAATATCAGTTGCCTCAAATCTTGTACTAATAGTTTTAGGAGTTCTTTCGTTTGTAGTAATGTTTATTGCTGTAGGGTGAGCGATTACTAAACGATTGATGCTCGGAACGTGAGTAATTTCCGTAAAGTTGCAACACAACGGTTCGTTGCAACTACTCAAAGGAAAATACTCTAAATCAGTTGCTTCCATCTTCCAGCTGTTATAAGATGTTAAAGAATCTGTAATTGTCGTCAACACTCCTACGAGTTTATTTTTAGGGGCAACTAAGTTTGTATACTGATCTAAGTCTTCTATAACAGTATAAAACTTGACTAGCAAATCATTGATGTTATCCGCAATTGCCCATTCATTTGGAGAAAGTATCGGTTGCTCTTTGAACGTTAAATTCAAAGGAGTCAATGAAGTTTGATAATATTGTTCGTCTACTTCATCGTATCGATCTAACAATTCCACATAACCAGGAAAAATATAAGGAGCCTCGTTAAAGGCACTTAATCTAGTATCATAAAATGTTACGTTTACATATAAGTCAGCTAAACCTACTTGATCAAACTGCATAATTCCTGTTAAAGCAGGGTATTCGGAATTTCCACTCAAAGGATTTTCAATTGTTAGTGTATCTACAAGTAAATTGGAATCTAATTCCATTTTGGTTATCAGCAAATGATCTGAATATTCAGGAACAAATTCGAGTGTTACATCATTTCCAACTAAATTGTAGTAGTTCGGAGTGTATAATGTAGTAAAAGGGATTGCTAATGTTGAAAGAGTTGTTTGTAGTGTTTGAGAAACCGTTTTCTTTTTCCAATCATTAGGATATGCATCGATGGATATATTTTTGTAGGAAGTTACGGTAACGGTAACAGTAGAATTCGTTAAAGGAGAAACGTTGAAATAATTTATTGCATTCCAAGTTTGCATTTGATATCCAATTTGAAATTGATAAGCTGTAATTGCAGATAAAAACGGAGTTGTTGCAAACATGTCTCCTTCTCCACCCCATTCTCCTAATTCTGACACAGAACCTAAATTCCATTTAGATGCAATGAATTTTTCTGTTAATATGCTAGATCCGGTTAAAGTTTGTAGTTTTGTAACAAATATTCGAGATGTATAATCAAATGGAAGGTATTGAAAAACGGGCTCAAACGTACTCGTTAAAGTTACAGGCAAAAGAGTTGTAGGATAAGGTAAAACAGATATGCTTTGTTTGAAAGTTGTATTTTCTGCTAAATTTTCTTCACCAGAGATGTTTAAAGTAGAATCAAAAAAAGGATAAAACTCTTTAGCTCCTGTGGAATCATTATATGTAATTGCTGGAGGTATATGATTAAATTCCGGAGTAGAGACAAGTAAATGTATTGGCAGAACAGAAAATTGGTCCGGGGTGCTTGACACGTTTATGTACGCTGTTTTCCCTGTTGCAGATTGCCCTAAACTAAAAGTATCCAAAGAAGTTCCAATAAACCATTTAACTTGTTCATTTTGCAAACTAGCATCATTTATTGTAAAATTAAATTTTTCCGTGTGTCCTTCTCCATAAAAATAACAACCGCTTGTCTCAAAAAAATTAGTATTATTGAGAAGTTTAACTTCTCCTGGCTTTATAAGAATGCTTGGGTAAGCAATGAAATCTGTATTGATTTGTGGAAATTCTTTTACAAAAATTGCTGATAACTCAAACATGTGAACAACATTTGTTAAAATGGAAGTTGCTTGAGCAAAAAATGAACAGATTGTTGGATAAGCGGTATTGAAATTAATGCTTGTTACGTAAGTATCATTTGATACAGGAAAAGTTGAAAGAGGTCCATTGTTTAACGAATATTTGGCAATGTAGTAGCGATCAATTTCTAAATTAGGAGCTGATACATCGCTTAATTTGAATACAAACGTACTAATGCCAGTTCCAGTTGTTCTGTAAAACAACGAACTATTTGAGGCCCTTTCAAAATTTGCAAATAAGTCAAGAGACATTTTTATATATTTAATCGACCCAATGAATTCGCAAAAAATCTACATGTGCTGGCTGAGTTTCAGCTAATAATAATTTTAATTGATCCTCTATAATTTTTTTGGTTTGTTCGTCTTTTATTCCAGTTCCTCTTAAATTAATTTGATAGAAAGTAGATTTCGCTCCAGGAATCTTATTTTTAAACATTCTTTCCACTTTTTCGATATATTGAATGCTCGGAACAGGAAGAGACCAATATACATCACTAGCAATCCAAGCTGCTTTAATAAAAGTTTCTAGCTTGTTTTGAGGAATAGCATAATCATAAATTTTAATATCTTCAAAATATCCATTAAATATTTGTGTTGGATATCCAACTTCATCGTTGTACCCTCTTTGAGAACCAGTTGAGGTTCCTATAAAAAACGAAGGCTGTGTTTCAAACGATAATTCGTGCTGACCGGAATAATGCAACTCAAACTGCTTTTGGCCGTTTGCAAATACTTCAAATGTTCTATTCTTCAAAGAAACTACTAAATGTTGCCAACTATCATCAGCCCAATTTGCAATAGAGGATTGAGCTTTGAATTGTTTAAATGTTAAATCTGTTTTAAGTCTGTCTTTTAAGGAAGCTTTCAAAACTAATTGAGCTGCATTATTATACGGAGCAATAGATTGAAATACTCTTTTGTGTTCATATCCAGTAAAATCTCCTTTGCCTAAAAATTGAAGCAATTCAAAATCTTGATTTCTTTGTTGTAAGTTTGTTGCATCAAACATAGATTTGATGTTAACTGCGTCGATCAAATTACCGTCAATGTTTAATACAAAGATAGTGTACTCCTCCGGATAATAAATTATAGCTCTCCACTCTCTAGTATTCGTAGCTCTGTCGTACCGACATACAAAGCTAATATTTTTTTGGACGTGTTCAATGTCTTTTCCTATATCCGTGGTCAATAACGGGTCACTAGTAAAAGGTTTTACTGTAGAATCTAAAATAGAAAGTTTGTTATTTCCATGCAATACCCACAAACGTTCATAAGGATCTATCGCAAAATTTGTTGCAACATCATTAAAAACATGAAATACTTGATCGCTTATAGCCCCTTCTTCTTTTTTGTATAAAAATCCATTATATATAGAAGTAAACCACTGCGTAGTTTCTATAAATTTTGAATCATATACATCTTCCATTGTATCGAGTTCATAAAAAGATGTGTTTTTCTTGTATCTAAAAGAAGATACTGCAGACAAAGGTTTTGGAAAAGTCAATTCTTGCTTAAGTGTGAGATTAGAATCAAACGTGTACAGATTTTTGTTTGTTCTGACAATAATGTCTCCATTAAGACTGCATAGTAATTCAGCAGGAAATTCATCAGATTTAAATGTAAAAGGAACTTGACTACTTTTTGTAGAGCATAAAATTTCTCCAATATTGTCGAGTTTGTATATTGTGCCTGTATTATCAGAATTGCAAAGAATTACATTGTGATCCATGTCAACGCAATGCAGTTCTGGATATCCTTCCGTTGTTCCTGAAAAAAACTGTAACGATTTATCCAAGTAACTGGTGGTTTCTTCATTTATATATAGCAAGTGACCGTATCTTGTTTCTGGTATTACGAAAAACGGATAGCTGCTTAACGTATGTATAAACAAACCATATCCACCACCAGTAGAAAAATTACCTGCCAGTTGAGTTGATTGAGAGGCTGACCAACCAGGACTCTTTGCCCAAAACGCGAGAGTAAACTCATTTGTCGGACAATATGTAGATTCATAGTTTAAAGACAAATTAATCGTTTGGTTGTTATCAAAAACAAAAGACGGAGCAGCAACACGATCTACATCTTCTGTTTCTTCCACTAAAGCTACTCTCGATCCGGAGTTTCTAATAACTGGTTGCAAAAAGTCTTTAGAAGTAATCGAAGTATTTACAAATTCGCTATTCCAATCATTCAAATCAAGCAAAAGACGTTCTGAACTCACTCCTCCAAATGTAGTAATTAGTTGCTGAGCAGTTTGCTCTCCGGCGTGATAGTAACGATACATTACTCCAGGCTCAAATATCATCTTTGAAGGAACGTCACGGAATACAGGATTGTTTGCTTCGTATTGAGGTCCTTCAGATAATTGATCTATAGCAACACTAACCTTCAAAGTACCTGGATTATAAAATCTATCAAACCATCTTAAGTTACCTCTTTTGTCTTTATAAAGCCAACTACAAAACCATGTACCATCGACGATTTCAGAAGGGGATCCGTTTGCTGTAGTTGTTCCGTAGCTTTTTTGATTTTTAAAAATTCTGTCTGCTGCTGCTGGATAAGAAGCTCCAACGGCTCCATCTAAAATTAAAGACGTGTCTTTTAAAGCAATCGGATCAGTATATTGAGGAATATGGAAATAAGTTTCCACATCCTTTTTTAAGATTAATTCTTTTGCACTATGTTGATATCCCAAAAGGATTTTTTCAGAGCCTTCGCTTCTATTAGTATTGATTAATAATTTGTTGTAGAATCTGTCGCTCATATTGAAGGAGTATATGTACCTGAAGATGAAAAGTTTGTTTTCGCAATGGCTATATTTACGCTTACGGAACTCAAACTTTCAAGAGAAAGGTCCACTGTTGGACAAGATACGAGAAGATTCGTGTTGTTTTCTGTAGAAGAGCGTATCAATACATTCTTTCTTCCATCAACAGAAGAAATTTCATTATAGTATTTAACTTCTCTAGTGGTTGGATCAAAATTATATGCTATACTTGGAGAAGTAACGAATTCCGGAATAAATCTATAGGAATTTATAATCACGTCATTCATTTCTAATCCCACAGCTCTCAACACTCTGTCCGCTCCATAAGATAGATATCTCGGTCCTTCAGGAGTCGTTGCTTTAAGTGTTAAGAATCCATGTTGATACTCCACTTCAAATTGAGCAAGATATAATTCTTCATCGCTGAGAATTCTTTCCTCGATGCTTGCAGTAAAGGGATATGTATCGTCAATTTTAATATATCTTTCGGTAGAACCAACGTTTAATTCTACTATATTGTCTTCAACAGGATCTAATGTAATCATTAATCTTTCTCCTGTTCCACCAACGTAAATGAGTCCGTCAGTTTCTGTTAAAAAATGGTTTGTTTTGGTTTTTAAATAAACCGAAGCTGGTACTTGTCCAATAGAAAGTTCCGTAACTTTGTTTTTAAATACGGAATTAAGCTTTTTTGTGTCTGTTAAAACGATGCAATTTTGTTTGCTAAAAGCAGCGTCTTGAAATTGATCCAACAATTCGTGCTTATAATAACTAAAATTACTTTTGAATAAATTTGTATCAGAATCAAAAACTTCTTCGGAATTATATCTGTAAGCAAACTTAACTGGGGTAAGCGCAGATAAGGATTCATTCTGTACAACAAACGTCATAATGTTATTTATTGCAGAATTAAGGAGTTGAAGTACTAGAAAGTGTTGGATAGCTTACAGAATCCCTCCAAACAGCAGCAACTCCGTCGACCTCACCAATAAGAGTTTTTCCATGATTTGTCAATTCGTTGTGTAATAGCTTAAATTTAGGTATGGTCGGGGATTTTAATTTTAACGGGCCAATTACTGTAGCAGCACAATTTGTCGAACTAGTAGAGCTTGCATAAGCAGTAATTGAAGGATAAAAAGAAAATCCAGAACTTAGAGTTTTTTTATATGTATGCACAACATCATAATTTCTAGGATCTTGCCAATCTCCAGTAAGAGTATTTGAAAAAGCAAAAGGAGATTGAAAATTTGGAGCCCATCTGCGCTGAGTTAGAAGA
>Ga0172367_10010244_pt1 | contig 10125 bp, 9 predicted proteins | sample Lak10m_FD_114542 | JGI IMG/M metagenome (GOLD analysis project Ga0172367, IMG submission 114542) | Freshwater microbial communities from Kabuno Bay, South-Kivu, Congo - kab_022012_10m | ecosystem: Environmental > Aquatic > Freshwater > Lake | place: Democratic Republic of the Congo: South-Kivu...
GAAAAATACCTAAAATCTTCTTCTGGAAGAGCCTTTGCCAAAAAACATTTTTAAGAATTTTTAGCAAATTTCTTCACTCATTCCCCTATAGTTTTCGCTTAATCTTTATCGCCTCCATTATACGTAACCGATTGTTTTTGCGCCGTACAATATTGCCGAATTATTGAAAAAGCTTCTTCAACACTGTCAGTCATAACAATAATATTTGCATCTTTTTCTTCTATTAAGTGATACACAAGCGCACGGTGCTCAATCCAATCTCGTAAAGGCCCCCAAAAACTTTTGTCTATCAAAACAATAGGCACTTTTGCCATGCGATTGCACTGCACAAGAGTGACAACTTCGAACAATTCATCAAGGGTTCCAAATCCACCGGGAAAAACAACAAAGCCAACCGCATAACGAACAAGCAGCCATTTACGAGAAAAAAAGTGTTCCATAATAATATTTTCTTGCACATACGGGTTCACTCTTTCTTTATTGAGTCGTATTAAGCCAATTCCAGCAGAAACAAGCATCGATTTGCATTTTTCATCAAGTTTGCACTCTTTTAAATATTCAATGGCTCCCAAATTAGCAGCTTCCATGATGCCTGGTCCGCCTCCAGTAATTATAGAAAAACCGTCACTTGCAAGCATTTTGGCAAGCTTTGTTGCTTTTTTAGCATGAATAGAATCAAGAGGGATTCTACTCCCACCAAAAATGGTAATTGCGGGTTGAGGAAGTCGTGTTAATTTCCACATACCCCACAGTAAGTGTATATTTGTTCTGGCTAAGCTTCTTAAAAATTTTGCATACTCTCTGAATCGACTAAATCGCATGATACCCCTTTTCCAACAGTTACTCTAATTTCTTAAGCACATGCTCAATACTCACATCATCAATAACAATAGCAGCCAAAGCATCACAGACTTTAATAGCAGTAGCAAGTGTATTTTGGTAAATATTTCTGCCAACAGCAATACCTCCAACACCACCAGTAACCATTTGGTAATAGACCGTTTTTGCAAATGCTTTGTTATCTACTTTAGATCCCCCAGAGCAGATAACTTTAGTATTACCAGCAGCAATAACGACAGATTTTAGAGCTTCGCCACATTCTATTTCATCGCATCCTTCTGGCGCATTTACTTTTACAAAATCAGCCCCCAGAGCATTTGCTACCCCCGCAGCACCGGCAACTATTTCTTTTGAACGTTCACAACTAACAGATTTACCTCGAGGGTACATCCAAATAACAGTCAATAACCCATGCTGGTGAGCGTGAAGAACCATTTGTGCCGCTTGCTCTAACATTACAGATTCAAATTCACTTCCCAAATACACAGTACATCCAACGGCAACAATATCTAAACCACTGTCTTGCCTGAACTGAATAACATCATCAACAGAATGCAATTGCGTACTCAGTGGATCATGATCGCTTGTAGGCACAAGATCCGTTTTGCCATTAAGTTTTATGAGATAGCGAATGTTTTTATACTGAGAACCGTAACGAGCTGCAAGGCCCAAATGCGTTGCAAAAACGCCTATGCGGGCTTGGCTTGCAATATTAAATAAATGCTCGGGATGTGCAACTTCTGCCGGTATATTTTCTCCGAAAAAATCTTTGTTGAGATGTTCGATTTTTTGGTCTCCGGCAAAAAGAAACAGACGTCCTGAATTTAATGTCGCATTAACATAATTTTGCAAATACGTTTTAATTGCGGATTTTGGGACGGTAAGGGGGACTGCTATTTGATCTTTTGATAGTATCATGGTTTTTCTCCTTTATGAGGGTTATTGCACCAGCATACTCCGGGTCACCAAAATAAATCAATCAAATGTCAATATCAAGAAGCACAGTGCCTTTAAAAACAGGTTGTGCTCGAGCAGATAAAAAGATTTTCCCATGAACATCAACCCATGTCGTTACCGTTCCTCCGGGCATTTTTAACGAAATTTTTTGTTCGGGAATAATGTCACCCTGGCAATAGAGTAAACCGGTTGCGGCTGCAGCGCCAGAGCTGCACGCAAGGGTTATGCCACAGCCACGCTCATAGACAAGCATGGTATACTGCGCATGGCCATCTGCGTCTATCTCTTTTTGCGAAACAAATTCGACATTTGTTTTTTGGGGAAATTGTGAGTGAGATTCAAGAGCGGCGCCGTGCGACGCAAGCCAATCAATCGTGACAGGTTTAAACACAATAAAGTGTGGGTTGCCAACATTGACAACATGCCCATCATAAGAAATATTTTCGGCCATCACACGAACGGGACCTTCATATACAACAGGGTCAAGACTGGTAACAATGTTCTCTCCTGCCTGGCACTGAAATTCTCGATTGCCCATTTTAATAGCAAAAGAATTTGGAAAATTATAGGTCATGAGCAAATGATGAGCCATACAACGCAAGCCATTCAAACAGGTTTGCGCTTGACTGCCATCAGCATTAAAAATAAAAACTTCAGGCATAACACTTTTGGTATTGCTTGTAAGTATTAAAATACCATCAGCCCCGATACCATAATGACGGTCACAAAGACGCTTCACCGAAGTAGACCAAGAATTCGCTTGTAAAAGCCGGTCCATAAAAACGGCCGGCTTTTTGTACCAATCAAATACGATAAAATCATTACCAAGGGACTGATATTTAATAAACTCTTTCATGCTTTTATATCGCTTGGGTAACAGTCGCACCCTTTGTTGCCTGTTGCTCTTTAGCAGCAAAAACCTTACTGATATATGCACGTCCAGAGTCAGCAAGAATAACAACAAGTACATCTTTTTCAGTAAGTTTTTTTACATATTCTAAAGCAACATGCATAACAGCGCCACCACTAATACCAACAAGCAATCCCGTTTCTTTAGGCAATCGTCGTGTCATTGCAAAAGCTTCTTCATCGGTAATCGTTATAATCTGATCAACCACTTTTTGGTCAAACGTTTCACTAATCACATCAATGCCAAAACCTTCAACCTGATACGCCTTGGGTTCTTTGCTTGAATAAAACGATGTTGCAGCATCAACACCAATAATTTTTACATGGGGGTTTTGTTCTTTTAGATAACGGCCAACACCAGAAATGGTGCCACAGCTGCCTGCAGCCAAAACTACATGGGTTACTGTGCCATTCGTTTGTTGCCAAATTTCAGGACCGGTAGATGCATAGTGCGCTTGTGCATTGAGAGCATTATAATACTGATTTGGCATGTAGGCACCAGGAATTGTATGTGCAAGATGTTCAGCGAGGGTATGGTAATTACGAGGGTCATCATGCGTATCTGTATTTGGACAGATATGAACTTCAGCGCCATACGCACGTAAAACGGCAACTTTTTCAATAGCTGTTCTGTCTGGAACAGTAATAATAACACGATATCCTTTGATGCGGCCAATCATGGCCAAAGCGATACCCTGATTGCCAGAAGACGCTTCAACGATGGTCCCCCCGGCTTTGAGTTTTCCGGTTTGTTCTGCATGCTCAACCATAAAGAGGGCCGAGCGATCTTTTACGCTTCCACCTGGATTTAAGTACTCAAGTTTTGCTAAAAAAGTAGGCTTGACATCAAAGTCGAGCTTCACCATTGGGGTATTACCAATTGATTGCAATAACGTTTTATAGGCCATGATATAATCACTTCAAAAAAATAAAGTTTACACAATTACGGTTTCTTATTGTAACGCGCCCTTTGCCATTTGCAAGATCTTACAAACATTATACAAAAAAACCCCCTATACTAGTCAAGCATAGAGGGTTTTACTAGTTTTTCGTGTTAATGTGAATATTACTCAAGATTTCCAATGGCGCCAGCTAACAGATCAATATCACCAAGAAGCTTGATCGTTTTTGCACCCAAATCATTTCTTAAATGAATAAGATCACAAAGAACTGTTCCATTTTTTTTGCAATCAACATTTGTTAATGGCACGTGTTCAGCAAGTTCTTCATTAAAAGCATTAATGCCTTTTTTCAGCAGAACCATGCCCTCTTTAGAAATTTTCAGTTTATCTGAAAGATCTTTTATTTTCTGGATAGCAATTTGTTCACGCATTGTGCAATTACCAGAAGAACCGGTCATATTTTTAAGCTCTTCTTTACATGCACTAAGACCTTTTTGGCAATCAATCAACGTCACATTTAATTCTTTATAATCTTTATTAAGCTTGATTGCTTCGTTTTTATAGATAGTAATATTATTGTCTTTTGCTTGCATTTGAAGCTTGTACTCTTGAATAAGGGCAGGGTATTCTTTCACTTGTTTTTCAAGTTTTGCTATTACAGCCTCTCCCTCTTTTAGTTTTAGTTTCATACGCGCTTCAAAACCGTCACGTTCATCACTCAGTTTTTTTGTCTCTTCTAATGCTTTACAGGATGCCGCAACAGCAGAGCTTGAAGGATTTTGACATGAATCAGGAAGGCTAACAGGAACCTCAACTTCTATTGTTGGCAAAGCAGAGTTGCAAGCATTCACCATACGAGAATTTGGCAATTTACTGCATCCTGTTTTCATACACTTTATCGCTTTTTCTTGAACTATTTTGGGAAGCCTATTCCATGCAGCCTCAGAAAGGCCACAAAGCCCCAAAAAACACAATGCCCCTTTTCCTATTCTTGACAACCAGCTGCCTTCTTTTTGCGCATCAAGAATCGCTGAAAGAGCCTCATCATGGCCTTCGTAAATATCTTGTTTGCCAAGAGGCAGCGCTCGCATTTTTATTTTTCCATCTTTAAGTTTTTTTACAAGAATATGAATTACAGGATGCTCAAACGCACATTCTTCATGAATTTTAACCCTTTCAAGAGTCTGGATAAAATAATCGGCTATAAGTTTTCCCACAGAACGATACAAATCTGCACAAAGGAAACCATTCTCTCCTGGAGAAATATCTTCAGCGTATGCATGTTTTTCTGGATCTTTAAATGCATTAAGAAACGTATATTTATCACGCAAAAGAACATTGTATACTTTATCGTCATGCTTGTAAGAAACAAAACCAAGCCCTTCAAACATAAGTCTCAATGGCGCATCTTTTGCAACGGTTTCTTTTGTATTTTTTGCAAGATCTACAAAAAAATCTTTAACTTTTTGTCCAATCTCTGTCGCAACATCGTGCGCTTTTACATTTTCCCATAATACTTTTGTATTAAGCTGTTTACCACCAACTCCCACCAAAAAAGTATCTATTTGATAAGGGTCCAAAACATACCACGTATGCCCCTCTTGAGCCCACATAGTACCACACGAAAAAATTGCTATCGCAACAGACACTAAAAAACGTTTGAACATACAAAAGTCTCCTTTTAAAAGACCAACACTTTCTCTTTCACACCCGGCCGTGCCAAATCGTTTGGCTATACACATAAAAACGTGTATACTACACTAAAGCATGGGTATTTTTCTTGATCAGTCTGCAACAAAAAAAATAAAAAAACAATACCAAAAAGGTTACCGTATGACAAAGCCTGTTCGTGTCCGCTTTGCTCCATCACCAACGGGATTTATGCACCTCGGGAGCGTTCGCATAGCCGTTTTTAATTATATGTTCGCCAAAAAAAACCGTGGTTCATTTATTTTGCGCATTGAAGATACAGACCAAAAAAGAAATCTCGAAGAAAGCCAATTACAAATTTTAAAAGATCTTGAATGGCTACGCTTACCCTACAACGAAGGCCCTATTGTCGGCGGCGCCTACGGCCCCTATTTACAATCAGAACGCGCTTCTATTCATCAAGAAAAACTGAATGAATTAATCTCAATAGGTAGAGTCTATCGTTGTTTTTGCACGGCTGAACACCTTGAAGAGAAACGTCAACGAGCTACCGTTCTTGGCCTCCCTCCCCGTTATGATCGCACCTGCGCTCATCTTTCAGACGATAAAGTAAAAGCAAAAATTGCAGACGGACAGCAATTTGTTTGGCGTTTCAGACTCAATGATTTACAGGTTATAGAAATCAATGACATGGCAATGGGAAAAGTTTCTTTCGATATGAAAAACTTTTCAGATTTTGTTGTCGCTCGAGCCGATGGAACATTCCCTTTCATGTTTGCAAACATGGTTGACGATTGGACGATGGAGATGACCCATATCATTCGCGGCAGCGACCACTTGAGCAACACCGCCATGCAGGCAGCTTTATACGACGCATTTGCAGTCCCACTTCCAACATTCTGGCATTTACCGCTTGTGTGCAATATCAAAGGTGAAAAATTATCCAAACGAGACTTCGGTTTCAGCCTCACAGATTTGCGCAATGGCGGATTTTTGGCACCGGCGGTCATAAACTACCTGGCGACCATTGGATTTTCGATTAAAGAGGAAATTCAGTCGCTTGACGACCTTATTAAAATCATGAGCTTTGAGAACCTGCATGCAAGTTCAACGGTGAAATATGATCTTGAAAAAGTTACCTGGTTTAATCACAAGTGGATGGAACGCGTTGACGTTGCAGATCTTGCGGCGCAAGCATTACCCTTTATAGAAAAAGAGATTACTGCCGCAAAAGAGTTGCCTCATGATACTCTTATAAAACTTATTAGCGCCATTCGATCTGACATGAAAACACTTGCTGATGCTCCTAAACTTTTGGCTTTTTATTTTACAAAACCGATCGTTACCCGCGAGGGGCTTGAAAAAGAACTCGGCAAAGAAAAAACGGATCTGGTGTTACACATTTTAAAAACAGCTGTAGTCCCACCAAGTAGCCATGATCTTTATATTTCTCACCTTAAAGAACAGGGCGTTGCCCAGGGGCTTAAGGCTAAAGAGATTTTAGGATCCGTGCGGTATGTTTTGACCGGGTCTTTTCAGGGCATGGGGTTGCATGATCTTTTTGCTGTGTTGGGGACGGTTGAGTGTGAGGCACGGATTGGTGTTGTTTCGGGTTGGTAATGGGCGTTGTACCATAAATGATCGCGTAATACCAAGCCCCTTCAAAATGTATCCAACAAGTTGCTTATGCTTGTTAAGGCGCATCCCGGTAGTTCCAGATTCAACAACAAAAACTTCAAGGTTATTGTTTTTAAACCCACGTAAAACAACTGCCAACCAATGACGTATTGGTTTTTTGGGCTCATAATCACTATCATACCATGTATAGCAAATATGGATGGGAATAATAAAAGAAGAGTTTTCCTTCATGCGTCTTTTTAAAGATTGCATTCCATTTTTCCAAACACTTTTTTTATTAGCTGTCTTTTCAACGTCTCCCAATATAATTGCATTTTTTAAAATTTCTTTGGACCCTGCGGGAGCAAACGCTTCCCCTTTTGAAATGGCAATTCGAAGTCTCTTTGTATCCTCAAATGTTGCTGGCGGTTCATCAAACCATTTTTTACCAGAACTCCAAATAGTAAGCCAATTTTTTTCCCCAGGCAAATCATCATCCCATGGTTGATTCCATAGATTCTTGTCTTTTTCGTTATTTTCACCCTCGACATAATGAAGAAAAACTTCATAGCTGTCCATATCAGCAATTGCCTTCGTCCTTTCAGCCTCTGTTTTAGCCTTAAGAATTTTGGTCATAAAAATAAGATTTTTCATTGCATGAAGACCACACCCAAAGTAACAAGCAGGAAGCATTGAATGAAAACCACCACGCACATGCTTATATTCTTTATCAATCTGTGCTAATTTATCCGGCCTATATTCTTTAGAGCCCAGGCTTATCAATTTTTTTGCTATTGGTTGAGTATTCCCCTGCAAAACAGGAGTATATACATCATAAATTGCATACGTGATATCTTTCTCGTTAAATCTCCCCGTCCCCTTCTTAACCGCCCCATCACTGCAAGAGCCATTTCTAAATTTTAATCCCAATTTGTCAGCAGGAACAAAGGGAACAACTTCCTCTTCTTTCAAAGTATTCGGCTTCATGCCCTCAAACAACGTCTGTTCTTTTTGCCTTTCATCGTCAAAGACAGATGTCCCTAGGCAATTTAATATACAACAAAAGCCAAGAATACTATTTTTTATCAGACACTTTTTCATAATCGCGTTCCCTTCAAAATTTTTATAGCAACCCATCCCATTTATAATAATACGGGAGACTTGAAGAAAAATACTAGCATTTAAAATAATCGCTTTGTTTACGTCGAATTGGGCACTTTTTTCAAACTTGCAATAATTAAAGAAGGAGGGGCAGGTCAAAATGCTATGTTTTGACCGGGGCGTTTCAGGGCATGGGGTTGCATGATCTTTTTGCTGTGTTGGGGACGGTTGAGTGTGAGGCACGGATTGGCGTCGTTGCGGGTTGGTGAAAATTCTAAGTCTCAAAAGTTTTTATAAAATCTATGATTTTTTGTATAAAAAATTCGTTTGGCCAGGAATTATAACTTTTGTTATTAGAAGAATCAGCAAATAAAATCTCCTTTTTTCCCCTTTTTGTCTTTCTTATGACAACCATTAACGTGTGCGCACCTTTTGAGTGAGTCCAACGACCAATCATAGGCAAAATATAACGTGAATTTTTCATCGCTTCTTTAATCTTATTAATGTCATCATTGTTAACGATAATCTGGCAATTGTACCCTTCAGTTCTTTGAGTACCCATAACATTTCCTAATTTTATTATTTTTTTCAGTGCTTCTTGCGAACCCTGAGGTGCAATAACATCCCCTTGAATCATTTTTTCTATCAGATTAGAAACATCTGCAGGCCGAGCGCTTGGCTCAGCAAAGTGTGCTGTTGTCATCCCCGCTGCTTTTCTTTTTTTTAACCACTCGGTAACCCAATTAGTCTGTTTTTCACTTTCCCCATCCCATCTACTCTGCCATGCAGTCGAAATATTGTTATTTTTTTTCCCCTCAAAATAATGCAAAAAAACTTCGGGGTTTTTCATTTTTGCAAGAATTTCCTCGCGCTTGTTTTTATTTTTTTCAAGAAGAAACATTGTCATAAAAATAGTGTTTTTTATCGCATTAATGCCACATCCATATCCAATTTTGTAATAACTATAGCCCGAAATATTTGTTAACCCGCCACCATTCTCTTGAGAAAGAACAGGAATGTTATAAACAGCATATTCACCAATGACCCCAGATTTCGTAAGAGAATGTTCTGAAAGATTAACCTCAGAATCCAACTCATTGGCCAAATTAAGTAATTTAGCCTTAAGCAACCCAAGAGCTTTTTGCAAGTCATCGCCAGCAACAGACGTCCACGAACAGCACGAGACGCAAAAGAAACCAATAACAAATACTTTTAGCCTAGGGTTTTTCATCATAGTCCCTCCCCACTCATAAGAATACGGGAGGGACATATAAAAATACTAGAATTTGAAATAAATAAAGAAATTAACCTGATTTGTTAAGGCTTTTTTCAAATCAAGAACTCTTTCTAAATGGCTTTTGCCTGTTATTATTAGCATAAAAATTAATCGCCTTCAAGCAACAGTTTTTTGCACACGTAAGCACATTCTGCAGTTTTGTATCAAGCTTTTTCGCTTGATACAGATACTGCTTATACATCGCCAGATACTTCATCACCTGAAAAATCTCCCCCATAAAATTCAAAAAAAAGATTTCTCGTTTGTCATCTGCAATTGGGGGATCTTGAACTAAATAATGTCTAAAATCAAAATCTAAAATACGTTCTTGGCTACAGGACAAAAGAACATTGTCATCATAAGAACAGATTGTCGAAATCAACGAAAAGAGATCTTGGTCTTCACCCTTAAACGTATCAAAATCTAACAGTGAACAAACTTTTTTGCCGATCAACCCATCATAATGAGGAGACCCATAATCGCGAGAAAGAAAATCTGCTATCACCTTCATGCTTTTAAATAACGGCTGAGAATCCCATGATACAGTATTTATAACAAGAGCCTCAGAAGAACTACACAAGTTTTCACGTATTTTCTTATTCGTCTTATTTTGGTTTTTGAGAAGCACCAGCTCAAGGAGAGGAGCACCCTTTTTGCATGAATATAACGATGAAAAAATACAACCCCACACAACAACAGCACACACGCACTTTTGTTTCACCATAAAGCCCCCTGCTTTTATTATAAATTATACCGACACTCTATTTCGGGAAAAACGATACAAATTTTTTCTTTATCTCCGAAGCAAAAAACTCTATCGTCGCAAGCGCCAATAAATACTGTTTATTCGTTTCGCCATCGCCTCGTAAAAAA
>Ga0172367_10010245_pt1 | contig 10125 bp, 5 predicted proteins | sample Lak10m_FD_114542 | JGI IMG/M metagenome (GOLD analysis project Ga0172367, IMG submission 114542) | Freshwater microbial communities from Kabuno Bay, South-Kivu, Congo - kab_022012_10m | ecosystem: Environmental > Aquatic > Freshwater > Lake | place: Democratic Republic of the Congo: South-Kivu...
ACTTGTGCCCGGTTGCCAAAGACTGAAACTGATTACCAGTTAATAATCCGTCTGGCTTGGGTTTCCATTTGCTCTGATAATGGCACATTAGCTATCCAATCATGCCAGGTTTGACGGCTGAAAAAGCGATGGATTGCTTTTTGCCTTCGTTCCTGATCTCGGCGGATATCCTCATAATTGTTGTTGAGCCCTGGTGCATCCCATTGATTTCGCTTAGGACACCAATAGGACCAAACCCGTGCTTCCGTTAATTGTTCAGCAGGATCCGTGACTAACTGACGCATCTGGGCAAGTCGGTCAATAAACCCCCAATGGGAGAATGCCGCAGCTTCACTTTGGTTGGCAAGATCCAAGCCGTTAATTAATTCTTCCTGATTTAAGGTAATTCCCTTGGCGATGGCCATCTGCCGGAGTTGTTCCTGAAACTGCCTTAGTTTTTGCAATTGCCGCTGGTCAGCCACGGTGGGTAAATCCAATTGCGCTGAGATTTGTCGCTTCTTCGACGCCCCCCTTGCCGTTTCTACAGCTTGAATTTCATTGGGAGAAAGATGTTGGTAGCTAAAGGTACCAACGTTATTGGCACCATTACCAGGGTCAGTATGCCAATAGTAAGCAGGATTCTTTGTCCCATCCCATTGACGAGTCCCCTCAGCCATTCCAATGGCGATCGCCAAGGGGGAGTCAGCCCCCAATATCCACCAATTTTGGGGTAACCTGACCACTTGACTTTCCTGGTTTTCACCCTCAATGGAAGTTCCTGGGATGGGGGAGGGACGGGAGATTACAGGAGAGGGCTCTGGCAGGAAAGTGGAAAATTCAGAAGGACGGGGAATATTGTCAGGATTGGAAGTTTGGTGGAGGATAGATGAAAAGGTCCCTGAATCATAACTGGTTCCTCTTTCTTTCAGTGGAGTAGAAGGAGTGCTGGTTTGGGGTAATTCAGGATTAAAGTAATCCCTAAGGTCTACTTCTTTAGCCTGAGCGGGTGAACCGGAAAAACCATAAACCATACCCCCCATGGAAATGATCAGCAATAGGGAAAGAGAAGGGGATCGGAGTAACGTTAACATGTTCATACTAAGGGAATTCAACAGAATTAAGGATTAGGGAATCAAGATTGAACCTGTCAGGGACGAAAGAACCCCTTTAAAAAGTCTGGGGAAGGAGAAACAAACATCCATTTGCGTCCCCTACCTCCATCTTGTCTCCACGACAAAAGTGCCACATTGAGCTGACCATTGGTTGCACCGATGCCATTATTTTGTTGGACTGAACCGGGATACCGGTTTTTTAATCCACATAATTGAGTTATGTAGGTTGGAAACAGGGCACTACTAAACAAAAGACAATCTTCCCTAGAGGGGGAAAGGGTTCCCCCTGAAATAAACACAAAATCGGTCTCCACTCGACCATTGGCGGGAGCATAAACCTCTTCAGAACTCTTTAAAGAGATTTCACCCAGCCCGGTAATTACAGGTCGCCCCGAAATATGTTCCCCCGATTGCACTCCCATCCAGGGTCCTAGTTCTAATTCCACTTGGCTTCGGTGGATAGGGCGTTGAGGGAGAAAACTATAGCCTATAAAACGATTGTTTTCGTAAGCAAGAATGACTCGATTGTTTTGAGAAGTTACATATACCTCCCGCTCGGTAATGGTTTGAAAGCGTATAGTAACTTTTGGCAGTGAACAGTAGGGTCGCCCCAGAAACCGGTGGATATCTTGACGACTAGCTTCTTTTCGGTCATCTAATTGCTTCAGTTGATCAGGCTGCAAGGCTGCATCTGAGGGCATAATTTCTAAACAATCACCATCCTGGCTTACCGCCACCTTGGTACCCCCATAGTTGAATGAACTCCACCCTAAAGCCAATGCCATCAATAGGGTTAGCCCAAATACTGAAATTGGGTTCAGCGAGAGATCTTTACTTTTTTGTTGATTAGTCATGACTTCAAATACAAGGCATAAACTCATGGTTGAACAGTTTTTGATAACGTCTCCTTACAACCATATAGAATACCATACATTTAGTTCAAATGAACTAAATAGTTTATTTGAACTATTAAAATAGTCTTTTTTATGTCATGGTGAACTGGGAAGCTGGAATAGGGGCTGAGGGTTTTGGGTTTACGGTTTTCAAGTCCCTTGATTAAACCGTGAAAAATTTCCTAGACTTAAGGCAGTCCCCGATTTAGAGATCACATATTCGGCTATGGTGAGATTAAAACAACGCATTGTTACTGTTCAGAGATGGAAATTATCGGTTATTGCTGTTTTAACCACTTATTTGTCATCCTTCCCCTTAACCCCCACCACAGCCCAGATTCCTTCCTTCCTGCCCTGTCAGATGGATTCTTCGGCAATGGTCAAGCAAGATCGTCTACTTCAGCTCAGTCTCAATGGAGACTCTCAAGCCCAGAAACTCTATGAAGAATCTATCCTCCAAAACGCCCAGCGGCTAAGCCAATGTCGTCGAGAAAACTGGCCTAAAAATTTAGCAATTTGGTTAAGGCTGTATCCCTGTGATGGAACTCCCGGTGCCATTGATCGGGTATTGGATGACATTGTCAGTCGAGGATATAACCAGGTATATGTAGAGGTTTTCTACAGTGGTCAAGTACTTTTACCAGCAAATGATAACCCTACCCCATGGTTATCCGTAGTCAAAGGAACGAAGAATGAACAGGTGGATTTGTTAGCCCAAATAATTGCCAAAGGAAGGGCTCGGGGTCTGAAGGTATATGCTTGGGTCTTTACCATGAATTTTGGTTATATCTATGGAAAACTGGGGGATCGCCAGTCAGTATTAGCCCGTAATGGCAGAAACCAAACCACCCTCTCCATCCCTAGTAGCCCCGATGATCCGCACGCATCAGGCACCCAAGTTTTTATCGATCCCTACCATCTCCAAGCCCGTCAAGACTTCCGTCAACTGATCCAAGCCATTGTTCAACGTCAACCCGATGGCATTTTGTTTGATTATGTTCGGTATCTCAGAGGACAAGGAACCGCTTCCATTGCCAGTGAAGTTAAGGATTTATGGATTTATGGGGAAGCGTCCAGACAAGCCTTATCAGACCGGGCTCTGAATAGAAAAGCGTTTGATCTACTGCAACAATTTATGCGCCGTGGAACAGTGAGTAATGCTGATATCCGGGCTACACACAAACGATATCCCCGAGAAAAGTCTCCACTATGGCGTATCCCAGTAATGGCAAAACCATTATTCTCCTTAAATCCATCCACTTCCATCCCTTACCAATTATGGGCATTAACCGTGACCCATGGGTTCCAAGGAATTTTAGAATTTCTCAACCTAGCCACTGACATAGCAAAAGCCCGTGGGATTGCCAGTGGAGTTGTATTTTTCCCGGAAGGAAACCAAAGGATTGGGCAGGGATTTGACTCCCGATTACAATTTTGGGAGAACTTTCCCAATACCTTGGAATGGCATCCCATGTCCTATGCAATTTGTGAAGATGGTCAATGCATCGCTAATCAGGTACAAAGGGTACTCAGCCAGGCTCCGCCAGGTACCCAAGTAATGCCTGCATTGGCTGGTGCTTGGGGGACTACCTTTGCTGAACACCCCCCACTGGAACTACAAATGCAAGCCCTCAGTCAATTTAGATCTCAGTTGGATACCGTCAGTCATTTTGCTTATTCTTGGCAAGAACCCCTCAGGGATCGGCAACGAATGCTATGTCAGCGGTAAATGGTTTCAACTAGGAACTAAAATATTTAGCGGCCGGATGGTACGCCACAAATGCAGTGGTTGACTGTTCAGGGTACAGTTGCTCACTTTCATCCATAAACATCCCAATCCGCTCAGCTTGCAGCAGTTCTAATTGTTTGAACTGGTCATGGATATTGGGACAGGCTGGATACCCAAAACTATAGCGGGAGCCTTGGTAACGCTGGGCTAATACATCCCGAAGGGTTTTTGGTTCCAGATTTCCATAGCCTAATTCCCGACGAATACGAGCATGAATCCATTCTGCAAGGGCTTCTGCCAACTGGACGGCTAAACCATGGAAATATAAATAATCAGTGTAGTTATTGGCTTGGAATAAAGACTGGGCAAATTCCGTTGCCTCTTCCCCCACAGTAACGGCTTGCATTGGTAACACATCAAACGTGATAGGCTCTGGTGAATCAGGAGTAGGAATGGGTAAATAAAAATCGGCAATGCAGAGCCGCCGCAAGGACTTTTGTCGAGGGAACTGCCAAGTTACCACCGGTTCAGGGACGGCAGTCAGGGGCTGGTGGGTTGAATGTTCATCACCACTCAGATGGGATGGATGATATAAATGCAGGGTATTCCCGTCAGCAAAACAGGGGAAGTAACCATAAACCACTCGGGGGTGCAACAGCCCTTCTGCCACAATCCGTTCCTTCCACGTCTCAAGGATGGGGTAAACCCGATCCCGTAAGAACTGATTATACTCATCTCGGTTTTGTTCCTTAGGTTTTCTAAATTGCCACTGCCCTGCAATCAATGCTTGTAAATCCAGATACCCGAAAATGTCATCCCAGGGTAAATCAGCCCCCTTCAGTACACGGGATCCCCAAAAGGGAGGGGCAGGACGGGGAATATCACGGGAGACAACGGCTGAACGTTGGGTTTGTTCAACCTCAGAAGGCATGGGGAAAGATTGATGGAATTGTTCCACTGACTCACCCATTGAATCTGGTGGGTGGTTTATCTCTTTTGGCTGTAATTCCCTTAGAAACCCTTGCCCATCATCCCATTCCCCCGCTGCCTTTGCAGGCATTAGTTTATCCATAAAATGCAGGTCAGAAAAAGCATCTTTTCCATAAATAACCTGCCCTTTATAGACCTTTTGACAATCTTCATTGACAAACTTAGGAGTTAGTGCCGCCCCACCTAAAATCACTGGAACCGTAATACCCCGCTGGTTAAATACTTCTAAATTCTCCTTCATAAAAGCGGTAGATTTGACTAATAGCCCGCTCATGGCAATACAGTCCGCATGATAATGAGATTGAGCGTCTAAAATTTGATCTACTGGCTGCTTAATCCCTAGGTTAATCACACGGTACCCGTTATTGGTCAAGATAATATCAACCAAGTTTTTACCGATATCGTGAACATCTCCTTTAACGGTGGCAATAATCACCGTACCCTTGGCATGGCTGCCAGTTTCTGATTTTTCCATCCATGGTTCTAAAAACGCCACAGCCGCCTTCATGGTTTCAGCAGATTGTAATACAAAGGGTAATTGCATCTGACCAGAACCAAATAACTCTCCCACAACTTTCATGCCGTCTAACAAAAAAGTATTGATAATTTCTAAGGGTGGGTAGTGTTCAAGTGCCCTGTTTAAGGCTTCTTCTAAACCAATCCGTTCTCCATCAATGATATGTCGCTTCAACCGTTCAGGGATGGGGAGATCTGTAAGGGCATCCGGGGATCGAGCCTCTTTGGTGGAAACCCCTTCAAACATGCGTGTTAGTTCAGTTAACGGGTCAAAAACACACACGTCACCTTCAAAACGGCGTTCGTCATAGATTAGTTGACGACAGATTTCTTGGTGACCTGGATCAATTTTAGCAAGGGGTAAAATCTTGGCAGCACTCACAATTGCCCCATCCATGCCGACCAGGGTGGCTTCATGTAAGAACATAGAATTGAGTATAATTCGGGCGGCGGGGTTTAAACCAAAGGAAATGTTAGACACCCCCAGCATAATATGACACCCTGGCAATTGTTGACGAATCATCCTAATTGCATCAATCGTTGCCTTACCGTTGCCACGGTCTTCGGGAATACCAGTGGAAATAGGTAATGCTAGGGTATCAAAAAACAGTTCATGGGCGGGCAGACCATAGTCTAGGGCGCACTGGTAGGCACGCTGAGCAATGCGGAATTTACGTTCTGCGGTACGAGCCATTCCGTCCTCATCAATGGTTCCAATGACCAGACCCGCACCATAGTGTTTTGCTAGTTCCAATACTTTATAAAATCGCGGCTCTCCATCTTCAAAGTTGGTAGAATTGAGGATACATTTCCCTCCGGCTACTTTTAATCCGGCTTCCATTTTTTCCCATTCGGTTGAGTCTAGCATGAGGGGTAAGGGAACATTGGTGACTAAACGGGAAACCAAGGCTTTCATATCCTTTTCCCCATCCCGCCCTACATAATCCACATTCACATCCAAGATATGGGCTCCTTCCTTGACCTGTGACCGCGCTACCGCCACCAGTCCATCCCAATCTTCACCAGTGAGTAATTCCCGTACTTTTTTAGAGCCACTAGCATTTAGCCGTTCTCCAACGATCAAAAATGAATTATCCTGCTCATAGGGTTGTGCAGAATAAATAGAAGCTGCAGCTGGAATATAGTGAAACGATGGACGGGGGGAGGGGGGGAAATGAGACTTTACGGGGGATGATCCACCCCTATCCGAAGGCTTCCCGGTACGAACTGGGCGAATTTTAGGGATTAAGGTACTGCCGATACTGGCTAGTGCCTCAATGTGGTCAGGACGAGTTCCACAACATCCTCCAATAACCTGTACTCCCCAGTCTTCCACAAACCGGTGCAGTGCCATCCGCAACTCCATGGGGGTGAGTTTATAATGGGCGTGTCCGCCAACATTTTCAGGTAGTCCGGCATTGGGAATGCAGGAAACCACAAAGGGTGAATGTTGGCATAAATATTTTATATGATCTGCCATGCGATCAGGACCGGTGGCACAATTCAAACCTAGAATATGAATCGGATACGGTTCTAAGATGGCCAGTACGGCACTAATATCCGTCCCAATCAACATGGTTCCTTGGATCTCCATGGTGACTGAGACCATCAAGGGCAGTTGGCTCCCTTTCTGGGTAAAGACGGTTTGAATGGCATTCAATGCCGCCTTAATTTGTAAAACATCCTGACAGGTCTCCACCAGTAGTAAATCCACCCCCCCATCCATTAGACCTTCTACCTGAACCGTAAAAGCATCCTTTAAAGTATCGTAATCAATGTGACCCAAGGTGGGTAACTTCGTGCCAGGTCCAATGGAACCAGCAACAAACCGTGGCTTATCAGTGGTGGAAAATTCAATGGCTACCTGCCGGGCAAGTCGAGCAGCCGCTAAGTTTAGGTCATAGGCGCGATGCCCCAGTCCATATTCTGCCAGCACAAAAGTACTACCACCAAAGGTATCAGTTTCTATGACATCCGCCCCTGCTGTTAAGAAATCTCGATGAACCTTGATGACCGCTTCGGGTTTTGTTTCGACTAAATATTCGTTGCATCCTTCGTATTCAGCTCCGCCAAAATCTTGCGCTGTTAAATTTTGTAGTTGTAGATTGGTACCCATTGCCCCATCAAATACAATGACAGGAGCGTCGGGGCTATATAAACGGTCAAGGAAAGCAGAAGGCATGGACGGGGAATGGAATGAAGATTAATAGTTATTGTAGATATTAAGCCATCGTTTGTGGAGCATCATCCTAATTTATTATCTTGGGAATAATCTCCTGTAAGATAAACCATATATTTCATGGGATCGGCTGTGATTAAAATCCTACATCTTTCTGATATCCATATGGGTAGTGGGTTCAATCATGGACGCATTAATCCTGAGACGGGTTTGAATACACGATTGGAAGACTTTATTGCTGCATTACGCCAGTGTATTGACCGAGCGATCGCTGAACCAGTGGATTTGGTTTTATTTGGGGGGGACGCTTTTCCCAACGCCACCCCGCTTCCCATTGTACAAGAGGCATTCGCCTGCCAGTTCCGTCGCCTAGTGGATGGGGGCATCCCCGCCCTATTGTTAGTGGGTAACCACGACCAACATTCCCAGGGCGAGGGAGGGGATAGTTTATGTATTTACCGTACCCTTGGGGTTCCTGGTTTTTGGGTGGGCGATCGCCTGAAAACCCATTGCATTCCAACTGCCCATGGAACGGTTCAAGTAATTACCCTGCCCTGGTTAACCCGTTCCACCCTATTAACCCGTCCCGAAACCGATGGTTTATCCCTATCAGACATCCATCACCGATTAATTGAACGGTTAGCCCTCGCCCTAGAAGGTGAAATCCGAGGACTCAATCCCCACTTGCCAACCATACTACTTGCCCATGCCATGGTTGATACAGCTACCTTTGGGGCTGAACGGTTTTTAGCAGTGGGTAAAGGGTTTACCTTGCCTTTATCCTTATTCACCCGAGATTGTTTTGACTATGTCGCTTTGGGACACGTCCATCGTCATCAAATCCTTTGTCAAAATCCCCCCGTTGTTTATCCCGGTAGTATTGAACGGGTTGACTTTAGTGAAGAGAACGAAACCAAGGGTTTTGTGATGGTAGAACTAGAGAAGGGAGAGGTTAAAGTTGAGTTTTGCCCCTTAACAGTCCGTCCATTTCGAACCATCGATTTAGATGTCACTCAATCGGATACCCCCCAATCCCACCTCCTGGCTGCCCTTGACCCATCCCATCTGCATTCAGCAATTGTTCGTCTGGTTTATCGCCTCAAGCCCAGTCAATTGGAACAAATTGATAACAATGGTCTTAAACAAGCATTATCAACTGCCCATAGTTTTACAATTCAACCCCAATTAGTGAGTCAACTCACCAGACCCCGTATCCCTAACCTTGGGATTAACACAAGCACTGACCCCATTGCTGCCCTACACACCTATTTGCACCATCGGGAAGACCTGCAAGATATTGCTCAAGAGCTGATATCCACTGCTCAACAATTATTACATCAGGATGGATGGTGGAATGACCAACCACCAGAGCAGGGTAAATTTCTAAATACCCTAAAATCCCAGGGGGAGTTAGGTCAAGAGCTGACAACCCCTCTTCATGACGGAATGGAGGTTATGGAACCTGATGGTGTTAGTCGGTTCTGGACTAACATTACCCAGTTACCCTTATTTTAAGGAGTGCATTTTGGGAAAGAGGGGATGTGAATAAACAGCTAACCCGTATTTCTCATCCCGGCAGCTATCCCATTAATGGTCAACATTGCCCCCCTTAATAATTCACCCTTACTATAACGGGAACGAATGAACCCGGAACTAGACACACTTTTATGTTGACGTAATCGCTTTAATAAAGAGACTTGGATCATCCCCAATGGAACGATAGTTCCATTCCGTAATTGAACCGATCGCTGTAGTTCCGGGTCTCCGTCCAGTAATCGATGGTGATCGGTAATGGTCAGCACCAATTGACGAGTGAGTTGATATTCATCCGCAATTTGCTGAAAAACCGTTTCAAACCGCGTCATATCTTCTGGGCTTGCCAGTTGTTCTACATAATGATGAGCAATTTGGAGATCAACTTTAGAAAGGGTCATTTCCGCTTTGGAAATCACCATTTTAAAGAATGGCCATTTGTAATAAAAATAACGCAATAATTTCAAATGTTCCTCAGGATCCTGGTCTACAAATTCATGTAAAGCGGTTCCCAATCCATACCAAGAGGGTAACAGCACCCTCACCTGTGTCCATGAAAATACCCAAGGAATGGCACGTAGACTATTTAAGTCCCGTTTGCCGCCGCGACGAGCTGGTCGGGAACTGATTTGAAGTTGACTGATTTCCTCAATGGGGGTGATTTGATGAAAGAAATCAATAAAGTCTGGTTGTTCATAAATTAAGGAACGATAATGGGTTCGGGATCGCGCCGATAACTCCTCCATAATTTCAATCCAAGGGTCAATATCATCAAACCCACTTCCCAATAAACTGGATTCGATAACCGCAGTAGTAATGGTTTCCAGATTAAACAGTGCCAGTTCTGGCAGGGTATATTTTGAAGCTAACACCTCCCCCTGTTCTGTAATTTTAATCCGTCCATTAATACTCCGTGCTGGCTGAGCTAGGATGGCCGCATGGGCAGGACCGCCTCCCCGACCCACGGATCCGCCCCGACCGTGGAAAATACGCAGATGAACCCCAAACTTGGATGCTAACCGTTGTAATGACTTTTGGGCTTTATGAATCTCCCAGTTACTACTCAAAAAGCCAGAATCCTTATTGCTATCCGAATAACCCAACATAATTTCCTGTAGGGATGGAGGGGAGTATTCCTCATTCACCTTTTCAGCCGATTGTTTGATGGGGACTGAGGGATGCCCACCCGCTAAT
>Ga0172367_10010249_pt1 | contig 10122 bp, 3 predicted proteins | sample Lak10m_FD_114542 | JGI IMG/M metagenome (GOLD analysis project Ga0172367, IMG submission 114542) | Freshwater microbial communities from Kabuno Bay, South-Kivu, Congo - kab_022012_10m | ecosystem: Environmental > Aquatic > Freshwater > Lake | place: Democratic Republic of the Congo: South-Kivu...
ACCTATATTCCGCAGGGTGCTTGGAATGACTTGCAGGGTGCGGATGTCATCGGAAATTGGAAATTGCTGCTATCGGATAGCTTCGATGTGACGCAACGGGGTCGCTTGGAATCCTGGGAAATTACTTTTTTGGGGAAGAATGCCCTTCATTATTCCTGGACACCATCCACGGCTTTTTCTTGTGTGGACTGTCCATCGACCGTTTTTCACCCGAATGCCAGCGGGGCGTACTCATTGGAGGTTCAGGACAATAAAGGATGCCTGTCGGTAGATACCTTTGAGGTTATTATTCGGGAACCGTTGGTTGAACCGGAGGTTACTTGTAGCTTTAATCGGTCCGGGCAAGCGGAGTTTAGCTGGAATTCGGTGCCAGGAGCGCAGGTTTACAAAGTTGGTTTTCAGATAAATGGGATAGATCGTACGGTGGAATTGCCCGCATTGGACACGTTCTTTCTACCGGCGGATTTTTATTCGGAGGGAGATGTGTTGCGTCTGACGGTAGAGCCATTGCCCGATTCCACCTGGTTGTTCTGCGGGTCTTCCATTGCTACCGTAGGGTGTGTTTTTGAAGCTTGTCGGGTCGAATCGTCGGTTTTATCCCTGCAGAATGTCTCTTGTTATGGTGGGGCAGATGGGGTAGTGGTGGTCGGTGCGGCAGGTGGGTTTCCTCCCTACCAGTCTCAGTTGAACGGAATGGGGCGCCTGCAACCTTCGAATCGGTTGTCGGGGTTGCGGAGTGGGGACCATTTTGTATTGGTCTTTGACAATACCAGCTGTGTCGATACGCTCTTTTTTCAGATAGGTGAGCCGGATCCGGTAGTAGCTGTGGTTTCGCTGGTACAGCCAATACGCTGTGCCGATGAAAAAACAGCGGTTTTAAAAGGAAATTCAAGTGGCGGCGTGGGGGTAGTACAATTTACCTGGAGCAACGGGGTGTCGGGTAGTACCTTGGCTGGGATTGGTGCCGGAAAATACATTTTGACCGCATTGGATGCGAATGGGTGTTCGGGAAAAGATTCGATTTTGCTCACGAATCCAGAGGTGCTGCAACTGGTGATGGTGACCCGTCCCATCGAATGTGCTGGAATGAAGAATGGGTTAGTCCAGGCAAGGGTAAGCGGCGGAGCAGGAAAGATTAGCTACCGATGGAATGATGGCAGTTCCCTGGATAGCCTTTCTGGCTTGGGTGCGGGCCGTTATTGTGTGGAAGTAGCCGATGAAAATGGCTGTACCGTTTCGATGTGCAGCGATTTGCAGGCACCCATGCCCCTCCGGGTGGATTCCACCGAGATCGTCGGCGTGGATTGCCAGGGAAGGCAGACAGGTGAAGTGTTGGTTTTTATGTCGGGTGGAAATTGGCCCTATCGATACAAATGGGGTGATCCGCTGGCACAATCAGGACCATTAGCTACCATGCTAAGTGGAGGGCCCGTGTCCTTGGAGGTGAGCGATGCCGCAGGATGTATTTATCGGGATACGCTCCTTGTGCCGGAACCGGCAGCGCTGGACGTACGGCTGGAATCGGATTCGGTGCGTTGTCGCAATGGGGCAGATGGTAAATTAACGGCCATTACAGTGGGCGGTACGGTTCCATATAGCTATAAATGGAATACGGGCAGTGTGATAGGGAACGAACTGATGGGGGTGGAGGCAGCCCGCTACGCCGTGACCGTAACGGACGGCAATGGCTGCAAAGCCTTCTCACAAGGAATTGTTTATGAGCCGGTTGCCGAATTAACGATAGAGGTAAAACAGGTTTTTCAGGGGTGTTATGGCGCAAAAAACAACATAGCTCAAGTAACAGCCAGTGGTGGAAACGGACAGTACTCCTATCATTGGAACACGGGTGAAAATGGGCAAACACTGAAAGGGCTGGATTCGCTCACTTATAGCGTAACGGTTTCTGACCGCAAGGGATGTTTGGTGGAGGCAAAAAAAACGATGAAGGATCTTCCCCCTATTGTTCCCAATATGATTATGAATGCGCCCTTTTGTTTTGGAGGTAGCAACGGTGAAATAGGAATCAACTTTATCGAGGGAAGGCCTTTGGCGGACTTTAGCCAGTACCAGTTTCAATGGAGTACAGGGGCGAGTGGACCTACGGTGGGCAACTTGCTGGGCGACCGGTACTATTCTGTTACAGTAACGGATCCCATTGGTTGTAAAGCGGTCACGACACGGTATCTTCGACAGCCTTCGCCTATTGAAGTGATCACCAATCACCAGGATGTGCGTTGTGCCGGCGGAACCGATGGAAAGGCTTGGGTATCCGATATCAAGGCAGAACGGCAGATTTTTACTTATCGCTGGGAGGTTGCAACCGGCATAGTAGCCTCCGACACGGTGACTGGTTTGCCATCGGGCAAATACAAGGTGGTTGTCAGCGACGACCGCGGTTGCTTTGGTGAAGCGGTGGTTTCTATCGGCCAGCCCGCGGCCTTACAAGCCCGTTTGGATGTTCAAAACAACCTTTGCCTGGGCGATGCGACTGGCGCGATTCTCCTTACTGGAAGCGGCGGAACCGGAAGCTACAAGTGGAACTGGAGCGATGGTGGTGCAGGAAGCCAACGCAAACAATTGCGCGCGGGCAGGTACGAGGTGACTTTGTCGGATGCCAATGGTTGCCAGTTGGTGACCTCCACGGAGCTTGTCCCTGAGTCCAATATCCAGGGAGTGGTAGAGGTCATTCCGGTGACTTGTCATAGTGGACGAGATGGGGGGGTAGAGATAGCTGCCAGCGGGGGAGTTCCTCCTTATACCTATAGTCTGGACGGACAGACCTTTCGGCCGACTCCTTTCCTAATTGGTTTAGGGGCTGGGACCTACGATGTGTATATTCGGGATGGCAATGGGTGCCGGACATTTAAACGCGCCCAAATACCGGAGCCGGCGCTCTTTGAAGTGGATGGCGGCCAGGAGAATTACCAGATTAAACTGGGGGATACGTTGTTGTTAAATGCCTTCTCCGTTGGTGCCCAGGGATTCGTTGCATTTGAGTGGCAGGCTCCCTATGCAGGAACTCTAAGTTGTGTCCAATGCCCGCAAACTTTTTCTTTTCCTCAAAGCACCATTACGTATGAGTTGGTAGGAACGGATTCAGCGGGCTGTACGGCGATGGACAGGGTGACGGTTCATGTTGGAAAGGATAGGGTAATTTTGGTGCCTACCGGTTTTACCCCTAACGGGGATGGCCTCAATGATCGCTTGCTGGTACACGGCCTAACCGGTACCCGGATTCGGCGGTTCCAGGTTTTTGATCGTTGGGGGGGGCTTGTTTTTGAAAAGGCCGATTTTGAAACGAACCAGGAAGAGGCGGGTTGGGACGGAATGATCCGAGGAGAAGCAGCCTCGCCGGGCGTATATGTTTGGTATCTAGAGGCAACCTACCTGGATGGATACCAGGAAACCAAACGCGGGCAAACCACCCTGATACGGTAGATAATTCAACAAAATGCTGGGTATGCACAGACAAAAGTTAATTACGGCCGGGATATTGTGGATTGGGCTATGTTCCATAGCCATAGGCCAGGATCCCCGGTTTTCCCAGTTTTACGCGGTGCCGTTACAGAATAACCCGGCGTTGAATGGCGTGTTTGAAGGGAGGGTGCGGCTTTCTTCCAATTATCGGGAGCTCTACCCTGGATTGGCAGATGGCCGTTCCTTTCGCACCTATGCGGTGAGTGGAGAAAATAGGTTTCGGGTCGTCAATCGGGATTATGTGGCTATGGGAATAAGTGTTCGTCAGGACGAAGTAGGTGCCCGGCCAAGCACCCGGTCACAAGCGATGCTCGGGGCATCTTTTCTGAAGCAGTTGAGTGGCGGTAGGGGTAACAAAACAACCCAGTATCTCGTAGCAGGATTTCAAACGGCGCTGGAGCAATACACCATTGGATCGGATAACGTGTGGTATTCCAGTCAATATGACCGGGCTAGCAACTCCGTAGATGTAAGTACCCCTAGCGGGGAAATTTCTGGCGTATTGCGTTCATCTGTTTTGCCTGATTTGAATACTGGGTTACTTTGGTATCTGGTTCGGGACGGACGGGGGAGTATGTTCCTCGGTCTGGCTGGCCAGCATGTGCTGGAGCCATCCATCCGTTTTATCGGTGAGCCAGGCACCCCATTGTATCGTAGATTTACTTTGCAGGGAGGGGGAGAATGGATGTTGAGCAAGCAGATTTCCTTGTTGCCAGCTGCTCAGGGTATGGTTCAGGGGCCGCATTCTAGTCTGGCACTGGGAACTCAGATACGCTACGCTAATCGGTTCTTGGGAGATATTGCCCTTCGTACAGGACTTTGGGCACATCTGGCCGGTCAAGTAGGGCAGGTTCCGTTCGGGATGGATGCCCTGTCCATCAGTGCCCTTTTTGAAACCGGCAGATTTAATTGGGGACTGAGCTATGACCTGACCGTTTCCCCCTTGCGCCGGTCAAATTACGGAAAAGGAGGGGTTGAATTTTCGATTATGTACCAGCAACCTGCCAGGGAACGATTTAATGTCAAGTGCCCCAGATTTTAATATCAAGTGCTTCCGTTAGCACTCAATTGCTCCTAACTCCATGTACAAATTATCGTATATTTGGAATAGAGGAAACCCGCGTTTCCCAGTGCCGGCGTTCGCGGTTGGGTTTTTGCCAAAGGGTAATCATCCCGATTGCTGAGTGTTTCTGACGAACGCTGGCCGGAGAATAGAACCTGAAACTTCAAATTGTTCCGAATATGAAAAAGCTATCCCATTTCACCTTGTGGATATTTCTTGTACTGCAGAGTATTTCCCTCTATAGCCAGACCTATAAAAGCTTCCTGCGTCGGGGCAATGACCAGTTTGAATTGAAAGCCTATTCAGAGGCGATCAACAATTATCAGGAAGTATTATCCAGAAAATCGGATGAGCCGGAGGCTCTTGAAAAAATTGCGTTGGCTCATGCCAACCTGAACCAGATGGAACAGGCAGCTGATTATATGGCAAAGTTGGTCAGGCAGCGCAATTCTGCTCCAGATGTCTCTTTTGCCTATGGGCAGATTCTGCGTTCGCTCGGACGGTATGAGGAAGCGAAGACCTATTTTGCACAGGATGTCCGCACGGATCCAGCCCGTGCAGGTCAGTTGGTTCGGGCTTGTGAATTTGCAATAAGTCAACAATATCTGCGCGGCGATTATACGGTGGTTGAAGAGCGTGTAAATTCACCTGCTTCTGATTTTGGCCCCACTTTTTATCGAAATCAACTGGTATATGCTTCTTCCAGAACGGATATCCAGCGACCGAATGCCGGCTGGGATGGTATTGCCCATAGCTTGTTGTTCGTCTCGGCCATAGGTACCGACACGTATCTCCAGCCTGCCCTCATGTTTGGTTCTAACCGTCAAAGCCAGGGAGTCGGACCAGTTTCCTTTTCTTCGAACGGACAGATGATAGCATTTACCAAAAACAGCTTTGTAAGCGGGGTGCGGCCGCTCCCTTCTAATTTTCCGGAATTGAGTATTTTTTTCTCCGAAATAAGCAGCGAGGGTAACTGGGTAAATGAGCAGTCTTTTATTCATAACAATGGAAAAACGGGCTATCCATTTCTAACCTCGGACGGAAACTCCCTATATTTTTCGGCGGAGCGTCCTGGAGGATATGGTGGTATGGATATTTATGTTTCTGTTCGGGATGGGAACTCCTGGTCAAAACCAATTAATGTCGGCTCGGAAATAAATACCCCGGGGGATGAAATTTCGCCGTTTCTGGTAGGTGAAAGCCTTTATTTTGCTTCTGATTATCATGAGGGTTTCGGAGGGCTGGACATTTTTGTAGCTGACATGAGCATGGGCAAATGGGGGAAAATAACAAACTTGGGTATCCCTGTTAACTCGAGCCGGGATGATTTCGGATTCATTTGGGATCCATTGCGCAATCTAGGCTTCTTCACCTCCAACCGCGGAGGTGGCCGGGGTGCGGAAGATATTTACCATGTTCAAAAAGGGGGCGGAAGTGCAGTGCAACGCTCTGTGCTGATACGGGTTCTCGACGCAGTGAGTCGAAATCCGATTCAGGGCGCTACCCTGGATTTAACGGCCTGTGCAGGTGTGCAAAAGCTGGTGTATTCCGATCACCAGGGGCAGTATAATGTAGCCTCCGTTCAATCAGCAGGCTGCCAGGTGGTGGTGTCCTACTCCGGATATGAAACGGGCTCGGTACAGGTAGGAACCGGATCTCCGGAGGTAGAAGTACTGCTCTCGCCCTTGGGTTCTGCCTATTACGGAACCGTCATCGACTTGAGTTCCGGTCTAGGTGTTGCCGGGGTGGACATTCAGGCGAGGAACTTGAACGGCAGCCAGGTATTGCGGGCTACTTCGGATCGCTACGGGGAGTACTCACTTACCCTTAGCCCCAACGCTTCGTATCAGGTGACTTATTCCATGCGGGGGTATCAGGAGTACAGAAAATCAGTCACTACCACCTACGGGTCGGATCGAACCGTGTTGGGTACCCTTCCCTTAACCCGAATAACGGAAGCGAACCAGTCGTTGCCTCCGGATAGCAAGCCTAGCTGGAGTGGTTCGGCCGGTTATTCCATACAAATAGCGGCAATGGCGCGCAATCCGGATTTAGGCGTATATTCCAATTTGCGCACGGTAGGGAATGTATATGCTGCTTTCGAAAAGGGAATGTATAAGGTGCGCGTTGGCCCATTTGAATCGCAGGGAGCCGCGAGTGCCTTGGTGCCAAGGGTCAAGGGACTGGGTTATTCCGGAGCCTTTGTAGTGCAGGACGTTGCTCAGCCCGCTTCCGTTCCATCCATACCTCCCGTTACACCCAATGTTCCCGGAAAAATAGAAACGCAATCGACGGACGGCCAAATCATGATTCAGTTAGGTGCGTATAGTAATCCGGCGTATTTCGATGGCTCCAGGGTGGCGTTGATAGGGCCGGTGGTAGATCGGAAAAAAGGAACCTTAACGATTAAGCTGATTACCGGATTTTTCACCATAGAGGAGGCTCGGCAGAAGCTCCCGGCCGTGCGCGCTGCCGGTTTCTCCGGAGCTTTTATTGTACAGGAGCGCAATGGAGAGCGTATTCCCATCAAATAAAAAGGTGGCGAGTGGATAGGCTGGTCGTTCGTTTACTCCAAACAGCCGTTGAGTAAAAATATAAGCGGCCTTTCAAAAAGTGTGTTGAATGAAGGTGCGAAAAAAGCATCGGGCTATCCGGTGAGTCCTGAGGTTGTGTAAAAAGCCCCTTATTTGTCATTGGGCAGCCGAAGGCGGCGGAATATTTTTACACAACCCCAGGATATTTTTTGAAAAGCCACCGGAGGTATCGGAATAAAACACGGGCAGCCGCCTATTCATTTACAGGTTGGGCTCATTCCTTCTCAACAGAAGCCGATGGATTAGGCTAGTTGCCTTTCATAGCTGGTACAGGCCCGAGAATATCTTCCTTTTGCAGGTAGGTTATTTTTCCGAGCTTCAGGCTTTTGATGCCTGCTTCTATTTTAGATTTGTCCCCTACGACAACCAGTACTATGTTTTTTGGGTCAATATATGTTTTAGCAACGCGTTCGACTTCCGCTTCGCTGACTCGGAGAATCTCGTTGATATAGCTATTGAGGTAGGTTTCGGGAAGTTTGTAGGAAACCATATCGCCAACCTGGGAGCCGATACCTTCAATGGATTCAAAATTGGAAGGAAAGCCGAGGGCCTGGTAATTGCGGGCCTTTTCTACTTCCGCCGATGAAACTTCCCGAATGGCGTTCAGTTCTTTCATGAATTCTACAATAGCCTTATCGGTGGCATCCGTTTGAACGGCGGAATAGGCCAGGAAGAGCCCTTTTCCCTGTAGCATAGAGAAAGCAGACCCTGCGCCATAGGCGTAGCCATGCTCTTCGCGGATGTTGGTGTTGAGACGGGAGGTGAAAGAAGCGCCAAGGATGGTATTCATGACCTCGATAGGAAAGTAGTCGGGAGTATTTCTCGCGACACCGGGGTGACCAAAGCGCAGCTCCGTTTGTGCAGCACCCGGTTTGTCGATTAAATAAATCTGAATCCCTTTCGGTTTAGGTGCGTCGGGGATAGCGCGTTGTTTGGACACACCGCCTTTCCAATCTTTTAGCAGGCCACCAATTTTAGATTCTATTTCGGCGCGCGTAAGGTCACCGGTTACGACGAGAAACCCGTTGGCGGGCGTGATAAAATCGCGGTGAAACTGGCGCAGGTGATCACTGTTGATGGTGTTCAGAGAGGCTTGGGTGCCTCCGGCAGGGGTAGCATAGGGGTGGTTTTTTCCAAAAACCAGCTGGTTGAAGGCGGTAGAGGCGATGATGCGTGCTTCATCGTGGGCCTGTGCGAGACGTACCAGGCCTTCCGTTCGCTTTCTGTCGAGTTCGGCAGATGGGAAGCTGGGATGAAGGAGCAAATCACCGAGCAGTGGCAGGGCGGCGGAAAGTTTTGAAATAGGGCTGAAAAGTTGCACCGTAAGGTTCTCTCTTCCGGCGCCGGTACCCAGTCCGATTCCCAAGAAACTGATTTCCTCTGCAAATTCGAGGGCGGAACGCTTACCGGCGCCTTCGTCCATCAAATCGGCGGTGAGTGAGGCTAGTCCGGGCATATCCGTTGGGTCGTACAAACTTCCGGCATTGAAAACGAAGTTCATTTGCACAATCGGCAGGTCGTGTTTTTCGACCAAATAAACCGGGAGTCCATTGCTGAGGGTAAAAGATTGAATTGTTGGGAGCTGCAAAGGGCGAATTGGGCCCGCCTGCGGATAGACAGAGCGGTCGGCTTTCTGTGCGTATAGCGTGTTGACGAAGAGCCCGCAGAGAGCCAGCATGGTCAACCATATCATTCGTTTCATATTCATTGATTTAGGAGTAAAAAATTGGGAGGGAATCATTGCGCGCCTTTGGTTGCAAGTTGGGACTGCCCTTTGGGCACGACGCTGAGAATCACCCGGTTGTTGGGTTTGAGGTAATGGCGGGCTGCTGACTGGATATCTTCCGGTGCCAAGGCTTTATAGCGGAACAGGTCCTCGTTCGCCCAGTCTGGATTTCCGGTGTAGTAGAAATAATTCTGAAGGGCTTCGGCTTTTCCCAGCAAGGACTGGGACTCGCTTAGGAAGGAGGCTTCTCGTTGGTTAACCACCTTTTGAACCTCTCTGGCATCCGGTGCTTTTTGCTGAATAGAAGCAATCTCTGCGTCCACAATCTCCAGGATTTCCTGTAAGGTATGTCCAGGCCGGGCCGTAATGGTAATGAGGAACATGGATCCCAGTGCCTGAGAACTTTGATAGGCGCTCACATTTTGGGCAATACCTAGTTCGTACACCAGTTTTTGAAATAGGCGGCTGGTTTTTCCTCCGGTCAAAACACTGGATACGACATCTAGTTCGGCATCACCGGGGGTATAGATGGCAGGGGATGGGTAGGCGAGGTATAGCCTGGGGAGTTGAACGTTGTCTTCGAGCATAAGGTGTTTGGGCTGCTGAAGTTCAAAGGCGACCGGATTCGGTCTGACAACAGGCGCGCCGGAAGGAATTTCCGAAAACCAATGTTTCACCTCTTCCATAACTTGTGCCGGGTCGATATCACCGGTGATGGTCAGCACCGCATTATTCGGTGTGTAGTATTTTTGAAAAAACTCAGAGACATCTCCAACAGAAGCCGCACTGAGGTCTTCCATATATCCGATGGTTGGCCAATGGTAAGGATGGTTTTCGGGGAAAAGGTTTTCCACCAATGTTTGGTAGGCCAATCCATAGGGGCGATTCTCATAGCTTTGGCGGCGTTCATTTTTAACCACATCCCGTTGCCCGTCGAGTTTGCCTTGCGACATAGCATTCAACAGGTAGCCCAGACGATCCGATTCCAGGAAAAGCGCGATATTCAGTGCGTTGGAGGGCAATGTTTCGTAGTAATTGGTGCGATCGGTAGTTGTCGAACCATTGTTGCTGCCACCTACGCTTTCGAGCAGGTTATCGAAGTCGCCCTCCTGAACATGGCCGGAGCCTTCAAACATGACGTGCTCGAACAGGTGGGCGAAACCCGTGCGGCCGGGCTTTTCATAGCCAGAACCAACGTGATACCACATATCGACAGCCACCATAGGGGTGGTATGGTCTTCATGCAGAATGACGGTCAGGCC
>Ga0172367_10010250_pt1 | contig 10122 bp, 15 predicted proteins | sample Lak10m_FD_114542 | JGI IMG/M metagenome (GOLD analysis project Ga0172367, IMG submission 114542) | Freshwater microbial communities from Kabuno Bay, South-Kivu, Congo - kab_022012_10m | ecosystem: Environmental > Aquatic > Freshwater > Lake | place: Democratic Republic of the Congo: South-Kivu...
GTTATTGTTAGCTTTTTTTGGCATGTTTTCTTTACATGCAAATGAAATTAAAATAGACGGGCAAACAAATTACACCCAACAGCAAAATAAAACGCTTATAACAAGTTTTAACGTTAATTATCGCGTTGATTTATATGAACCAGTACATAAAATGTGGGTTGTGTATTTGGGTGGAAAAATAAATCCCGATTACGATCATTTTGGAAACGAGTTAAAAACCAATGTATTTACAACTTTAGTAATAGATTTTTAATATGAAAAAAACCCTTAAACCAGCAACACGTGAAGAAGCAACTTATTATTCAGATTTTTCAGGCAAATGTTTTGGAGAATTTGGTCCACCAGTTGAATTGACAATTAGTTGTTCGTATGGCTCTAAATATGATGGAGCGGGAGTGCAGCTGCATTTAGATGATGAAGAATTTAAAATGGTTTTGGACCTTCTTAAAAAGTCATTGTCCGAAGATTATAAAAACGATATAAAGAAAACGATTGACAGACTCGAAAAAACTTTTGATGATTCGATGCAAATGAGAGACTGGGAGCACTGCGATATTGTGTCCAACAATCTTTGGTTTTGGAGAGAACTTTTAGGGTTGACTAATCAAGAAGAAGAGAGAGAATAATTTTATGAGTATGTTTGATGAATTGAATGTAGAAAAAGATTTGCCACTTCCTGAGGAGCTTAAGGGGTTAGATATCGATTGGAAGACTCATAACTTTCAGACTAAGGATCTTGAGAATTGCATGTTGAAGTATGTTCTTAAAGAAGATGGAAGGCTTCTCGAGCATGTTGTTGAGCGGGATTATATTCCTTGGACTGAAGAAGAAAAGAAAGCAAAAAAGCTTTCTCCATGGGATTTTTGGAAAGAAGTTATAGAAAAGGGAGAACGTTTCGAGGAAGTAAATCATCACGGAACCATTGTTTTTTATACATACGAGAATTTTGATGACAAACAAGATTTTTGGCTGGAATACAAAGCATATTTTGTTTACGGAAAGCTAGATAAAATCGAGCTATTGCAGTTTAGGATTGAACAATCCCTTGCTCTTCGGAATGAAGAAATTAGAGAGAGACAGGAGCAAGAACAATGCAAGCCTTGGAACCAATTCAAACGGTACGCTTCTTATGTTGGCTGGCGTTGGTTTTGGAGAAAAACTTCTAGTTTGTGTTACAAACTGCATCGAGTTTTTAGTACAATTCAAATGTTTATTTTGAGGAATATGTTATGAAGGCCGTATTAGAGTTTTCTTTGCCAGAAGATCAAGACGATTTTGACGTTGCTGCAAACGGTTGGAAGTACCGTTCTGTTCTTTATGAAATTGATAACTTTCTTCGTTCTAAATTAAAATACGAAGAACTTGCTCCAGGAGAAGGTGGAGCCTATGACAAGGTACGTACAGAACTCTGGGAATTAATAAACGAACATAAAATAGACATACATTAATATGATTGCTAAAAAAGTACAAAGATCAGATGAACTTTTTATTCAATTTACGGATAAAGAACTAGAAGCGTTGAACATTAGACCTGGAGATAAATTTTCTTGGGAAGTTGAAGACGAAGCGTTGGTTCTTAAAAAATTTGCTTCTTTGGATGTGGATATTTCCGAATGGTCAAGAGAAGTTCTCGAAATGCTTATTGCAGAATCAGTAGAAAAAGACGTTTCTGTCAATGAAGTAATCTGCGACATTCTCGACAAGTATTTGCCTAAAAACGATGTTTGATAGAATTTCTTGGGAAGAATACGCCCTAAGAATTGCAGAAGTGGCTTCGTTGCGAAGTGAAGATCGTTTTGTTAAAGTTGGTAGTTGTGCCTTAGATCACTCAAATAGAGTGATTGGCGTGGCGTATAACGGCTTAGCAAGCGGAGTTAAAGTCGACGAGTCCTTTTGGAAGGATAGAGACGCAAGAAGACCTTATATGATTCATGCAGAAGTAAATTTGCTTTCTCTTTTTAAAAGAGGAGAATGCAAGCTTTTAGCATGTACTTTGCTTCCTTGTTCTTGTTGTGCCTCTATGATTGCTGCGTACGGCATTAAAAAAGTTGTTTACAGAGATGTATATTTTAGAGATGATAAAGCTTTAGACATATTTAAATTCAATGGAATCCTGTGCGAACAAATTACTCTTTAAGAGATTGGAAGACATCGCTCAATCTTTAATTGATTGGGACGAACAAATACGTTGTCGTCATTTTTCTTTTATTTTAAACAAGAAAAAAATTGTAGCAATTGGTACAAACCAGCAAAAAACTCATCCAACCAATCTTAAAAATCGCAAAATTTCTATAAGAACGGGAGAGGATTTTTCAGAGCAAAAACATACTTGTAGCGAATTTAGTGCTATTAAAAAACTAAAAAACCTTACTAATATAGATACAAAAAAATGCACTCTCATTAATTTAAGATATGATAGAAATCGTAAACTAGCTTTAGCTTGTCCTTGCATGTCATGTGGAAGTCTGCTTAAATTTCATGAATTCAAAACTATTTTTTACACAAACGAGCTCGGGAAATATATTCAGTATTGAGCTTTAAACGCTAACAACTAATTATTTGTATGATAAAACCCAATAATTCATCATGGTTTGATAAATTTGGTTGGACCGTCCTTTTAGTAGGTGTATTATATACCACAATTCACTCTATATGTCGCTTAATACCTTAGATAATAATTTGCCTCTAGTTTTTCTAGGAGACAATCACGGAGCTTGGTCTGATTTATTTTATTTGATTGACAAGCACAACCTCAATAACTGTGACTTAATAAGTGTTGGGGATTGCGGAATTGGGTTTGAAACAGCAGAAAGACAATCACTTACAAACAAAAGGTTAAATGCTTTGTTTGCTGATCAAAATATATTTTTTAAAACGATTAGAGGGAATCACGATGACCCTTCTTATTTTAATTCTAACCGAATAGCTCTCAGTAATTTTGAAACAATTGAAGATTATTCTGTATTTGATTATAACAACAAAAAAATCCAATTTATTGGAGGAGCTATTTCGATAGACCGAACAGGAAGAACGTTAAATCTTTCGCATTGGGAAGACGAAGGAGTAATTTTTGACAGGAAAAAATGCAAAAAGGTAGACATACTCGTAACACATACTGCTCCGTCATTTTGTTTTCCGCAGCAATTCAACGAGATAGTCTATGGGTGGGCTAGAGAAGATGCATATCTCATAGAAGATTTGACAGATGAGAGAGCAGTAATGGATGAAATTTTTAAGATTTGTTATCCGTCTTATCATTTTTATGGACACTTTCATTCATCTTCTAGTGAAACTATTGGAAATTGCTCTCACCGTTTATTAAGCATAAACGAATTATACGAATTTCGTTGACCTTTTAGTCAAATAAACGAACATAAAAATATGACAGACGAACTTGAACTCATTATTGTTAAAAAGTGCCCTGAACTATTCAGAGATTACAAAGGAGATCCAATGCAGACTTGCCTTGCTTGGGGAATTGAGTGTGGAGATGGGTGGTTTAAAATTTTAGACCATTTGTTTGGATACCTCACTAATTTGATGAAAAGCAAGCTATTCGTCAAATATTCTGAGGAGTATCGGGAAGCTCATAAAAACGAAGAAGGGTTTTATAGAAACCATTATGAGTATCAATTTCTTCCTCCTCAAATCGTTTTGGATCAAGTAAAAGAAAAGTTTGGAACTCTACGTGTGTATTATCATACAGTTTTCGAAGATCTTCCAGAAGATGTTTGGACGAATTTGGATCACAACGATTTTCAAAAAGTAATGGATAGATATGAAGAGAGAATTAATTCTGCTATTCATTTTGCAGAATACCAGACGAGGGTTACGTGTGAAGTAACTGGCAAAGATGGTAAGCTATATGCGAAGGGCTGGCATACAGTACTTTGCGATGAAGAGGCGATAAAAGCTGGAAAAGATCCAAAGGAAGCCTAGTCAAATAAGTAGTAATTCTTTTGTGGATATTCAAGCAATTATTAAACTCTTAAACAAAAAAACTACTACCGTTGAAAACATACTCGAATTGTTGAAGGACATGATCGAGAAGTACCAACAGGATAGAGAAGATCTGTATACATCTCAATACATCGAGCAATTGAGTTTTACATCTCCGAAGAAACCTAATCAAGAATTGTTATCTCAAGCTTCTGAAAAGATTGCAAATGATATAAGTTCAGATACTGTACGGTTTGTTAGAGAATACGTAACAAAGACAACAGATGAAGTCCTAGATGCTATTAATTCCAAGCAAATAAAAAGAAAATCTGCAGCTCATGTATTTTTAACAATATTATTGGCTGCTGAGTCTGCGTATGACCCAAATAAAGTTATTGAAGACGTCTAGCAACTTCTGCTAGATTGTCCATCGCAATTGCTAATTTTTGTTGAGCCCAGGTTTCTAAATGCCCTCCTCCAGCGCAAAATGAAGCAATTTTAACGATCGATTCACGGATTGAGCTGAGATTAGAGATCGACATTTGGTCTTCTTCGTCTTCTTGTTCCATGTCACAATCACATGAAGGTTCATCGGTCATTGAAACTGGTACTCCTGTGGTGTCTTTGTCTTCAGGCTCAACATCCGACACTTCAGAGTCTATCATATTCATGTCAACTCCTGGAGCAGGTTCATCCATTGGACCCACATCTACTACTTCGTTTGGTTCTGTAGAAGTAGTTTCTGCATCAGAAGGAGCAGTAGTAGTTTTTTTAGCTATTGAAAGATAAGCTTCTTCTAATAATTGGGAATCTTTTTTGGACATATATTTATTTATTCTATTAAAGGATATTTTTGCCGATTGTGGTTTTATACAAATTATGTAAATCACTAATTTGCTTTTGAGTCATGACAGTATCGTTAACAACCCAATGGAATGCCATTCTGCCAGTTACATTAGGATCCGAACCCATGATTTTACCAATTTGATATGAATACATACCTTCAGTTGGATTGTTTGTGTTTATTGCTGGAAGAGTTCTTGTTTTTTGTAAAGTGCTATTTCGATAATCCAATGTACTGGTATTAGATGTTACATTTGCAAAAAATTGAAAAATGTTGTTTGAAGCACTTGTTGTGTTTAAGCTATCAATAAGAGTTTGATTTCTCATTTGATTTACAAGCCCTACACCATTTGATTCAATAAAACTGCCACCGTTTTGTATATTAGTCGACCAAGTTTCTACATTACCATAAAGCCAATAGTAAGTGTCATTCCATTGAGTATTTGTACTTTTAAACACAGAACCGGAAGAGACGTTTTGTCGCGATAATAAACGAGAACCGTTCAATATTGAAATGTATTCAGACTTATCAGATGTACTTACAAATCCTTGTTCGCTCCAAACATCCGTCAAAGGAGCGGTTTCTACAAATAAAATTTCTCCGTTTTCTAATAACAAAGCTATTGAGGGATCTTGTTCTAAAACAAATGGAGTAAGACTCGTATTAATTATCAAGCCTGTATAATTTCCAAGTCCTCCCAATGAATATGCTACAACTCCAACTCCTGTATTATGACTTTTTCCTAAAATCCAACAAACCATGTTGTCCCATAATTTTAAATCATACAAACCTTGAACAAATTTATATACAGAATCTCGATCTTTTGGCAATTGGGTTATGGAAGCAATTTTATTAAAATAATCTTGCGTTTTTGTTAAAGCTATATTGGATGAAATCGTTGCCATAGTTTACCAGATTGATACGCGGTCATCTTCGTTTCCTCTAAGGGAACACGAAAAATTTGGTGGTAGTTGCAAAGAAACCGGTTGATTTCTTATTAAAATATTATGAGTTGCTGAAAGAGTCAGAGTCATTGGACCTTTATTTGTAAGAGTATATAATACTCCTTTCATTCCATTTTTGAAAGCTGTTACATTCACGCTAGAAGTAGTAACTAACTCTACATCATTAGCGTTAAATGGTAAAAATACTACAGCGTCTGCAGATACAGCAGCAGTGTCAAACGAAATTAAAGAAGGTTTAGGAGAACTGAAAGCATCTGCAAAAATAGAACCAGTTAAGAATACATTTCCTGTAATACGTCCACCAGTTAAAGCGAGATAGGTAGAAGAGAGGGCATTAATAGCTGTAGTTACAGCCAACTGCTGCTCGTCAGGAGAAATAAAAATATCAAGCAGGTTTGTACCAGCGCTAAGAATTGGATTTGCTGAAACAAATCCTTTAACAATTAAATCATTTGGTAAAAAGTCTTGAGGCATGTTAAAGTATTTATGCTATGTCAAACAATCTAATATATTTCGGTTGACCGTTAATTAAAATCTTTAAAAACGTATTATCTGCAGATACCGAAACAGCTTGAGTAGTTTGACCAGTAAAAGTAACTCCTGAAACGTCGATGGTGTTTGTAAATACTACGGTGTCGATTGAAGCATTTGTTACACTAATATTGTGAAACAACCCTGTACTAGCCTCTACTACGTTTTTGGCAGACAAGCTATTAGTTGCTATTAAGCTGGAACAACCGATTTGTCCTGTGTTTATTACAGCACTTGAAGAAAGTTCGGTTGTGAGTATTGTTTTTGAAAAGAAATCTCCAGTTGAGCTAATACTTCCAACAATCGTAAGTTCTTTATTAGGAGCTGAAGTTCCTATTCCTACATTTCCATTATTTGCCACTACTAATTGTCTAGAATTATTTCCTTCAACAACGAATCTAGAACCATTCCCGTTTTGTGTAATTTTTACAGCAGGAGTAATCGTATTAGAAGTGGATGAAATTGTTCCTAAAAAGGTAAAGGAATTTAAATCAGAATAAGTTCCAAACGACGCATTAGAGTCTACATATAAATTTTCTGTAGTACTAATACTTCCGACAACAGTAAGTTCTTTGTTGGGATTCTGATTATTAATTCCAGCTTTTTTAGTAAAGTAGTCAACAAATAAAACATTGGAACCAACAGTAAAATTTTGTTTTACAAAAGCTGTTTGATCTATTACAAGATGGTTAGTCGAGCTAATACTTCCAACCACAGTGAGCTTCTCGTTTGGTGTATCAGTTCCGAGACCTACATAACCGTTATCTTGAAAGATAATATCATCTCCATTAATGTCAATAAAATGAGCAATTGGTTCTGTTCCGTACTGAGTTATTTTTAAAGCAGGACCTGTACCATAGTTAGTAATTTCCGTCGCAGAGCTTATGGTTACTTTTGTCTCAAATTCTGAAATGTGACCCAATACGGTCAAGTTTCCGTGTATCTTTAAATCCTTTTCTATTTCAACATAACCATGAAACAACGAATTTCTATCAACTTCTAGGTCGTTTTCAATAAAGAAATTGTTATGGATTCTGCCATCCATTGCATACACATAATCATGAGCAGATAAATAGGTGCTCGTAATAATTTCCCCTCGTGAAAAGAATTCTCCTTCAAAAGGAGCATCATAAGATGCAATTGGATCAAAAGCTGCGTCTATGTAATTTTCATTAAAAGGTGTACGGGCACTATGGTGATTCTGCCTGTGTAACTTATTGTGAAACCGGTTGCTCATTGCTACCCTTTAATTATCAAAAAAACTCTTAAAAACCTTGGTATCTACTTCTTCTAGCTTAGCAATTAGCATTTCATGAGCTATTTCCCATTCTTTTTTTGATGAAAAATTATCTGAAAATAATTCAAAAATTACATTTTCTATTAAATCCTCTACTATTGCCTCTATTTCGTTGTGTTTACTATACATAAAACTGTTCGTAATTATCTATTTGGGCGGTTAAATAAAACTTAGATGGAAGGAATTATTAAAAATGGCTGACGTATCAATGCAAGCTGCAAAGGCAGCTGCTGCAAATGCAGCTGCTGGGTGTAAAGATGGAACTAAGAAAACCTTTTTTCAAGATATGGCCGCTTCTTTTGGCGGAGCAATAAAGGGAGCAGACAAAGCATCTAAAGGAGTGAATGCTTGGATGATTACGCAAACTAAAGTATTGCGATCTCAATCAAACTCTATTAGTGAAGGAATTAATGATTCTGCCAATTCCATTGCTGGAGGTATAGCAGGACTTTCCACCAAACTAGAAGGAACCGTTGATGGGTGGAAGAGAGAAATGAATCAAGCGTTGAAGCCAGTTTCAACAGCAATTGGATCCACTGTTGGTACATTGGAAACCGTAGTTAAAAACCCATTAGGAGCACCTCAAATGCTTGCAAACGGAGCAATTGCTGTTTTAGATAAAATTAGTCCAGGGTTTGCAAACGAAGTACAGGGAGCCTTTAAGGGCGTTGAAATGGAGAATTTGGCAAATTTACCAGGACAAATGATGGGAAGTATAAGAAGTTTAACCATGGCTGCTGATTCTTTATTATCTGTTCCTTTTACAATACTGTCAGATATCTACAACGGGTTAATGGATATAATGGAAGAACTTGCTAATTTAATTGATAGTGCAGTTTCGATGATTTTTGATTTCTTTTTTGGTCCAGGAGGATTATTGGATTCTATTTTGCCAATATCTGAAATTATGTCTCTTTTGGAATCAATTGGAGAACTAGCTTCAATGGTTGGAGGACTCGCTTCCATGGCTGGTGGATTTCCTGTAGTTACAAACATTACCAGTCAAATTACAGGAGCAGTATCAAATATATCTTCGATTGTTAAAAATCCAATGCAAATGGCTGGTTCTCTTGTGCCAGGTTTCGACAAAATAACAGGAGGAATTTCTCAAATTACAGGAGGATTAAGAAATCCAGAACAATTTATTCAAAAAGCTTTACCAGCCTCTATTACCGGACAACTTCAAAAACTCAGCAGTATGCCTGGTCTCGGTTTTGTTGGGAATTTTGGAAACAGTATTGGAGATAGTTTAGAAACATTGAAAGGAGGAGTCTTAACAAAAGCATTTGATAGTTTTGCAAATCAACTTCCTATTGTAGCTCCTTTGCTCAATCAACAAACTCCAGGGGCTCAACAAACTGCAGTAAATACTCAAGAAAGCCATCCACCAGAATACGATCCTTCAAAGATTGTAGCTCAGGCAGATGTTTCTCAAGCAGGTGTTAGACAATTGCAAGACACAACTGCATGGAAAGTTATGGAAAGTCTTGCATAACTTCAAAGTTATAGTAAATAAATTAACATGAAACCTCATTATGGAAACTATCTAGGAATTGTGGTCAACAATAAAGACCCAGAAACAAGAGGTCGTGTGCAGGTCTTCATTCCACATATTATGCCAGCTCTTTATGAAAGTTGGAATGAAGCTGGAGAAGATATTACTATTACCTGCGTAGGAGACAATATTAAAAACGCTTTAACGTCCAATATTATAGACAAACTAACACAAATTTTGCCTTGGTCAGAAGCTGCTTCTCCAATTATTGGTAACTCTGCTCCAGGAAACTTGACTCCAGGAGGAGGGTCCGCTGGTGGAGCAGCTGGTGGAGCAGCCGGAGCTGTTAGTGGAGGACCTGCGGGAAGGGTATATAATCAAGAACCGACAGGAACAGCTGCAACCATACAAGGAGAACTTGGGCCAATATATAACGAAGCAAAAAATTACGCAGGTGGAGGGGATTTGGGAAGCAGAGTATTAGCGGGATATAACGGAGGAGGATACAAAGGAGCTTGTGGCAGAGGAACAATAGCTGCTTTAGGAGCTATGACGGGAAATGCTGCTTTTAAGCAAGGTAATGCAGGTGGAGATGCTAGAGATTATTCTTTAGGTAGATCTGCTCCATCTGATCACATTGCAAATTCTGGATTATATCAACCAAGAACAGCTGTTCCAGCAGATTACACTCCTCAGGTAGGAGACGTTATTGCCTGTGATGGAGGTACTGGGTTTGGCCACATACAAACTTATACTGGAGTTGGGTCAAAGCCTTGGACGAGCGATACTCCCCAAGAAAAACCGTTGTTTAACGGTTATTATAACTGTGCTCTTCATAGAGCAACTCCAGCTGGCTTACAAACAATTAAAGCAAAATTAGATACTCTTTATGGTGCAGGAGCCTCTAGTGCTCTTGGAGAAGTAGATAAACAAACAGCAGAAAGTGCAAATCCAGCAGCTGTTCCCCCAACCACAAGTCCAGATGGCCAAGTACCGACAACTGCTCCTACTCCTCAAACTGGAACTACTCCTCAAGTTGCTGGATCTCCTA
>Ga0172367_10010251_pt1 | contig 10121 bp, 7 predicted proteins | sample Lak10m_FD_114542 | JGI IMG/M metagenome (GOLD analysis project Ga0172367, IMG submission 114542) | Freshwater microbial communities from Kabuno Bay, South-Kivu, Congo - kab_022012_10m | ecosystem: Environmental > Aquatic > Freshwater > Lake | place: Democratic Republic of the Congo: South-Kivu...
CGGCCTGCTCATGTTCGAGTTCAGCCGCTTCTACTCCACGGACTACCAGCACGGCCGCGACTTCGTGGCCGACCTTGACCGGTTTCTCGGCGAACTGCCCACCGGCTGGAACTACGGCGTTGAGTTGCGCAACAAGGACTGGCTTCAACCCGACTACTTCGCGGTGCTGCGCCGGCATGGGGTCGTCCACGTCTTCAACAACTGGTCGCAGATGCCGACGGTGGGGGAGCAGATGCTTTTGCCGGCCAGTGAAACGAGCGACCGGCTGCTCGCGGCGCGATTCCTCCTCAAACCCGGTCGCAGCTACGAGGAGGCGGTGAAGGAGTTCAGTCCCTACAAGGGCGTCAGAGAGGCGAACCCGGAGGCGCGGGAGGCCGGGAAGGCGCTGCTGCGACGCGCCCGGCAGCAGGGCAAGCAGGCGTTCATCTTCGTCAACAATCGGCTGGAGGGAAACGCGCTGGAGACGATTGCGGCGATGACGGAAAGCAGCGAATGAGGGCCGGCCACCGCGTCATCCTGCACCTCGACATGGACGCCTTCTATGCGTCGGTCGAGCAGCGGGACAACCCGAGCCTCAAGGGCAAGGCAGTCATCGTCGGCTCGCCCCCCACGCAGCGCGGCGTCGTGGCAGCCGCCAGCTACGAGGCGCGGAAGTTCGGGGTTCGCTCCGCGATGCCCAGCGTGACGGCAGGACGGTTGTGTCCGCGCGGCGTGTTCGTGCGACCCCGGATGGAGGCTTACCGGGCGGAGTCGCAGGCCATCATGGCGCTGGTGCGGCTGTTGGCCGGTGAGCAAATCCAGCAAGTGTCCGTGGACGAGGCTTACGTGGACGTGAGCGACGCCTGCCAAGGTGAGTCGCCTGACGCCGCGCTCGAACAAGCATTGCCACTGGCCCGCCGGTTGAAAGCCACCATCCAGGAACAGCGCCGTTTGACCGCCAGCATCGGTGTCGCGCCGAACAAACTGCTGGCCAAGCTCGCCAGCGACTTCCAGAAGCCTGACGGCCTGACGCTCATCCGTGAAACCGAGAAGGTCGCCTTCCTTCGCCCGCTGCCGGTGCGCTCGCTGCATGGCGTCGGCACCGTGACGGAGGAACATCTGCTCAAAGCCGGTCTGCGCACGGTGGGTGACTTGCAGGCTTACCGGGGCGACTTGCGCGCACTCGTCGGGAGCTGGGGAGCGGAACTGAAGCGGTTTGCGTTTGGAGAGGACGACCGGCCATTGGAGCTGGGCGACGACATCAAGAGCATCAGCAGCGAGAACACCTTCCTCCAAGACACAGACGACCGGCCCACACTGCGGAAGTGCCTGCGCGAACAGGCGGACGAGATTGCGGCCAAGCTGGAGCGCCGACGATTGGCTGCCTTCACCGTGCAGGTGAAAGTGCGCTACGGCGACTTCACGACGCTGACCCGGCAGATGTCGGTCGAGGAGCCCGTGCAGGAAGCGCGGGAAATCTACCGGCTCGGCTGCTGGCTGCTAGGCCGCGAGAAGCTGGTGCATCGGCCGCTGCGGTTGATTGGCCTGGGCGTCAGCGGGCTGCATGAGGTGCAGGCGAGGCAGTTGTCACTGGCGCTGGCCGAGGAACGGAGCCAAGCACGCGGTTAGCCGGGTCGTTGCCGGCTCGCGTCTCGGATTTCCTGCCACAAAGGTTCCAGGTCAGGATCAGCAATCCCAACCCGCCTCACCGTCTTCTCGTCTATCGCCATGGCAGCCGCGAACCATTCCTGGGCCTCCTTGATCTGCCCTAGCCTCGCGCAGTAGCAGGCGAGGTTGTAACGAACGGGCCAATCCTTGGGAAACTGAACAGCCAGTTTCAGCGTCAGGTCTTTCGCCTCCTGAATTCGGCCCAGCTCGAACAATGCTGTTCCAGCATGAGTGCCTCCCCATGGATCGTCGGGTAACTGCCGGTGAAGGAAGTTTGCGATTTCCAACGCCATGTCCCACTTCTTCGCAGCATCATACACAAGGTAACGCAGCTTGAGCACTTCAGGATGTGCGCGCATTGCCGGTTGGATTTCCTCCAACTCCTCGTTGGCTTCCAGAGGCAGGCGTAAATCCAGCCAGCCTTGCGCCCGCTGTAACGCCATCCGGTCTTCGTGACTGAATTCCACGCAGCGAGTGTGCCCGGTGGTGAAGCGCTGCCAAAGGAGAAACTCGGGCTACCACGGTTCAGAATGGGGTTTCACAGGCGGGAGGCTCGGCTATCATCAGTCATGCAACCAATCCTAGCTCGGCGTCGGTCTTGGCGCACTGTGGCGACTTTCGCTGCCTTTGCGCTCGGTTTCGCAAGCGTCGTGGCCGGTGAACCAGTGCGCTTGTCGCTCTGGCCCGGCGAGGCCCCGCTTGGTGATGGGAAGGCCGAGAAGGTCAATGTCCCCGTCACGGTGCACCTGCCGGACACCAGCAAGGCCACCGGCACCGCCATGATCATCTGTCCTGGCGGCGGCTACGGCGGGCGCGTCGTGGAAGGGGAAGGGCACGGGATTGCCCGGTGGCTCAACGCCAACGGCATCGCGGGTGTGGTGCTCGAATACCGACTGCCGGCCGGCAACTATCATCGCCCGTTGCTCGATGCACAGCGGGCAATTCGACTGGTGCGTGCTCACGCTGCTGAATGGAAGCTCGACCCCGAGCGGATCGGGATTGTCGGATTCTCAGCCGGTGGTCACCTCGCTTCAACCGCAGGCACGCACTTCGACTCGGGGCATCAGCAATCCTCGGATGCAGTCGAGCGGCAGAGCTGCCGGCCGGACTTCATGCTGCTCGTCTATCCGGTCATCACCATGGGCGAGAAGACGCACGGCGGCTCGCGCAGGAATCTGCTCGGGCCATCACCCTCGGCCGAGCTGATCGACCTGTTCTCCAACGAGAAGCAGGTCACCGGCAAGACTCCCCCGGCGTTTCTCACCCACGCCCGGACAGATGCGGTCGTGCCAGTGGTGCACAGCCAGATGTTCTACGAAGCCCTCAAGGCCAAGGGCGTGCCGGCCGAGTTGCAGGAGTTTCCGAAGGGCAACCACGGCTACAACGGTTACAAAGGCGAGGAGTGGGATGCCTGGCAGAAGCGTTCGCTGGAATGGTTGGGTGAGCGGGGGCTGTTGAAGGCAGTGCGCTGAACGCTGACCGACGGATCCCGGATTGCTTGGCAGCAATCCCGATGACCTAGCAGACAGCAGGCAAGGGGTTGTCAGCCATTTCCTCTGGCGGCTTCCGGTCCAGTTTGCTACTTCATCCACCAACAATCTCCTGCCTGGCGAGCGCGGCACCTCCACCGCACGGGTTATTGGTATTCCCGGGGAACAACTCGCCAGGCAGGTTTCCTTTTCGCGGAGGGCTTCGGGAGCAGAAATCCTTTGGCCTTTGCGAACCGGATCGCCCCCGGTGTAATGGCGCGGAGTGAATTCGCGGAAACAAGCCATCATCGTCGCCATCGCAGGCATCCTGCTCGTCGCCGCGCTCATCACGGCGGTCGTGTGGGTTTTGGTGCTTGAACAGCAGAGGCGAGAGCCAACCGTCCCGGCCAGTCGAAGTGAATCCACGGGCGAACTCCGCATCTACGGCGGACTGCCCAACGCCTCCAACTACGGCCATCCTGTTGTTGTCCTTACCAACATCGGCTACCTGAGCGGCTATTGTGAGGCGCGCCGGAATCCCGCCTGGGTCGGGTTCAGCATCAACAGCATCACGGTTGGTTCGCTGGGGAAGCGCCCAAGCAAGTTTTTCACCGACACACGAACTCGAAGCGCAACGCATCAGGACTACACCAGCAGCGGCTACGACCGGGGGCACATGGCACCCAACTACGCAGTTGGCACGCGCTATGGGCAAGAGGCGCAACGAGAGACGTTCCTGATGAGCAACATCTCGCCGCAAACCAAGGAGCTGAACCAGATGTGGTGGCGAGCACTGGAGGAGAAGGAGGCGAACGACTTCGCAGTGAGGCTAGAACGGGTGTGGGTTGTCACGGGTCCGGTTTTCAACGGTGCCGTCACGAAACTGCACGGCGGCGTGGATGTTCCGACCGCGTTCTACCGCATCATCCTCGACGAGGAGAATGGACAACCCCGAGTGCTCGCCTTCCTCGCTCCGCAAACCATCACCGGGAATGAGCCGTTGAGCCAATTCCTCTCCAGCGTTCGGGAAATCGAGCGGCAGACCGGTTTGGATTTCTACCCTGAGCTGCCCAAGGAAGTTCAGGACCGCATGGAAACAGTGAAGGCCGAGCGGTTGTGGTAGGTGGATTTGTGTTGCCGGCACCAATCAGGCTGGCAGGTTTTCGGCCATGAAGCCGCTTCTCCTTGCGCTGTCGCTCCTGCTGCCGCTCACCACACTCAACGCCCAGGACAAGGAGAAGAAGTCGGACGTTGTCCCCGCGAAGGAAGCGAAGTCGAAGATCGGAGAGTCCATCACGGTTGAAGCGAAGGTGGCCGAGGTGAACAAGACCGATAAAATCGTCCGCATCAACCTTGAAGCGCGCTTTCCAAAGCAGGAGCTGACGCTTGTGATCTTCCCGGCAAACTTCAGCAAGTTTGAGGATGTGGAGAAGTTGGAGGGCAAGACCGTGCGGGTCACCGGCAAGGTGACGGAATACCAGAAACGGCCGCAGATCGTGCTCGATTCAAAGGAGCAGTTGAAGGTGCCGGAGGCCAAAGAGGAGAAAAAGTAGTCGGTGAACAACTCCCGGTTGACGGACCCGCCGAAATACTGCCTATTTGAGCAGTATGTCCGAGTTGACCAACCGCCAGCGCCAGATCGTTGAATTCATTCAGCGCCAGCAGGAACATTCCGGCCTCGTCCCAAGTCAGCGGGAAATCGCCGACCATTTCGGCTTCCGCAGCACCAACGCGGTCCGCCAGCACGTTCGATTGATTGAGCAGAAGGGCTTTCTCGAAGCCAGTGACGGCAAGGCCCGGGCGTTGAAGGTCATCTCCCCGCTGCAACCGCTTCGCCGTCGAGTCTTTGACATCCCGGTGTTCGGCAGCATCCCGGCCGGACTGCCGCAGGCCCGCACGCAGGAGGCGAAGGGCTGCGTGTCCATTGACATCGGCACGCTCAACTTCAAACCCACGCCCCGCACCTTCGCGCTCGAAGTGCGCGGCGACTCGATGACCGGCAAACACATCGTGGACGGCGACTTGGTCATCCTCGAACACGGGGCCACACCCAAGCCTGGTGATGTGGTGGCCGCGCTCATTGACGGCGAGAGCACGCTCAAGACCTTCCTGCTGCGCGGCACCAAGCCGTTCCTCAAGGCCGAGAACCCGAAATACCCGGACCTCCTCCCCGCCCACGAACTCGTCATCCAAGGCGTGCTCAAGCTGGTGATTCGTCGAGCGCGGTGAGCACAGACAGCGGTTGTCCGACCTGCCGTGTTATCCCGTCCCCGCAATGCGAACCATCGTCCACCTGGACGCCGACGCCTTCTTCGCCTCCGTCGAGCAGGCGGCGGACACACGCCTGCGCGGGAAACCCATCGCGGTGGGCGGCGAGAAGCGCGGCATCATCGCCTCGGCCAGCTACGAGGCGCGGAAGTTCGGCGTGTTCACCCCGATGCCCACGATGCGCGCCCGGAAGCTCTGTCCCAAGCTCATCGTGCTGCCCGGCGACTTCGAGAAGTATGAGCGCTTCTCGCAGTGGATGTTTAGTTACGCCTACGACTTCACGCCCGACGTGGAGCAGAGTTCGATTGACGGGGGCTACTTCGACCTCACGGCGGTCAGGAAGCCAGCCGTGGAAGTGGCGACGAAGATCCGCGACGCCATCGGTCAGTCGTTGAAGATCAGCGTCAGCGAAGGCATCGGCGCGAACAAGCTGGTGAGCCAGATTGCCTCCAAGCTCCACAAGCCCGCCGGGTTCACGCACGTCCCGCCGGGCAGTGAAATCCCCTTCCTCCATCCGCTCTCGAACCAGTGGCTCCCCGGCGTGGGATCGAAGAACGCGCAGAGGTTGAACGCGGCGGGCCTGGCGCGCATCGGGCAGATTGCGCAGACGCCGCCGGAGTTGCTCGAACTCCTCATGGGCCGGCCGGGTGTGACACTGCGCCAGTTCGCCAACGGGATTGATGAACGGCCGTTGCTCCCGGCCAGCGCCCCGGCCAGGTCCTACAGCGAGCAGCAGACCTTCGCCGAGGACCAAACCGACGAGGTATTCATCGAGGCGACCCTGAAGCGCATGGCCGACCACTTGATGGCGGGTGTCCGCGCCGAGGGCCGGGCCATCCGCACGCTCACGGTGAAGGTGCGCTACAACGACTTCGCCGAGGACCAGTGCGGCGAGAGCCTCATCGAACCCACCGACCTCGAAGCCGACCTTTACGGCAGGCTCACCGCGCTGCTGAAGAAGGCGTGGCGACGGCGCGTGAGCCTGCGGATGGTGTCGCTGAAACTCTCCAACGTGTATGACGGCCTGTTCCGCACCGAGCTGGCCCTGGAGTCGAATGGCGCGACGCAGGAAGCCCGGCGCAGAGTGTCGGCCGCCGTGGATGAACTGCGGCAGAAGCTGGGCGAGCGCACCGTGCTGCGCGGCCATGACTTCGTGTTGCGCGAGGAGCGGGCCAAACCCGCCCCGGCTCCCGCGAAGCCGAAGCTGCAAATCATCGTGCGGAAGTCCGCTCCGGCCAGCTACGTCCCGCTCCACGTCCACAGCTACTACTCGTTCCTCGACTCGACGCTCTCGCCCGCCGCCATCGTGGAACTGGCGCGGCAGCACGGCCTGCCCGCCATCGCGCTGACCGACCCCAACCTCCATGGAGCCGTCGAGTTCCAGCAGCTCGCGAAGGCCGCCGGCGTGCAGCCCCTCATCGGCGCGGAAGTGTGCGTGGACGGTCATCCGCTCTGGCTCTACGTGCAGGACGCCACCGGCTACACGAACCTGTGCCACTGGCTGAATCGGGCCGGCGGGACACGCGATGAAGATTGCCACAGAGAGGCACAAGCGGCGCAAAAGGGGAAAGGATCTTTGAGTCCTTTGCGTCCTTTCGCGGCTCAATCTTCTGCTCCGCTCGGCGACACCACGGGATTGCTGGCGGTCGCCACGGATGAACGGTGGGCGGAGTGGTTTCCCGGTCGCTTCTACCGGGCCGTGAGCAGCAGCGAAGGGTTAAAAGAAAGGTCCGTTCATCCCGCCGTCCTGCATCAGCCCGTCCACTACGCCACCGCCGCCGACCGCTGGAAGTTCGACGTGGTGCAGAGCATCCGCACGCTCACGTTGCTGAAGCAGGCGCATCCCGACAAACGCGCCGCCGGCGCGGCGCATCTCCACCCCCCCGGCGTGGTCGCCAACTGGCGGCACTGTCCGCCCGAGCTGCTTGTTCACACCCGCGAACTCGCCGACCGCTGCGATTTCGAGCTGCCGCTGGACAAGCCGCAGTTCCCCGCCTATCGCACGCCGGACGGTTCCACCTCCCGCGAGTTCCTCCGCCAGTTGGTCGAGGCTGGGTTGCGGCAGCGCTATCCCCGCAACCACGCCGCGCTGCACCGGCAGGTGGACGAGGAGTTGGGCATCATCGCCGAGGTCGGCTACGAGGACTACTTCCTCGTTGTGTGGGATTTGCTCCAGGACTGCCAGAAGCACGGCATCGGCTGGATTACTCGGGGCAGCGCCGCCGACTCGCTCGTGTGCTACTGCCTCGGCATCTCCGACGTGTGCCCGATTCGCTTCGACCTCTACTTCCGCCGGTTCCTCAACCGCGACCGCATGGCCCTGAACAAGCTCCCGGACATTGACGTGGACTTTCCCCACGACCGGAAGGACGACGTGGTGGACCTGCTCTTTGCCAAACACGGCCCACAGCACTGCGCGGTGGTCGGCGGGTTCTCGACCTTCCACGCCCGGAGCGCGTTCGCGGAGGTGGCCAAGGTGTTGGGTGTGGCGGAGCGGGAGGTGCGGAAGTTCACCGAGCATTTCCCGTGGGGCTTCGGCGGCGGCTGGGTGCCGGATGAACCGGCACCGCAAGGCGGCGCGGCCTTGGCCGAACTGCTCCGCGCCAACCCGGAGACGAGCACGCTGCCGCTCGACGAGGAGCCTTACCGCTCGGCGATTGAAATGGCCGCCTTCCTCGATGGCTTCCCGCGTTACCCGAAGATGCACCCCTGCGGTGTGGTGCTCTCGCGCCAGCCCATGCCCGAGCTGACGCCCACGTTCATCTCCAGCAAGGGCCGGCCCACCACGCACTACGACATGGACGCCGTCGAGTTGCTCGGCCTGGTGAAGCTCGACGTGCTCGCACAGGGCGGCCTCGCCGTCATGCGGGACGCGGTGACGTGGCTCAACGCCCGGGGCATACCCGTGGACTTCGCCGCGCTGGAACCGTGGGCCGACCCGGAAGTCTGGGAGATGATTGCCAGCGGCGGAGCCCGGGCGGTGCATCACATCGAGTCTCCCGCGATGGTGAGCCTATGCCGCATGACGAACGTGCGGGAGATTGACGGCCTCATCGCGATCGTGAGCGTCATCCGGCCCGGCGCCGCCAACGAATCCAAGAAGCTCTCGTTCACGCGCCGGTATCAGGGGTTGGAGCCAGTTGTTTATCCGCATCCGTCGCTGGAGCCGTGCCTGCGGAGCACGTTCGGGCTGGTGGTGTATGAGGAGCACATTCTCCAAATCTGCGAGGCGTTCGCGGGGTTGCCCGCCGGCCGGGCCGACGTGCTGCGCCGCGCGCTGGTGAAGCAGAAGCGGGCGGTGGTGGCGGAGATTGCGAAGGAGTTCGCCGAGGCCGCGAGGCAACGGGGCCATGACGATGCGAAGATCGCCGAGGTGTGGGAGCTGGTGACCGGGTTCAACGGATACGCGTTCAACAAGGCGCACAGCACGGCCTACGGCGTCGAGGCGTATCAGGCGGCGTGGCTGAAGCGCTACCACCCGGCGGAGTTCATGGCCGGCGTGCTGACCCACGGGAAGGGGTTTTATCATCCGCTCGTGTATGTGCTCGAATGCCACCGGCTAGGGCTCACGTTGCGGCCGCCCTCGGTCAACGAACCGGGGCCGGCGTTCGTCCCGCAGGGCAAATTCATCCGCGTGCCGCTCACCCGCATGAAAGGGTTGACCGAGCGGACGACGGAGCGGTTGCTCGCTGAACATGGCAAGAGGCCGTTCACCTCGATGGCTGAGTTCTACCGCCGGGTTGGTCCCGGAGCCGAGGAGCTGGAGGGGATGATTCAGGCGGGGGCGTTCGACGAGTTTGGCGAGCCGCGCACCCGGCAATACTGGCAGGCGCAGCATCTGGTGAAGACTTTCGCGGCCACGAACGAGCCGGGCCAGGGCTGGCTCCTGCCGCCGCCGGGTTTGGAACAGTTACCCGGCGTCCCGCTCAACGAGCAGACGCGCCTCGAACGCCTGCGTTGGGAAACGGAGCTGTTTGGCTACGCGGTGAGTGGGCATCCGCTGGAGCTGTTCCCGGACATCGCGTGGGACACTTACTGTCCGGTAAGCCGGCTCGCGGCGTATGTCGGGCAGGAGGTGGCGCTGTGCGGCCTCATCATCGAGCAGCGCACGCACCATCAAATCACGGGCGAGCCGATGAAGTTCCTGACGCTGGCCGACTGGACGGGAATGGTGGAGACGGAATTGTTCGCCGACACCTACCGGAGCCACGGATTGGCGACGGTGCGCTACCCGGTGCTGGAGGTGACGGCGACGGTGGAGCCGTTCGAGAACGGGCGCGGGTTCACGCTGCGCGTGCACCGGGCGGGGAAGCCAAGGACGCGATGAGCGACAAGAAGCAACTGCGCCTGCGTCTGGGCTAACGCTGACGGCACCTAACCGCGCGCTACACTTCGTGAACGACACGCCAGAGTCCATCGCGGAAGATGGGCGAGCCGAGCTTGTGCTCCTCCGAACGGACAAGTTGAGTTGCGCGTCCGAAGTGGGGCCTCAGCGGATCACCGACAGGTGAACCTCGGTTTCAGGAGCGTTGCCGCACTTGCTAACCGCTACGCGTTCTGCCAAGAAAGGCGGCGAGAAACGCCTAGAACTATGTAACCAAACTCTCCTCAATCTGCGTAGCTACGGCTACGGTCTCGTCTGAAAACCGCGAATTTTCTCTGCAAGAGACCGCCCGAGCACGCGCCCCACCGGGCGCGGCTTGGTGCATCTTCTTGCAGGGCGCTTCGCGGTGCCCC
>Ga0172367_10010253_pt1 | contig 10120 bp, 7 predicted proteins | sample Lak10m_FD_114542 | JGI IMG/M metagenome (GOLD analysis project Ga0172367, IMG submission 114542) | Freshwater microbial communities from Kabuno Bay, South-Kivu, Congo - kab_022012_10m | ecosystem: Environmental > Aquatic > Freshwater > Lake | place: Democratic Republic of the Congo: South-Kivu...
ATGCGATAACCGGGGATCGAACCCGGGTTAGAAGCTTGGGAAGCTCCTGTCCTACCGCTAGACTATTATCGCAAGGAACTGATCGTTACTGCTCTCTTATATTGCGCGATTTCAGAGATAAATATAGTGCTCATTCAGGACCAGCGCCTCAAATCCCCCGGCTCAATTCTCCTTTATCAGCCGGGAACTGCAGCACGGGATGGACCAATCTGTAATTTCAGTACGAAAGGAGAGAGAAAAATTCTCATGACATGACAATGTCGGTATTTTTATGCCCGGCAGGATCAAGTACATACGGGAATCTGAAAACACCGGAACCACTCCGGCGTAAAGGAACAGGAGAACCTTTCTTCTCTTATCCGTACACGACCCGGGAGAGCTCATATGAAAACCCGATCAGCCATCAGTTACCTTATCATTGCAGTCTGCCTTCTGGCACTCCTGCCTGCAGTCCATGCAGAAGATGAACAGTCCCCGACCGTGATCTACCAGACCACGTTCTCGACCGATCCCAAATGGATCACCAATAACCCGTCAACCGATTACTGGGATTCGAGTCTCGGGATGTACCATTTCTCCATAGAGCCAAGCACGGGCAGTTATGCGTACATGCCGGTCTCGTATGACGAGGGCCCGTTCAAGCTTGAATATGATGTCATCCTCAACCGCGTTGATGACAGTGCAACATTCCGGTTCGGATTTTCTGGGGCAGAGATGGATCCGACCAAGGGCCCTATCGTGGTGAACCAGTTCACCAATGCCAAGTTCGGCCAGATCATGTGGCTCCACCTGGTCACGCCCGGCAACAAGATGGTTGAAGTCAACAGCCAGCACGGCGATACCCGGAGCAGCGGTCCGACCGCCTACGATGGCCCCACGGTCAAGTATGAGATCAACAAGACCTATCATATCACGACGATCTATGATGCACCGAACCGGCTCCTGAGTATGAAAGTTAATGAGAAGACAAGCGGCAAGGAGATCTGGAGTTACTATGTCAATACCGGAGAAGATCTCCGCGGCATGAACCGTCTCTACCTCGGCTCGAAAGGCGATTATGGCATGATGGGCAGATATGCACAGGGATTCATCGATAATGTCCGGCTGACGGTCCCGGTTGCAGAAGCAACACCCACCCAGACCATTCCTCCCGTGGATACTGTTATCACAACACGGCCCACGCCCATCCCCCAGGGAACGAAACCGGTAAGCAGTGCACCAACTGCATATCCGACAGCAACCCAGTCCCCATCAGCACCGATCCTGCCGGTGGCTGCCCTGGTCATTGCCGGGTTATGCGGAATCTCCTGGAGCCTGCGGCGCAGGGAATAACCGCAAAAATTTTTCACGAATACTTTTCTTAAAAAAATGTTTTTCGGTCAGTTTTTTCCCTGACCCTTTCGTTCTTCCCGGGCTTTCATCTGTGCTATGATCTTGTCGTAGGTCTCCGTACCCACGCACTCCTTTGCATACCTGCACCACTGGACGCAGGAGAGGATATCATTATAGACCACAAAACCGCAGGTGCTGCATTTGACGGAGACGTCGTTTGAGAAGACCTCCACTTCTTCGCCGCACCGGGGGCATTTTTTAATCGCAAGCGTGGGTGTGCGCAGGTTTGCTGCGCCCGGGCAGTGGTCCAGCATGATTATTCCGGCAGGAGTGTCTGCATGGAGGATAAAGAACCCAGCGGTTGTACCAGCCGCTCATCATCCAGCGAAGGGTTGTTCACGAGATCGGAGACGGGGGCCCGCGCTATTGCCGGTACACGGTGGGGCGCAAGGATCCTTTCAAGTTCATCCTGCGTAAGGGGATTGCCGGAGAGCCAGCGGTCCTCCTCCCGGTGCAGTATTACCGGCATACGGTGGTGAATTGGGGCGACAAGGGAATTTGACCTGCAGGTAATGATCATGAAGGTCCCGGGAGAGCTGTCACCCTGATTTCCTGTTGCGGAATAAAGACCGGCAAAGGCAAAGAGCGGGCTCTCCGGCAGGGAGAAATAAAACGGGATCCGGCGATTCCCTTCCCGTTTCCATTCATAGAAGCCGGAGGCAGGAACCAGGCAGCGCCCGGATACGAGTAAAGGGCTGGACAGGGATTTTTCCACCAGGGTCTCTGCCCTGGCGTTGATCTATCTCTGTCGGGGTTTCAGAGCACCGGCATACGGGGGTACGAGACCCCAGCACATCAGGGCAACCTCATTCTTTTCCCTGCGGACGATGACCGGCATCTCGCATCCCGGGGTAACATTGAACTTTGACCGGGCCCCTATCATCGGGTTGTGGACCCGAAAGCGGTTGCCAAGGTCATTAATACAGACCATCGAGTACCTGCCGCACATATTTTGAACGATCCGGAATTTTGCCTGTCCGGGTATTTCATGCTGTTACTGATGCCGTGAAAGTGGAGTTTCGGGATTGCACCTGCTACGTACGATGGAGTCCGTAAATTGGCCTGACCCCTGCATATCCAATGGTCAAGCGGGGCAAAGACGTAATATCGCATCCCGCCAAGTATCCGGCAGGCAATGACCGACCAACTTTCCCCTGTCCCGCAGAAGAAACCCGGACCCTATCTTTTGAGCGTGAGCGAGAATGCCGGTCTCGCCGATTTTTTCGAGAAGCGCACTGTCCCGGAATGTCTCCAGGAAACTATCGGGAAATATATTGCAAAGAAGACCGGTAAAGACCTCACCGACACGGTCATGCTCGACCGGCTCCGCAACGCAATCGTTGCACAAAAAGAGGATTACTGGAAGCCGCAGGCACAGAGGTCACTCCGGTATACCAAAGGGTACAGTGTCCTTGGCTACCTTGCTTACCATTTTCCGGTGTATTTCATGCAGACCGGGCACCTCCTCACCATGCTCGCCCGGGACGGTCTCCTGAAGAACCGGATGACCATCCTCGATATCGGGACTGGTCCAGGTGTAGTCCCTCTCGCAATTGCTGATTTCTACTCCCGGCTTGAAAGTGCCGGTGCGGATGTATATTCTGTCGAGAAATCGGAAGAGCACATCGAAGCCTTCCTCCACCTGCGGGACGCATGCGTGCCCAAAGGCGGAAAGGTGAGCATCAAACCACCAATAAAAGCTGATATCGAGGCAGGAATTCCGGCAAAAATACCCCAGAAGGTCGATCTGATCGTCTTTTCCAATGTCCTCAACGAAGTGGACAGGGGCCCAACAGATACCCGTGCAGATCTTGTTGTGCGCTATGCCGAACGGCTTGCAGAAGACGGATCGATCCTGATCATCGAACCTGCCGAGGAGAACACCTCGACACGGTTACGCCATCTCTCGCTTGCGCTCAAAAAACGGGGGCTCACCATCCACAGCCCCTGTTCATTCATCTGGAATACCAACTGCACACCGGACCGGTGCTGGAGCTTCACCACGCAGCGCCCCATCCGGCCTACCCATATGATGGAAACCCTTTCACATTGTGATGAGCCGTTCCGGTACATCAATATCGATATCAAGTACAGTTACGTGGTGCTCAGGAAGGACGGGATGACACGGGAATCCTATAAGGTTCCTCACGGATCCCGGGTCCTGCGGTTATCCCAGATCCACCGCCACGTTGACAAGAGAGTCAATCTCATTGCGGCAAAGATGTCGGAGAATCTTGGAGACGGGAAGAACCTGATGTTCCGGCTCTGCGATGGCACTGCAGACAAACTGGTGTTTGCTGTCCTCCCCTCATTTCATGTTACGGCTGATAATGAGATGATAAAAACCGCACCGTACGGCACAATCCTTGAATTTGAGGGAGTAATCGTGAGATATAACAAAGAGCACAATGCTTACAATGTACTGATCAGCCGGAATACATTCGTAAAAAAGTGCAGTGATATCCTTTTTAGGCTATACTGAAGACACTAGCCCCGTTCCGTGACCTTCCGTCAGTATTCGTGACATTGACGTAATAGGCACCGGAGGCATTCCTCACACCGGATGAGGGGATGGTGAACTGGGCATTGATCCGGGTTGGCGAAACAACAGTCGAGGTGGAATCCGTGGAAATAATGCGGGTCGCATTTCTCAGAACCACAACCGCTCCGGGCTGGAAGTATGTCCCCGGAATCGTCACACTCACTGTAGTGCCTCGGGCAGCGGTCGCAGGCACAGGGGTGCCGATTGTTGGCTGGTAGCTGTATACCGTGAACCAGTTCGTGCCGGTCACGGATTTACCATCGGGGTTCGTGACCGTGACATTCCAGGTTGAGGAGCCGGTCACTCCCGTCGAGACATAGGCACCAAGCAGATCGGGAGTACTCGTGATCTGGGTTGCTGACACTACGGTAATGTTCGAGACCGGGATCGTTAACGCTCCCCGGGTAAAGGAAACCGTTGCCCCGGGCTGGAACCGGGTACCAACAATGGTGAACTGCACTGGCCATCCCCGGTTACCGGTCGTGGGGGTCCGGGATGAGAGCGTAGGTGCATTGCTGGTAACCGTGAACGCAGATGCCCTGCTTCCGGTCTTGAGGTCCGGGTTCGTGATATTCACCGAGTAGGCCCCGGTCGGGGCAGCCGATGGGATCACCAGAGTCCCGGTAATCTGGGTTAAGGAGACCACGGTGACATTGGTAAGGTGTATGGTTGTACCACCCTGCTGGTATGAGACGGTCGCGCCGGGCTGGAAATTGGAACCGGCAAGGTTGGTGATCTGGACGGTTGCAGCCTGAAGACCGCTGTTGGGGGTGCTGCCGGTTATGGTCGGGGCATTGCTGGTGATCGTGAAACCATTGGCAAGGGTTCCGTTCTTCTTATCAGGGTTTGTTACAGTGATGTTGCGCCGTGCCGCAGGTGCCCCTGTGAGGTCAAATGTACAGGTTATCCGGGTCGCAGAGACGACAACAACGTTAGTAGCTGTTATATCAGGTCCTGCCGAGGCATTCACGAGTTTTACGGTGGCGCCGGACTGGAAATTGGTTCCCGTAAGGCTGGTGACGTTCACCTTCCAGTTGGTGACACCGGTATTGGGTGTGCAGGCAGTCACTGTCGGAGCATTGCTGTAAACATAGAACGCATTGGTCCGGGTATAATTCCCGTTGTCGGTATTGGACATCGTCAGGTTGTAGTATCCCGATGGCGCATTCGATGGGATAACAACCGAACCGGTAACACTTGTCGCGTTCCGAATGGTGACGCTGGTGAGGGGGATCGTGCTCGTACCCTGTTTGAAGACGAAGATCGTCGTTGGCTGGAAATAATTGCCCCACAAACTGGTGATGACCACCGTAGTTGCCTGGTAACCGCTGGTATTGGAAAGGCTCGTGTAGGATGGTGCCGGGCTCAGGAGGGGGAAGTAATTTGGCAGCATGCCCTGTTTCCCGTCCGGGTTTGTGACAACAACATTGTAACTGGAGACGGCAGTCCGCTCCAGCAGATCGAATGTGCAGTTCATCCGTGTTGAATTGATGACGGTGCAGGACGAAGCCGGAATGTCCGCGTACCCGGTCCTGTTGAACTTTGCGGTTGCTCCGGGCAGGAAATTCTGGCCATTGATCGTCCGACCGATCGGCCACCCGCGATACCCGGTGGTGGCATTCATGCTGGTAACCGTAGGCGCCGGCCCGGTTGGGATACAATAGAAACTTGACTTGTTGATGAGGATCTTGGCCTGCTCATCGACGAGCCGGATCGTCCGGGGGCAGACGGTCATGGACTGTGCTTCATTGGTTGCAATAATCGCACTGTTCGTGGTGATCCGGTACACATTCTTCGAAGCATTGTAGTAGATATAAAGGGTCGTCCCGGGCTTGACAACGTTGAGCCCAAGAACCGGCTGGGCCCGCGAACTGTTAGTGGTATTATCGACATAGATTCCCAGCTCATGTTCGCCGCTCAGGGATTTGTTGAGATAAAATTCATCGCCGGCACGGTGAAACAGAGTGAGCACGACTTTACTGGAAACTGTCGGGTTAGCCGCATCCGATACGATTAGTGCCGATTTCTGCTGGAGGGGAATTCCGCCAAAAACAAGGGCAGCAACAACCAGGGCAAGAATGAGAATCATAACGATAATGAGGATGGCCGATACCACTTCTGACGGGGCCTGGTCGGATGGCATAATCGGGATTATTTTAAATTTTCCCTCTGAGGTATATATGCGTACGGGTATTATTCCGGAAAGATCCCTAGCGAGATCCCGGAGCAGCCTTATCAGAAGTCCCCCGGATTAATTAATACCCTCGGGAATAATGTAGTGTAGTGTGATGCTATGGACAAGCTGAATCTGGGTAGTGATGAGGCAATCCTGAAGAAAAACCAAAAAATCATTGTGAGTGGCAGCCGGTGCGAAGCCATCCTCACAAACCGTCGCCTGATTCTCACCGACCGCGAGACAGGGGATATCCGGGAGGATATCCAGTATGCTGATATCTCGCTTGGTGCAGCGGGTTTGAATTCCATCCGCGAACCGGTTCTCAGGCTCAGGATAAATCCGCCATCCGGGGAGCCGCGTTCGGTTGAAATTATTTTTGTCTATCAGCCCGCGGGAATAAACCTCCAGGATCTCGAGAGAAGCATCGCCATTCTCCGGGAGCACAAAGTCACGATCCAGGGATCTGCCCACCTGGATGCGACAAATCTTATGAGCCGGGTGAATGCCGTGAGCGCAAGCCTCCCAACGGTAGAGGAGCCGGCTGCCCGTCCTGCTGTTCCTGATATGAGCATCTTGGGGTCGTCCCGTACGGTCACGCAACCGGTCCCGGTGGAGAACAGACCCCGGCCCTACCTTTTTGTCATTGCAGCAGCACTCGTCATCCTGGTAATTCTTCTTGCCGGTGCTTTCATCAGCGGGCTCATGGCCCCGAGCCAGCATGCAGCTCCGCTGCCAGGCAGGACACCGGTCCCGACTACAGAAATTATCCCGGCAACTCCCCCCGTCACGGAGGTGCCAGTCCTCACGATTACTACCGTTATCCCGATGAAAGAGCCTGTTCCGGTAAATGGCACCTGGGTCCGTATAGCCTACCCGGGGAATTATACCGGAAGTCTCAAGTCAGGGGGATGGAATATCGAGATCAATACCACCGGTACTTCGGATTATCTCCTGCCGGTCCGCGATAACCTGATAGAAGGATCCATTGTGAAAACCGAGGGGAATGGAGACACCATGGTTGTCGGAGTCTATTACTATGGAACCCTGATCTCGGAACAGAGCACGTCAAAACCCCGGGGTGTGATCGATCTCCACCTCGATATCCAGCAGGCCCTCAGGGCAACCCCCACCCCGACTCCGACCCCGGCTCCGGCAGTACTCTCAGGAGACCTGACTGTGCCATCGGTCTCCGCTCCGCCGTCAGGAGTCTGGGCGAGGGTCTTTTACCCGGGCGAGTACGTGGGATATTTCCGTGCAAACGGCAGGACCCGCGAGGTCAACAGCACCGGGGACCAGTTCTTCCAGCTTGCCATGACCACCGGTTCGATTGATGGTCTTATCGAGAAACAGGATTACACCTCCCGGAACATGGCAGTCCAGATCTACAAGGACGGGTCCATGGTCGCATCCAAAAATACAACCGTCCCGCACGGGGATATTGACCTGCATGTGACAATATAGGCTTATTTGAACTCACTCCTTTTTATTGGAAAATGTTAAGGAAAGACAAATGCAGGGATTACTTTTCACGGATTACGCGCTCGCCATGTTTGGAAATTTGTCGGTATTTCACCTGAAAAAAACAACCGGAATACCATATGCATCTGCGACAAATTCCAAAAAACCATCGGGAGAGTAAGCTCATGCCGGTTACCTTTTCGAGAAGCTGAAAGATATGTCCTTTTAAAAAGGGTAAAAGAGGTTTTTAATCCGGTATTCCCGTGATAAGAACATCATCAATGTACGTATAATCGTTCGTAGCACTTGCCTGCAGCCTGAACCGTACCTGGAAGGCAGCATTATGGTCTGCGGCTGTCGGTAAAACTCCGGAGGTAACGGTTGTCAATGATGTCGGGACAACCGTAACAGGACCGTCGATCTGTGCAATGGTCGTCCAGCTGGTTCCACCATTCGTCGAGTACTCTGCCCGGGCATATTCCCCGGCCTCCAGGCTTTGGGCTGCCCACCCAAAGGATACTATGATGCCGGAATAGCTGGCTGTCGACTGCGCTTTGGTAAGTCCCTCGACTGATCTGAAACGGACGTCACGGGTTCCGTTCCTGGGAGTATATGCCCCCAAGTCTGGTGACCCGGAAACCGTCCATCCATTACCTGCAAGGGTTCCAGTTTTAAACCCATCATAGAAGATCGTAGCCCGTGTCTTCTGAACGAAAGTTGCCGAGATTGTCTTGTTGGTTATAACCGCGGGGAAGGTATAACTGGTGACCGCTCCCACTGAAGTCCCGTTCACAAGGACATCGGAAACGCGATATCCGATGCTCGGGGTTATGGTGTATGTCGGTGTTGCCCCGTAATTAACCGTCGTTACTCCGGCTGGCGTCACTGCCCCGTTCGATCCGGAAGTGGGAGTAATCGTGTAAGTCCTGATTGCAAACGTTGCCGAGATCGTCTTGTTGGTGGTCACACCAGGGAACGTGTAACTTGTGACGGGCCCAACAGAGGTGCCGTTCACAAGAACGTCAACAACACTATACCCTGTATTCGGGGTTATCATGTACGTTGGCGTTGCCCCATAGTTGACTGTCGTTATTCCGGCGGGAGTTACCGCCTCGTTCGATCCGGATGTTGCATTGATGGTATACGTATTGATAGCAAATGTCGCATTGATCAGTTTGCTGCCTGTTATTGCCGGGAAGGTGTAACTGGTGACTGCTCCCACTAAAGTCCCGTTCCCAAGAACATCCGTGACGTGATACCCGACGTTTGGCGTAATATTGAATGTCGGCGTTTCCCCATAGTTGACCGTGGTCGTTCCAGCAGGAGTTATTGCACCGTTCGCTCCGGGTGTGGCAGTGATGGCGTACGTTGTATTTGTAAACGATGCTGCAATGGTATGGTTCGCAGTCACGTTGGTGAAGGTGTAACTCGAAGGAGTGCCCACCGAACTGCCATCTACAAGAACTGCGAAGATACTCTTTCCGGTATTCGGAGTAATTGAGAAAGTTGAGTTCGTACCCTGGACAATGCTGACAGATCCATTCGGTATGATAGCTCCACCCGCGGAATTCGATGAAGTGATCGTCCAAAGGATGGGAGATACCACAATATAGTTCGTCCGGGTCAGCGATGCACCGCCGGCTGTATTGGTTGCGGTAAGCGTTACATTGTAGGTTCCGGCGGCGGCATAGGTATGGAGCGGGTTCTGCTGGGTACTGTTCGCTGAATTTCCGTCACCAAACGTCCATGACCAGGATGTCGGGTAATTGAGCGAAGTGTCATTGAACCTGACCGATAACGGCATGATTCCGGTTACGGGTGTACCGGTAAATGAGGGGACTGGCACCTGCAGGCTCTTGTTCACGTACCAGACATCGGTGACCGGCTGGTACGCAGCCATTGACGGGGTCTTGTAATCCAGCCTAGATACTGCCTGGCCAGCGTCCTCGAACATCTTGACTACAATATGGTGAGACCCGGCAGAGAGCGAAGTTGACCCGTTCACCGTTGCCACAGAGTGAGGGGTCCGGGGAGTACAGCCATTCTGGATGATCGTCACTTCGTCAATCATAAGACAGGAGCCATCATCTGACCTCAGGGAAAATGCATAGGTGTCATCCGTGGGAACCCGCAAATACCCGTCCCAGATCACACTGAAATAATCAGTGATAGCAAGAGGCGGAATAGGCCAGCCGGCGCGATCAGTGGGAGCACCATAGGTTGCGACCCCGTCGGCATCGGCAAACACGATTCTCGGATCAATACTGGGATAGTCGGGATCGAGCCAGTTTGCATTGGGGTAATACATACCATAGAATCCCGGGGCATAGTCGCCGACAGTAATGTAGTTGGATTTTGTAAGGGTGCTGTTTCCAAAGGAGTTCAGCGCCGTGAGCGTCACGTTATACTGGCCGGCTGCAGAATAGGTATGAACCGGGTTCCGGTCATTCGAAACTGCGGACCCATCTCCGAAGTTCCAGACCCAGACATCGGCGTCGGTCGAGAGATCCGTGAACTGGACAAGCAGGGGGGCATTGCCATTGAGTGGCGTG